>Ga0307426_1001075_pt1 | contig 18469 bp, 12 predicted proteins | sample SalMarWE160340MG_FD_202165 | JGI IMG/M metagenome (GOLD analysis project Ga0307426, IMG submission 202165) | Salt marsh sediment microbial communities from the Plum Island Ecosystem LTER, Massachusetts, United States - WE1603-40 | ecosystem: Environmental > Aquatic > Marine > Intertidal zone >... | reverse complement strand
TCCATTCCTTCGGAGTCTTTGATCGGACTTATCGTCTCTGTTATCTGCATGGCGATACTTATGTTTGTTTTCCGCTACACCAAAATCGGACTGGCCATGCGGGCCACGGCCGAAGATTTGCTGGTGGTGCAAAGTGTGGGTATTAAGCCGACAACCGTCTACGCCGTTTCATGGATTATTGCCAGTGTTGTCGGTGTCATCGGCGGCATTCTGCTGGGGGGCGTCTCCGGCGCGAATATGGATCTCGCCAATATCGGCCTCAAGGCATTCGCTGTCGTGCTGTTGGGTGGGGTCAACTCCGTCGGCGGAGCCATTGTCGCCGGAGTCATACTGGGGATGTTGGAAAACGTTGCTGCCGGGTACCTGGACCCATTGCTGCCCGGTGGCGGACTGGCCCAGGTATTCCCGTTTTTCGTGATGATCGTCGTCCTGGTATTCAGGCCGCACGGACTCTTTGGCCTCGCACACATAGAAAGGGTTTAATCAATGGGCTTGCGCACCGGAACCTTCCACGAAAATTATGCCGAAGAAATGGCGACCTTTAACTCCAGGCTGCAGTGGGGGACAGTGGCGGCGCTGCTCGTCTTTCTTTTCTTCTGCCCTCTCTTTTTCAGCGACAGGATGCTGACCATCCTGACGACCATGGGGATCGCCGTAGTGAGCGTCCACGGTCTCAATATTCTCACCGGCTACTGTGGTCAAATATCCATCGGCCACTCCGGATTTATGGCGGTCGGTGGATATACTTCAGCAATTCTGTGCGCCGAGCTCGGCTGGCCGTTCTATGTTGCCCTTCCATGCGGCGCCCTGGCCGCGGGAATTGCCGGTTTGCTCTTCGGTCTGCCGTCTTTAAAAATCAAGGGCTTTTACCTCATTATGGCAACCATCGCAGCCCAGTTTATTATTATCTGGATCATCATCCAGCTCCGTGGTATCACCGGCGGGACCGATGGGCTGCTTGTTCCCAAACCGACCATCGGGGGGATCGCGCTGAGTTCCAAGATCAACTATTACTACCTAGTGATGGTTTTTGCCGTTCTGGCGACAATCACGGCGCACAATATCGTCAGAACCAGGGCCGGCAGGGCCTTTATCGCCATCCGTGACAACGACCTGGCGGCTGAAGTCATGGGAGTCAGTCTGTGGAGCTACAAGCTGCAGGCATTTTTCATCGGCTGTATTTATGCCGGAGCGGCCGGATCACTGCTGATTCACTACGTCAGATTCGCCAGCATAGAACAGTTCCCTTTTATGGATTCTGTGTGGTATTTGGGGATGTTGATCGTGGGTGGCATGGGCAGCACGACGGGGGCGATCTTTGGGGTGATTGCCCTCAAGCTGTTGGATGAGCTCGTCACCGTCGCCGGGCCGATCCTGGCCGCAGCCGTTGCCCCGCAGGCAGCCGCTTCGCTGGCGCTTATTTCCCACGGATTGATCATCATTATCTTTTTGATATTTGAACCGCGGGGACTTCATCACCGTTGGGAGATGGTCAAGAATTACTTCAGGCTGTGGCCCTTTTCCCATGAAGCGTCGGAGTAATTCCCAATGTTGCATAAACAACATGGTATAGGAGATGAAAAATGCAAAGAGCTGAAGTTTGAATGGAGGCAATTGAACGTCTAAACCAAATAACCAAGGACCAGGAAGGAGGCAAACAATGGCTAAAAACAGATGGATGTTAGCAGCTTTCACGATTATTTTGATGGTGGCAACAACTTTATTGGCCGTCAACGCGCAAGCCGAGAAAGTCCTTTATGTCGGCGGCACCCAGTCGCTGACCGGGCCCTTTGCCGAGGATTCTGCGGCCGTGCTGGCTGCCATCGAGGATTATGTCGCATATGTAAATGATACCAAGATGCTCGCTCCGTGGCGTGAGGAGAAATTTCCTGCCGATATCAAACTTGAGGTGATGTGGCGGGATGACGAGCTCAAGCCGCCCAAGGCGCTTTCGATCTATGAAGAGCTCAAAGCCAAGGGGATGCTGGTGGCCAGGATATCGGGATCGCCCATAGCGCTGGCGCTCAAAGACAGATTGTGGGAGGATCAGATGGGCGCCACGAGTATGGCAACCGGACCTTACTACCTGTCGCCGCCTCAAAGCTGTTTCACTTATTATCCCATTTATACCGATTCTATTGCGGCCATCGCCGACTGGTTCAAAGAGAACTGGAAGAAAGCACGAAAGCCGAGAGTTGCCTACCTGACCGCCGACAACGCCATGGGCCGGTCGATCGAGATCCCTGAGATGAAAGCCTATCTCGAAAAGATCGGCTACGAGTTTGTGGGCATCCAGTATGTACCGCTGGTACCGACCTCGCCGCCGACCACCCAGTTGACATGGCTCAAGCAAAAAGGTGTTGACCTTGCCCTGGGAGTCATGATCAATCCCGGCTCACAGCCTACGGTCAAAGAGATGGTCCGGCTGGGCATGGGACCCAACCAGCCTTACAAGATGACCTTTGGTGTCCCTGCACCCGGTCACTCTGCTGTTTTCGCCGAGGCCATGGGGGAACTGGGCGACGGTTATGTCTGCGCCGGCAGCTTCCGCCCCATGGATGACCTTGCCACCCCCGGAGTTAAGTTCTGCAGCGACCTGCAGGATAAGTATCGGTCCGGCAAGCGGATTACGCACATCATGTATCAGGCCGGGGTCCTGGAGGCCATGATTCAGGTTGAGGCCTTGAGGTTGGCCATGCAAAAAGTGTCTTTTGAAAAACTCACACCGCGCGATGTGCTGGAGCATGGTTTCTACCAGATTAAAAGTCTACCCACCGGCGATATCAGCAGTACGCCCCTGACCTATGGTAAGGGCGATATAGAGGGGGTTGACCAGGTGCGGATTGACCAGGTGCAGAACGGTAAGTCGGTAAAAGTGGGCATCTACCCATTGCGCCATATTTTTACGAAAAGATAGGCTTTAACAACCGTCCAGGGGCTCCGATGTTAATAGAGCTTCTGGACATATCAAGACAGAGCAAGGAGATCTTTCACATGACGCTCACCAAAGACCAAACAGCCATATTGGACAAATTTGATTTTGACCTGCCTCCTGTGGGCGTTAAATTCCTGGCCAAACCACCGGACATGGTCGAGCCGATAGAAGAGAAGATGGCTTTCTGCGAAATGCTCAAGAGAGCACAGCAGGGAAATGCCTTTTTTGCCGATGCTGAAAACCATGCCTGTGAGGCGGGATTGTATGTACTCGGACAGGCAGATGCTCCGGAACCTTTTATAAACGGGGAATTCGGCGCCGGGCTGCAAATCTATGAAGAGCCCCGGTCCGCACGCCGGCTTTACCAGCACATTCCAAAAATAGGCAAAGGCGTCGTTCACTATGTGGCCTTCGCCCCATTGGACAAGCTTCACTTCGATCCGGATATATTGATTCTCCTCACCGACACCCGCCAGACGGAAATCCTGCTACGGGCAATGAGCTACAGAACAGGGCAAATGTGGGTCAGCAAGTACACACCTGCCATAGGATGCGCATGGATCTATATTTATCCATATCTCAGCGGGGAACTCAATTACACCATCTCGGGTCTCGGCCATGGGATGAAGCGCAGAGAGCTGTTTCCGGTAGGCCGGCAAATCATCTCAATCCCATTCGATCTGTTGTCTTCCATGCTGCAGACATTGCAGAAGATGCCATGGGTTCTTCCTGCCTACAAACCGGATGGGATGGAATTTGTAAAGCAATTGCTTGTCAAGTTGGGACTGCCGACGCCTTAAGGAGTTGAGGGATCGGGGAAGAAATAAGATGTTGAATCATTGAGTGGATAAAAATAGTTTTCAATACAATAATCGTTACTTTCGAGGGTGGCTTTGTTTTCAGGTTTTCCCAAAATTAAAATTTATCATTCTCAATATCCAACAGTTCGATTAAACAGTCTTATTCAAAGGAGGGAGAGATGAAACCACATTTGAAACTGGTCGTGGCGCTGAGAGGAATGGTACTTTCGGCGATCATCCTTGCTGCATTGTTTACTTTTGCAGCTACTCCTGGCCAAAGCACGTTGCCTCAACTCTCGGCAACAAAACCGGCAATGTTGATAGGCACATGTGAAGAGCTGATGCCTAAGCTGTCCGTATTGCCCAATACTAATATCACATCGGTCAAATCCATTGCTGCCGGAGAAGTCAAGATCGGTGGCAATGCTGTGGCTAAGCATTGCCTGGTCACAGGTAGCATGTTCGAGCGTACTGGAGAGCCGGAGGGCACCCCTTACGCCATTGGATTTGAGATGCGTCTCCCGATAGACTGGAACGGCCGTTTCTGGTATCAGGGCAATGGGGGTATTGACGGGTCCGTCAAGCCCGCCCTGGGTGATTTGGGAGGAGGACCGGTGACATGTGCCTTGCTGCAGGGGTTTGCTGTCATCAGCTCCGATGCGGGTCATGACAACCGCAAGACACGTGGACCGGGCTTTGGTCTCGATCCGCAGGCGCGCCTGGACTATGGCTATCAAGCCGTGGGCAAACTCACGCCCATGGCCAAGGAAGTGATTCGGATTGCGTATGGCAAAGGGCCCGATCGTTCCTACATTGGCGGTTGCTCGAATGGCGGGCGCCACGCCCTTGTTGCGGCCGCACGTTACCCGGAAATGTTCGATGGGTTTTTGGCAGGATCACCAGGATTCAACCTGCCGAAGGCCGCGGTGGCCAATATCTTTGGTGCGCAGCAGTATAAGAAAATTACGACCGACCCCAAGGACCTCTCGACGGCATTCACCACTCAGGAGCGCCAGACGGTGGTCAAAGCCGTGCTGGACAAATGTGATGCACTTGATGGGGCGACAGACGGGATGATCCAGGATACCAGTGCCTGCCAGGCCAAATTCGACTTCATGCGGGACGTGCCGACTTGCAAAGGTGAGCGCGACGGCAGTTGTCTGACCACAGCGCAAAAGGAGGCCATTGCGCGGCTGCAGGTAGCGCGGGGAGGCGATGTCCGGCCGCACAGCACGCGACTGCTTCTGACCAAAGACGGAAATAAAAGGCACATCAGTTGGTTCCACGTCATCGAACAGGATTCCAACCACCGGCCCACCGGCATTTTGAGCATCGGCGAAGACATCACCGAGCTTAAAAAAGCCCAACAGGCATTAACGGATGAAAAGGCCAATATGGACGTGATTCTGTCTTCCCTGAATACCGGTCTGGCGCTCATGGACCCTAGCTTGAAGGTGGTTTGGGTCAATAAAATGACCCGCGAAGCATTTCCCTGGGACGATCCGGTCGGGAAAAAATGTTATTCGCTGGCCGAAAACCGTAGCGAACCCTGTGAGGGCTGCGGTGCCGCAGCGGCTTTTGCCGATGGCCGAATTCACGAGACTGAAAGGCTCAACTCACTGAACAGTCGCTGGTATCATATCGTCTCCGTGCCGATCAAAGATGAGGATGGGCGGGTCGTCAATGTGCTGGAGAGCAGCACCGACATTACCGAACGCAAACAGACCGAAGCGGCCCGCGACAATGCCCTGCATGAGCTGGAATCGCTCAAGGCCAAACTCGAAGAAGAAAATATCTTTCTACTGCAGGAACTTCAAAACCAGAGCGGATTCGATGAAATCGTCGGCGAAAGCAACAGCCTGCTTTACGTTCTTACCCGTGTCAAACAGGTGGCGGAAACCGACGCCACGGTGTTGGTTCAGGGGGAAACCGGCGTCGGCAAGGAGCTGATTGCCAAGGCCATCCACCAGTCCAGCCGCCGGGCCGACAAACCCTTTGTCAAGTTAAATTGTGCCGCGCTGCCGACGAATCTGGTGGAAAGCGAGCTCTTTGGGCATGAAAAAGGAGCGTTTACCGGGGCCGATCGAATCAGAAAGGGACGTTTCGAACTGGCGGACGGCGGCTCGCTGTTGCTGGATGAAATCAGTGAGCTGCCGCTGGAGACCCAGGCTAAACTGCTGCGTGTGCTCCAGGAAGGCCAGTTTGAACGCGTCGGCGGCTCACAAACCCTTTCAGTAGACGTGCGCATTATTGCAACCACCAATCGGATGCTAAAGAATGAAATCATCGAGGGGCGATTTCGGTCCGATCTTTTTTACCGTCTGAATGTATATCCCATCACCGTGCCTCCGCTGCGCAACCGTCTCGAGGATATCCCCCTGCTGGTGCAATACTTCGTGAAGCAGATTGCAAGCAGGATTGGCAAGCAAATTGATCAAGTGCCGCCTTACGTGATGGACCGGCTGCGGAAATACGACTGGCCGGGCAATGTACGGGAGCTGCGCAATTTGTTGGAACAGGCCGTGATCCATTAGCTGCCGAAAGGATTCGCTGCAACCTCACCTGAGGGGGTGACGACAAATCCCACCAATGGATTCGATTCTCTGGAAGCCGTCGAAAAACAGCACATCTTAAAAGTCCTCGAAGCCACCGACTGGCGAATCAGCGGACCCAAAGGCGCCGCTGCCATTTTGGGAATCAACGCCTCCACCCTGCGCTTTCGCATGAAAAAACTCGGGATCAGCAAAAATCGCTGATTTTTCCGGATTTTTTAGACGCCGAGTTCACCCGCCCATAGCCTTTCCAGAAAATCTTGCCACGGCAAAACCTCCACGCCGTAATCAAGCATCCGGGGTTCTTTTTCCAGGGAGACAATAATGCTCTTTGCCACCGCATGCTCCTCGAGCAGGGCCTTTATTGCCCGCGTGTGAGCGTCATGAACATGGAGGGATCCTTTGACTTCAAGGGCGACTTGCATATCTCCCAGGATGAAGTCCACCTCAAATCCCGTGCTCGTGCGCCAGTAGCGTATGTCCAGTTCAGGATTGCGGTAGGCCTGATACGCTTTGAGCTCCATAAGCATATAATTTTCAAATGAATGTCCGAATTCCGGCGTACCCATTTTCGGTGTTCGACGCGATAGATAATTTGTCACACCGACATCGAACAAATAAAATTTTTCAGTCTCAATCAAACGTCGTTTTCTTACTTTGCGCCAGGGTTGAACTCTGAAACCCAACAAGGTGTCTTCCAAAATTTGGAAATAATTCCTCACTACCTTTGCACTTACACCGGATTCTCTGCCGATATTCGTATAGTTCAACAATTCACCGGATGTCAGGGCAGCAACCCTCAAAAATTCAGCGAAAGCCGGTATGTTTTGCACAACAGCTTCTACGGCAATTTCCTCCTTCAAATAGTCGGCAACGTAAGAGCGCAGATCCTGGATTGGATCGGCGGAAACATAATGCGGCGGCAGAAGGCCTGATATGAACACATCCTCCAGGTTAAAATCTTCAGTTTCCATGTAGGAAAGCGGTGTCATGGTATACCGCCAGGCTCGACCTGCAAGCAGATTCGCATGGCCCCGCCTTAACTTGCGGGCACTTGAGCCGGTCATTAAAAATGAAGCTTCGGTATTTTCGATCATCCAGTGAATCTCATTAAGCAGATCAGGAATCATTTGGATTTCATCAATAATAACCAATCCATGATGGTCGCGGTAGCGTTCCCGCAAAAGAGACGGTCGTGTGGCATATGAGGCAAAGACATCGGTTTTCAATAGGTCGATCAGCGGTAATTCGGAGAAATGCGAACTGATCCAGTACGTTTTTCCGGTCTTGCGGGGTCCCCATAAAAAGGCTGAGCGCTCGGGCGGCAATTGAATGTTCAGCAAGCGTTTTTTTATTTTTTTCATACTCAGGTAATATTATCTAGATATTTCTACCTGTCAAGTAAAATAATCCTCTTATTTTCTTTTAATTTTCCCGGTCAAAGTTCAAAGGCTGCCTAGCATAGCGATTGCTCACCCATACCCGACCTCGATTAATATCAACCCATACTGTTTGATTCCTATCAATTTTTTTTCGCAACATACTGCGAATTCGCAACATACTGCGAAAAAAAATCAGTGGAATACTAATAATTGAAATTGGGGTCGGACCAAGGTAGAGCGCTGCCAACTAAAGCATAAGCTGAGAAACAAGGCCCTTTTTAGGCCTTAGAATGCCTTTTTTACAACCAAAAAGCTGCCTTTAAGAAAAATGGCAGCTTGGTGCAAGTCCAGTAGTTTGCTTTTTCTTAAACCGTCTTTTCTTATCTCAAAAACATCACTTTAAGCCTAAAAAAGAGTACGATTTTTACCATACATCATTAATTGTCAAGCATTCACCAAGGTCTGACCCCAAATCGCGGTTTCATTTTGGCGCAAGTAATTTGTTTTTTTGCAAATTATTTACCACAGCCTTAATCACATCATTGATGATTTGATCTTTTGAGTCTTTGCTCCATGTTTCCGATTGTCCGGACCAGATGAGTTTTTCCGTTTTCACATCGTATAAATTCGTTTCCAATCGGACAGTCGTACCTGTGCTTGAATAACCCGGATCGCTGTAACGGCTGTGATAAAATCCGTAAAAGCCTCGATACGCGGAACCGCTGCGTGTGAAGACATCTTTTTCTTCTTTGCCGATCAAGTGCGTGATGATCACAGCGTCATTTTCATACAGAATTTTCTTTCATCAAATTCCTCATAGGCATAAAAGTGTCCAATTGCTGATTGCCCTCGACATGGCGAGCAATGAAAAATACCAATTTAACGGAAAATTTCGTAGACAGGCAGGTGAAATAATACGAGGTTTATGTCGCTAACGAAGTGCGAATTGGGGTCAGACCAAATTTAATGCCCCCCAATTTGAAGGGGGGCTTTACTCAAGCTTAATTTTTAATTTTCGATTAAAAATTTTCGTTGTACCAGGTACACTTTACGCACCATCGTGTATTCAAAGGGAGAGCCTGTCATGAAATAGCGGAACGATTCTTTGTGCCGTTTGTCGATCGCGTAAAGACCCGTGAGGCTGTATTTCAGGATGTCCTCATCGGTGTCATCCATGTCCAGCTGGTTGATGAGTGCGTCCAGCATAATGTTGTAAACAACTGAGTCCACCACCAGGCCGCCGGTGTCCCGCAGGTCGGACGGCCCCAATATGGGCAGCACCAGATAGGGACCGGGGCCTAAACCGTAAAACCCCAGTGTCTGGCCGAAATCCTCGTTTTCCCGCTTGACTCCTTCATAGGTGGCCACGTCGATTAGTCCCCCCAGACCGACGGTCGTGTTGCAAGCGATCCGGCCGAAGGTGTTGAAGACTTTAACGATTTTGCCCTGCAGGAGCGAGTTCGTCAGGTTGCTGATCTCCCAGAGGTTATTGAAAAAATTGCTGACCCCGGTCTGCGCGAATTTCGGCAGGATGAATTCATAAGCCCTCACGACCGGCAGAAAGACGTATTCATCGAAGACGGCGTTGAAGTTGTAAATCCGTCGGTTCATCGGCTCCCAGGGGTCGTAGGCGTAGAATGCCTGCTGTTTTTCGGGTACTTCGTTTTCCGGGACGGTGATTTTGGCGGGTATGACCGGTTCCTTCTGCACGGGCGCAGTTGCGCAGCCGGCCATAAAGATCAGAAAAATGAGCAGCGTCAGGTTGATTGCGCGCTTCATAGATATTATCCTTTCAATTCTTGAAGAAATTGAGCATATACGCGACATTTTCCGTGTAACTCATGTTGCCGCAGTGACCGCCGTACGGGTAAATCTTCGCCCGGGAACCGAAGACGTCTTTCAAGAAGACCAAGTCCTCGGACGTCAGGATCAGGTCGTCTTCATTGCCCATCAGGCCGATCTTGGGGCTCCTCCGCAGGTAGTCTTCGACTTGGTGCAAGCTCACGATCTGAATCGCCTTCTCCTGGGTGAGTTCAGGGTGCTTGGCCTTATAATACGGAAAGAGCAGTTCCTCGAAATAGTCGACGAAAGTGGTAGTGCTGGTGGCCCTGAAGTATTCGTAAAGTGAATCCGCGCTTCCCAGCGCGAGGTTTTTAGGGACGATCAGGCCGGCGTTGGTCATCACATCGGAGGTGAAAATCATGTTGTCGGATGAGATCCGGAACGCGAAGCCGATCATGGTGGCCAGATTTTCCTGCTTGGGAGATTGGGTCTTGAAGTTGGTCTTATAGACATCGTAAAGCCAGTCGTGGCTGAGGTCGATGTAACCCATCTCTTTGTAGAACTCGCCGAACCGGCCGAGAACGCGGTTGAGCCAAGCGTTGAAATCTTTCAGACCGCCGGGCAGCGCGCGCAATATCATGTCATCCAGGATTTTGGCCGAGCTGTAAAGGCTCACCGCCGGGTTGATCATCAGGACTTTTTTGAAATTGAAAACGCGCTTTTGTTCGTCCACGTAGGCAACGAATGCCGCTTCGGAAGCCCCCAGACTGTAGCCGGTCAGGTAAAACTCCGAAACCTTGATCCGGTCTTTGACCTGCTGCCAGGCCATGGTCATCACCCGGTACAAATCTACCGCGTCCGCGATGCTGTTGCCGGGCAAACACGTGACGGAGGCGGTGGTGATAAAGTTCATGGAGGTGGGCGAGGAGAGGCAAATCACGTGGAATCCGGCCTGATAGAAGATCTTTTGAAAAAAGATCATGCTGGAGGAGTAAAAACTGCTGCCGGTTCCGGCAATCACGAAAATCAGCGGTGCTTCAACCTTCTGGTAGGTCAGCGAATACCGAAACTCCCTTTGATACCAGAAGACACTGGGGATGTCGCGTTCGGGAAACACCTTGAAGCTCAGCAGCTTATAGTCGATTTTTTCCGGCAGCTTCGGCTGGAATTCCGTCGGAGTGCCGATAACCGTCGCCACGTAGGGATCCTTCAACGGGTAGTCGTAGGCATCAGCCTGGTACCAGGCACCCCCCAATATAAAGATAAAGAACACAAGCAATGAAAATCGTTTCACGGGGCCTCCCTCCATATATTAATATTTGTATTCCGGTTCCTGCCGCTTTGCGATCGGCAAGGACTCTTGGTATATATATTCATTTTTACGGCTATTGCCGTAATCGCCGTCTAATACTATCAATCCGGTCGGAATTCAACAATTTTTGACAGCCTACCCCATTTTTTTCCTTTTTTGCCAATGGCTTGGGTCGCAACCGCATAGACCCCTTCACCAGACGTATTTCCCCACGACGGCCTTGACTTTCGCCGGTAGACCGAGCTTGAAAGGCTTTACAACTTCCTCGCTTACCGCAATATCCGCTTCGAGCTGCTCTCGCAGTTCCCTGATAAAGGGAGAAGTGGAAACCCCGTGAACGAACAGGGTAATCTCTTTGCTGGTGAGCATGCTTCGCGGGGTGAGGTTGGCCGACCCTAAGGCAACGATCCGGCCGTCCGTCATAATCACCTTGGCGTGCGACATATGCGGATAGAGGAGAACCCTCGGAGCTTTTCCCGATTCCGAGTCCAGCAACCGGTTAATCGTTGCCATGTTGGCATAAAGGTGGGTATCGGGGATCTTCGGCAATATAACCTCCACCTTGACGCCCCTGGCAGCAGCCCTCTTGACGGCTTCGATAACCTTGTCATCGGAGAAATAGGCATGCTCGATCACAACACTCTTGGTGGCATTTTCTATTATCTCTAGCGTTGCCGTGCGAATCTCTGTTTCCTTGCTGTTGTTGACTGCCAGCACCAGTGCAGAAGAGGGTGGCCAGGGTGAATGTTTCAAAACCTTATTTGTGAAGGCTTCCGTCCATGATTTACCCCGCAGCAAGACCATGTAATCATGCCACTGCTTGTGGTATTCATCGGCAATGTTCATCCCGCCGAAAATTACGCTGCGCTCATCAAATATGTAGTACTTACTATGATCTGTGTCTGCGAACAGGTCTGTATCCACATGGATATTGTTATGACCCTTCAAACCCGCCTTGGTAAATACCGGGCTCGGTTTACCCGTAATCATATCGCCGAGTTCGAAAAACGTTCCCAGCATATCTTTGCTGACGACAACTCGAACACCGCGGTCGGCAGCGGCCTTGAGTTTCGCGACCACTGCCTGTCCGGTATTGTCATCCTTCCAAATGTAAGTCTGGACGTAAATGGATGATTCAGCAGCATCGATTGCTGCCAAGATCTCGTTGAAAGCCTTCTTGCCGTCTACCAGGAGTTCCAACTCGCTCAAATCCTTTGCCGGATTTGCGAAGAATTCCGGCGGCAATACGGTCGCCGGTTCCGGGCCCAGCCCCATTGGGTTGAAGACGAAAAAAAACAAGGCGACCATCAGCACAAGGGCCGGGATAGCCGAAAAATAGAAAATTTTTTTAGGTGCCGTCAAGGGTAAGTCTTTTTTCTATCGACTTGATAGGAAGGACGACGGTCCGTAAACCCTCCGGGCGGGAAGCGGTCCCGGCCATGGTGTAGACGGTTAGTCCGATTTTCGGTCTTTGTTTTTAATTAGTGCCTGAACGAAGAGGCCGCATTTCGGGTAGGTTGGGTTGAGTCCCGCCGCAGGCGGGATTGGGTTTTGTCCCTCAACCCAACCTACAGAAATCAAGCTTTTACGCTGATATGGATTCCTAAGGGCGAAACCCAACATCGGCGTTCTCCGTTGTGCTCCTTCTCTAACTTATCCGAACTGCTTAAAAGCGATAGATGAGAACCATCCCGCCGATAAACTGGTTGGCGTCGCCTTCATCGTCCACCACCGGGCTGTCCGCCGCATCCCCCAGCATCCGTTTATAGGCCACCGCTCCCAGGATGCTCCAATGCTCCCAGGGGCTGTAGGTAACCGGCAAAGTAATCCCCACATCCTTGAAGCCCGCATCGGCGTCATAAGTCTTCAGTCCGCTTTTATTGGCGTTGTGTTGATTGATCCCGAAATACGCATCCATGTAATCATCGTCGGCCCAGGTCGTAAAGGCATTGATCGATGCATTCCACTCCTTGCTGATCGGCATATGATAGCCCCCTCTGAGCCTTACAATCGAACCGTCGTTGCCGTCGGCAATATCCTGCATTGCTTCCAGGCTGAGGCTGAATTGATCAAACCGGACGCCGAAAAAGCCGCCGGCCATCAGAGAGGCGTCGACCGTGTCCAGCTTGTCCACTTTATTGTTGTCGACATCGTCTCTCTTCTGGATATATTGCAAAATAGGCCCGCCCATCCAGGTGCGGCTGGGAATAAGATCTGCGCGCGCCAGATTGGCAATCCACTCAATGGACATGTCATTGCTGAATTTGACCGACACAAAGGGTATCGGGACGGCTTCATAGTCCGATGATCCTTCGTAATCCGGGGAGACCGCCGCCCCAAGACCGACAGACACCGCCGTCTTGCCCGCGGCATGAGCTTCGGCCGGGTTTTCCACCTCCAGGTCGAGTTGCTGGGCCCATGCATGGCCGGATAAAGCAGGGGCTGCCGCCAAAATACCAATGAAGATAATAGCTACCCAAAAATACCTTTTCATCACGTTCTCCTTTCTGTTTTAAGTTTATCAGCCGATCTGAATTTTTTTGACTCCTTGATAACTAATTAAATTTAATATCCTCAGTTAGCGGATATTAAGCAAAAAAGCAATCGCAATTCAAGTTATACGTTTAATTTTTCCCTCCGTTAATGGATATTCTAAAGAAATTTTGATTTCACCTCAGATAAAAATCTCACCGCAAAGGCGCAAAAATCGCAGTCCGCCGGAGGCGGATTTCTTTTCATTTGCCTTTGACCCGCCAAAACACAGGCGGACAGGAAGGAAGGCAGCGGTGAAAAAATATTGCTGCTAATACCTCACCGTAATTATGAATGGGTGTACATAGTCCTCCTGTCTTGGCAGCCCCTCGCGGATTTTACGCGAAAATTGCGGATCGTCGCCTATGGCGCACGCTTTCGGGTTGATGTAGCTCTCTTTGCGCAGCTCCTCGAAGGGGATGCGCGTATCGAGTGATCCGTTTTCGTACGCATATTGCGGGGCGTAGCCGGAGAACAGCACCTTCCAGTTGTAGCGAGCCTTACCGCCATAGGCGCGGATGAGCCGAATCACGTCCGTGGTGCAGTTCGTGGTGAGCGTATTGTACCATTCGGGATTTTCCTTCAGGGAGTTGATCTGACGGACATACTCCATGAAGAACTTACGGGAGTTCTGCGGCGTCATATGGCCCCGATAGAGGTAGATGTCCTCCGGCGGGTTGCGGTAATCCGTGCGCAGCCGGATAAGATCGCGTTCATCAGCGACGACATAGGTAAGCTCATACTGTTTAAAGAAACCTTTGAGGGTCGAGTACCCCTCGCCTTTCTCCTTGCGTGCCTCGATGGAAAAGGCCACGAAATCTTTTCCCTCGAACCCGAAGCTGACCATGATGTGAGCTATCCCATCCCCCGTCCAGTAGACCGCAATCAGATCAACCGAGTCCAGCCGGTTGAGGTCGAAGGTCTTGTCGTAGTAGCGCACGTCGAAGTCCGTCTCGGTCCGGTAGTTCAGGTTGCGGATGTTGTAGATCGTAACCTGCTCACCCTTAACCGCGGCGCAGGGCAGAACGGCTGCGTCCGGCTGCCAGGCGCGGTCGTTCGAAGCCGGGATGCTCACCCACCAAGCCGCGATGCCGGCAAAGACCACGAAGAACCCGGCCAAGGTCCGCAGCCGTCCGGGAAGCAAGACGAACGCCAGCAGGGTCGCCAGCACAAACAGGCCGGCCAGGCCGGCACGCACATAGCCCCCCGAAAGGTTCGAATACCAGATCGCCAAGGTCCCCCAGGCTGTCATGAGAATGACGGCTGCGGCGCAAATGCATACTCCGGTGTACTTAAAAATTTTCACCATGGTTTGCCTCCCTAGTTCTTGAGATTCTCAACGAGGATCCGGCGCACCTCCTCGATGGCCAACGGCGATTCCTGCGCGGAGTGGCCGGAGTTGACGACGAGCTCGGAGGCCACACCGTCGATGTGGGCGCTGCTGTAAGGCACCACGCCGTCATCCCACTCTTCCTTCGGGTCTTCGGGGTTATCCACAGCAATGATGGAGTGGGCGATGTCGCCCGGCGCAATCGGGATCGACGAAAAGGTTTTGATAAATGGGCTGTCGGGGCCCATGTTGTCGGTGCTGCGCGGGATCTCAGTCCCCAGCGCACGTGCCGTGGGGCCCTCGGGGCTCCTTTGGAAAACCTCCTGGAGCGGGCTTAAAAGCTTGCCGGGCAGCGAAATCAGACGTCTCAGCAGATCGCTGATATAACCCCCGGTAAAATGACTGCCTCGGTGGGGCGTCGAGATGAAGACGACCCGGTGGACAAAAGGCAAAGGTTTGTAGAAGAGGCTGCGCCTGAGCAGTTCGCGCGTATCGGGCGAGACGTCGAGCTGATCTATGGGAACGTTGAAAGTGCTATCCCAGAAACGATTGCCGCTGTCGATGGCGGTCAGCTTTGTGAGCAGCCCGCCCTGGCTGTGGCCGATGACCACCATCTTCCGCAGGGCGCTGTCCTTGCCCGCGGGGTCGAGTTGCTGAACCACGTTGCGCAGGCCTTGGGTGAAGATCCCGCCGGAGTAAAGGATCGGGTTGCCGGTGTTATAGGTGAACAGCCAAACCTGGTAGCGGCTCCACAGTTCCCGGTCGTTGAGGATTTCGTTGAGCATTTGCGCCCACCGCACCGGGCTGGATGCCGTTCCGTGAACGAGCACCAGCGGGATCCGGCCGGGACGGTAAAAGTGTGACATAACGTGATTGTGAAATTTTTAGGGGGTTGCAAAATATTTGGTGTTTAGTAATCCAACGACTCGATATGACAATTTTCCGAATTTCTCCTTAACTCTGCCCTCGCCTGCGGCGCCGAACTTGTACAACGGCTGGTCCCCGTTAGCCATTCCAAATGAGCGTCTTTCCTTGCGCCCTAATTGCCGAGCCATAGTCCCCTTAACACTTGGACGACGGCTGGCGCCGTGCGCCCTGCGCCGTTGGCCGTTAGCCTTTTTCCATTGTCCCGAGCTATGATCTGCCGCCTTCGGCGCCCCACCGATCAGCTTCTCCGTCTTTGACTACCCCCGCAAACAGGCTTTTAGGCTGCCAGGCTCGTTGTGTTTGCCTTGAAATCTCATATTTCAGGTTTGACATTTCATGGTAATTATGTAATTCTGACAAGCATGAAACTGATTCGTCGCAATATCGACCGGCAAGAGATCAAAAGCCGCATTGAGTCATATCCGGTAACCGCTATTCTGGGTTCAAGACAATGCGGTAAAACTACGATTGCCCAAGAGTTTAAAGTGGACCATTACTTTGACCTTGAAAATCCCAGAGATCTTGCGCGACTTGAACAACCCCAACTCGCGCTTGAGGATTTGACCGGTCTTATCGTCATTGATGAAATCCAACGGATGCCTGATTTATTTCCATTGTTAAGGTATCTTGTCGATAATAATCCGCAGCAAAAGTATTTGATACTTGGAAGTGCCTCGCGCGATCTGATCAGACAGAGCTCGGAATCATTGGCAGGAAGAATTTCCTATTATCATCTCGGTGGTCTTCGGATTTCTGATGTTGGCGCTGAATATTTAAAAAATTTGTGGTTGCGCGGGGGACTGCCGCCTTCAGTTCTTGCCCCATCAGAAGTGGACAGTATCAGGTGGAGAGAGGACTATATCACAACTTTTTTAGAGCGGGATATTCCCCAGCTGGGTATCGGCATTGCGTCGCAGTCGCTTAGAAGATTCTGGACCATGTTGAGCCATTACCACGGACAAATTATAAATTATTCGGAAATCGGCCGCAGCTTTGGTATTTCAGACATGACCGTCAGAAACTACAGCGAAATCCTTGAGGGAACGTTTATGGTACGGTTTCTGCAACCATGGTACGTCAATATTCGCAAACGGCTTGTAAAAAGGCCTAAGATCTACATCAGGGATTCCGGTATTTTCCATTCCTTGCTCTCGATTGAAAATTTTGATCAGCTATTATCTCACAACAAGCTTGGCGCCTCGTGGGAGGGCTTTGCATTGGAGTGCGTGAGCCGCGCCATTGCCAAAAGAAACGAAGAATTATATTTCTGGGGCACTCATGCCGGAGCTGAAATTGATCTCTTCTGGCAGAGCCGCGGAAAAAATTGGGGTATCGAGTTTAAATATGTGGACGCGCCGCGTCAAACCAGATCAATGAAAATAGCAATACAGGACCTTGACCTCGAACACCTGTGGGTGGTTTACCCGGGACGGTCTGAATACAAATTGTCTGACAGGATCACTGCGATGCCGTTAAGCAGGTTGCCGGCAGTCTGGATTTACCCATAATGCTCGTTGAAATTTAAAAACGGCTTTAACGAAGGGCGCAATCAATCGGCTTCTCGAGTGCCATTCCTTTCGCCTTACGCTGTGCACCTTGAGCATTTCACCTTTTACCTTTAACCCTTGACCTATCTAAACCAGTTGGGGTGATTTTCGGCCCGCTCGGCCACGGTCTGCATGAGCCACTCTTCAAGATCTTCGACGCAATAAAACCTCGGCTGCAGCAGATTGTCATCGGCAGCAATCCGCCCCTCTTCAACGGCGATCCCGGCCAGCTTGGTATAGGGATAGATGCGAATGCCCACCGTGATTTTAAGCGCGTCCAAATTCAGGGATTCGACGAAGTCAAAACTTTCCGCCACGGTTTCACGCGTCTCGCCGGGGCCGCCCAGCATCAAAAAGCCCATGCGCCGGATGCCGGCATCCGCAAACATGTCGCTGGCCCGGCGGACATCCCGGGGGGCGAAACGCTTGTTCATGTCACGCAGCATCATGTGGTGGCCGCTTTCAAAACCCAGGCTGACTTCGGTACAGCCGGCCGCGGCCATGGCGTCGACCAGCGGCCTGGCAACCCGACCGGGATAAACGATGCACCGCCAGCGAACGTCCAGTCCGGCCCCGGCCATCTGCCGGCATAGTTCAATGGCGTAAGGTTGGGGCAGATTAAAGGTGTTGTCGACAAAAAACACCTGCGAAAATCCTGCGTTAACCCAGCCTGACAGCTCCTGCACCGCAGCCGCCGGCGAACGCTTGCGGATGAGATGGCCCTCGATGGTCGAAGTCGAGCAGTAGCTGCAGTTCAACGGACACCCCCGCCGGGTTTGAAACGGCAGCCAGTAGTGTTGCTTTTGGCGGTCCGCCGACGTCATCAGGGACGGTTCGGGAAGCGCGATCGTGTCCAGATTTTTCACGAATCGGCGTCCGGCCTGCTGTCCGTGGCCCGGCAGATAGAGTCCGGGTATGTTTGAAAGGTCCTTTTTCTCCTCGATTTGCGACAGCAGGGCCGGAAACGCAATTTCACCTTCGCCCTGGATGCCCATGTCGGCCCCTAAATACTCCAGGGCACTTTGCGGAAAGATGCTGTAGCCGGCGCCTCCCAGCACGATCGGGGCCTGTGAGAGCTGCCGGCATAATCCGATGACATCCCCGGCCTGGTCGAGCATAAAGTTGGTCGATCCCATCGCCTGATCATCGATGTTGCGCACAGAAATACCGATGACTTCGGGATCAAATGCAGCAACCCTGTTTTTCAGCGCCCGTTGATATTCTTCAACCGACATCAGATCCAAAAATGCCACCTCGTGGCCCGCTCGCTGGGCGGCAGCCGCTACACAACCCAGTCCCATGGGCAGGGTCGGCATGTTGATGTCCTCACGGTTGGCTGAAATAAGCAAAACTCTCATAATATTTTCGCT
>Ga0307426_1001073_pt1 | contig 18502 bp, 10 predicted proteins | sample SalMarWE160340MG_FD_202165 | JGI IMG/M metagenome (GOLD analysis project Ga0307426, IMG submission 202165) | Salt marsh sediment microbial communities from the Plum Island Ecosystem LTER, Massachusetts, United States - WE1603-40 | ecosystem: Environmental > Aquatic > Marine > Intertidal zone >... | reverse complement strand
ACCGAAAAATCTGAGATAAGACGTTTCGGACGAAAGCAGAGTTACAAAGTGGATATTACAGAAATTTATGAGGGCTTTAAAACAAGCCTAAACAGGAATTACTTATAAATAGCGCCCCCGATCGGAATCTCGTGAGAGAACGGGTAAGGACCTTTTACAGGCTTGACAGCCGCCTGCCATCTAAATATAAATAGAGGTCAGGCTGAAGTCATGAAGATGGATGTCATTCTGAGTCGTTTCATGCGATACTTCCTTTATACCTGGAACGCTTGGTTATGATCAGAATCGAGTTGCGAATCTTGCCTGCGGGAAGGACGCCTTGAAGTTGTCACGTTCTAAAGAAAAAAGGGAAGAAGGTGGCTGCGGACAGCGTCTAAATAATGAAATATTCGAATTTTCGATGCAGCGCCTCATTTCTTGGCAATGGAGGAGAAGGATGTGGGTCTAGAGAATAGCAGGAAGAAGAGCTCGAGACTTGTATTTTTCGCTTTCATCGTCCTGTCTGCAACAACCTGTGCTAGATTTCAACCCAAACCAATTTCCCCGGCTCAAACTTTGGACGACTTCGAGGCGCGAAAGCTGGACGCTCCCGAGGTCAAAGATTATTTCCAATCCAAACCGGAAATAGGAGAATGGCCGCCGCCGTCTTGGGATCTTCACAGCCTCACTTTGGCTGCCATGTTTTATCATCCTGACCTAGACGTAGCCCGTGCCCAATGGAACGTCGCCCAGGCTGGCCGGATTTCAGCCGGTGAGCGCCCCAATCCGACAGGAAGCATCCTGATGGGATATAACAGCACCACACCCGCCCAAGAGATCACGCCTTGGATTCCAGAAGTCGCTCTGGAAATCCCGATCGAGACCGCCGGCAAACGCGGTTATCGGATCGCGCAAGCTCGACATCTTTCAGAAGCAGCCCGGTTGAATATTCTCTCCGTTGCCTGGGAAGTCCGGAGCCGGTTGCGTCGGGCGTTCCTCGACCTGTTTGCTGCCCGCGAAACGGCGTCGCTCTTAAACACGCAGCAATCTCTCCAGTCCGAAAGCCTCAGGATTCTCGAAGCCCAATGGGCCGTCGGAGAAGCCTCTCTTTACGATGTCACCCAAACCCGGATCGCACTCGACAACACCCGGCTCACCTTACTCGAAGCTCTTAAACAGAGATCTCAGGCAGTGGTCAAATTAGCCGGCGCTATAGGACTTCCTGCGAAATCCTTGGCCGATGTTGCCCTCTCTTTCGAAGAATTCCTTAACGTACACGATGATATTCCACAGGATGAGATCCAACGCCGCGCCTTGCTCAACCGCGCAGATATCCTCGGGGCTCTGTCGGAATACGAGGCCAGTCAATCTGCCCTGCAGCTCGAAATTGCCAAGCAATATCCAGACATCCACATTGGCCCAGGCTACCAGCTCGACCAGACCGATTCTAAATGGACGCTGGGATTGAGTCTCATCTTGCCTATTTTCAATCGAAATAAAGGGCCAATCGCCGAGGCCGAAGCCCGCCGCACGGAGACTGCGGCCCGGTTTCTGGCGCTTCAAGCCAAAGTGATCGGAGATATTGAGAGTGCTGTTGCAGCCAGCCAGTCCGCTGTCGATAAAGCCAAAGCCGCGGATGAGCTTCAAAAGAGCCTTAAAATACAGGAAGCGATCGCCAAGGCCAGATATGAGATCGGAGAGATATCGATGTTCGAGCTCCTCAGCGTTCGGTTAGAGCTTGCTTCGAGTGCTCTCGCCAAGCTGGATGCTTTGGTCAAAGCCCAGCAGGCAATCGGAGAGCTCGAAGACGCCATGCAGAGTCCGCTCGACCTGAAGGATTGGCTCATGGAGCCGGGAAGAAATTCCCTTGGACAAACAAAGGAGCGAAAAGATGAGTAAGCGCCGAACAGGAATAGCTTTAGTCGTTCTGGCTGCGGCAGTGTTAGCCGCTCTCATTATCATAAAACTCGTTCATCGCGAAGATGGCGGAAAGAATGAAGAGGGCGCTGTGGAAATGTCCGTCCATACCGGCAAGATCCAGCGCGCGACGCTCCATCACCTTGTCACGGCCTACGGGTTTATAATGCCTGAACCTGCGGGCTTGGAACGTCCACCAGCCGAAGCTCAAGTGGCCTCGCCAGTAGCGGGTATTGTGGCCCGCATCGAGTGCCTTGAAGGCCAGAAAGTGGCCAAAGGAGCCGTTCTCTTTCAACTGGACAGCCGCCTCGCTGATGTTGCCTATGAAAAGGCGAAAAAAGCCATGGTTTTCGCTGAGGAAAATTTTGAGCGGCAAAAGAAGCTTCTGCCAGAGGGGGGAACATCCAAGAAGACTTATCTTGAAGCAGAGCAGCAGCTCAACGATGCCCGCAGTGGACTCGCTGCAGCCGAGACTGATCTTGCCTTTTTGAAAATCAAGGCTCCGCTCGCCGGAACAGTGGTCAAGATTAATACCAAGCCAGGCGAAGCCGTGGAGCTCAATACGGTGCTGGCTGCGATTGTCGACCTCGACCGGCTTGTCGCTGTCGTGAATATTCCGAGCCGGGAGGTCATGTTGGTCAAAGTTGGCCTACCGGTACAGTTCGAAACTGTTAGCAAACTTCCAGGCTCCGTAGTCTATATCGGTTCGAAGATCGATGAGAAGGCCGATACAGTGCAGGTCCGCATCTCGCTCCCTGCAGGCGCCGACTTCCTTCCGGGACAATTCTTAAGCGTCCGTATTGTCTGCGATGAGCACTCCGGCTGCCTGGTCGTCCCGGAAGCCAGCATTATCGCAGATTCTGTAGGAAGCGATACCGGCAAGATTGTGCTGGTCGAAGATGACAAAGCCATCTGGAAGCCGGTCAAAATCGGCCTTCGGGAAGGGGGACTTGTCGAAGTAAGCGGGGACGGCCTTAGAGAAGGTCTGGTCATCGTTACAGAAGATGCCTATGCCGTTCCTGATGCGGCCAAGATTCATATTATTTGAAAGACTCATGAATAAAAATTCCGCTTTAGGCCAGTTTGCCACTCAACATTCGCTTTCGATCGTGTTCATCTGCGCCGCCCTCTGTCTGGCCGGAGTTTATTCGGCCTTCAACATACCTTCGTCGGTGTTTCCCCGAACGAATTTTCCCCGGGTTGTCATCCTCGTGGACAACGGTGTCATGCCTGCCGACGAAATGATGGCGACCATAACACGCCCCATCGAAGAGGCGATGAAAGACATTCAGGGTGTGACCACGATCCGCTCGGCTACAGGGCGCGGTTCGGCGGAAATCAGCGTCTTTTTCAATTGGAAGGTCAAGATGATCGAATCCGAGCTATACGTGCTCAGCCGGCTTTCCCAGATTCGCAGCGGTTTGCCTGCGACCGCCGAAACGAACGTCTTCCGGCTGACCTTTTCAGCTTTCCCGATCATCGGCGTCAGCCTCACCAGCCGGATGCGCAGCATCATTGAACTTTGGGAAACGGCGCGCTATAATCTCAAACTCCGCTTCCTGCGGATTCCTGGCGTCGCCCGCGTGGACCTCGTAGGCGGCCGCACTCCCGAATACCACATTGTGGTCGATCCTCTTTTGCTGAGTGCCGCCAATCTGACCCTAACTCAGGTTACTGACGCCTTAACGAATAACAATTTTGTGGCATCGGCTGGTATGCACGAAGAGAACCATACACTCTATTTGACCGTGGTCGACGGTCGAGTCCATTCGATCCGAGATATCGAAAACTTCTCGGTGACAGTCATCGACGGCCATCCGGTCCGCGTCCGCGACTTCGCGCGTGTCGAGCGCGGGCCCCAGCCAGTCTTTAATGTAGTGACGGCCGATGGAGAGAATGCGGTTCTGCTTAATGTCCGCAGCCAGCCCGACGGGAACACCCTGGAGATCGCCAAGGCCCTTAAGAAACAGCTGGCAGAACTGAAGCAAATATTGCCTCCGGACATGAAGCTCGCATTTTTCTATGACCAGTCAGAGATCGTCCGCGCTTCGGTCGATAGCGTATGGGAAGCGATCATATTCGGCCTGATTTTGTCCGTATTTATCCTCTATTTTTTTCTGAAAAATTGGAGCACAACGCTCGTCGCGACGATGGTCATCCCCATAACCGTCCTGACCACGCTCCTGTCCATGAAGATCACCGGGCTCACCTTTAATTTGATGACTTTGGGGGGAATCGCCGCCGCCATCGGCCTGATCATCGACGATGCGATCGTCGTCGTCGAAGCTATCCATACCAAAAGAATGTCCGGATTGGGACGGGTAGAGGCCGTTCGAGAGGGGATCAGCGAGATCTATCGGCCGCTGGTCGGTTCGACACTGACACCGGTCGTCGTGTTTATTCCTTTGGCTTTTCTTCAAGGGATTACGGGAGTCTTCTTCCGTGCCTTGGCGTTGACCATGGCTGTTTCGCTGCTCATGTCGCTGGTTCTGGCCGTGACCCTGACCCCGTCGCTCGCCGCCTCGTTCATCCGGCCGCGCCGGGGAGAGAAGTTTGCGCCACATGCTGAACAGGGCGGCTTCCTGCTTCGCCGCCTGATTCGAATCTATGAAATTGCCGTGCGTGCTGCCCTTCGGCATCGTTGGCGCACTCTGGGCGCCTGCGGGCTTGTCCTCCTCGCCGGGATATTTGTCTACAAGCAGCTCGACAGCGAATTCCTGCCGCCCATGGATGAAGGAGGGTTCGTCATTGATTATTTCACTCCGCCCGGGACGAGCTTGGCGGAGACACATCGCCAGCTTCTGAAAGCGGAGAAGATTCTGCGGACTATCCCAGAGCTAGAAAGCTATTCACGCCGCACTGGAGCTAGGCTGGCGCTGGCTATCGCCGAGCCAAACACCGGAGATTTTCTGGTTAAGTTGAAAAGGAATCGCCGGAGGAAAACCGCGGATGTAATCTCCGAATTGCGCCGGAAGTTTAATACTGAACTCCCCGGCCTGACTTGGGAGTTTCCAGGAATCCTGGGCGACCTGATCGGCGATTTGATGTGGGCACCTCAACCCATTGAAGTGAAACTGTTTTCGACCGACCAGGCCTGGCTCAAGAAGAAAGCGCCAGAGGTCGAGGAGCAGATCAAGAAGATTCCGGGCGTCGTGGATACGTTTGACGGATTGGTCTATACAGGGCCGACGATCAAACTCCGCGTGCGGCAGGAGGAAGCGGAACGCTTCGGTCTGACCGCGGATGACGTCGCCGCTGCCATGAATACGGCCATGCTGGGCCGAACGGCTTCCTCGGTTCTGGAAGGAGATCGGGTGATCGATATCAGGGTGAAAGTGGAATCCTCCCGGCTCGACCGGCTCGCCAGCCTCCGGGACCTGCCGCTGCGGACGCCGGGCGGAGCGCTCGTTAAGCTGTCACAGATCGTCCATATCGTGGAAGAACCAAGGCAGCTCGAACTCCGTCGGGAAGACTCGCGGCAGGATGTCGCCATCACGGCGAGGCTCGAGGGCCGCGACATGGGAAGCGCTATGGCCGAGATCCGTAAAACACTGAGCAAAGATAAATCCATCCCCCCGGGAACGATCGAATACGGAGGTCTCTACCAGCAGCAGCAGGATAGCTTTCGGAACCTCGTGATCGTGCTGCTTATGGCTATTTTTCTCGTCTTCACCGTGCTCCTTTTAGAGTTCGGGTCTTTTTATGAGCCGGTGGCGATCGTCTTCGGCGCTGTTCTTGCCATGTTCGGAACGGTCCTAGCTCTGTGGACGACCGGGACGTCTTTGAACGTCGTCTCTCTCCTGGGTGCCATCATCGGCATCGGGATCGTAGCCAAGAACGGCATTCTCATGCTCGATTTCGTGAAGCATTTGCAGGCAGAGGGATTAGACCTGGCCGAAGCGCTCGTTCGGTCGGGACGTCGCAGGCTGCGGCCCGTCTTGATGACATCCCTAGCCGCAGCGCTCGGGATGCTTCCTCTGGCTTACGGCATTGGCTCCGGTGCGGATATGCTCAAGCCGCTGGCCCTCGCCGTCATCGGATCACTCTGCATTTCCGTGCTGCTCTCTCTCATCGCCACGCCGACGGTCTACTATATTCTTCTAAGCCATCGCCAAAAAGCCAAAGCTCAACAAGGCGTCACCTGAATTTTTTCCAAATAGTTCTTAAGTGGGTAAGTTTTTTTCCTTTGCTTTATGATAGATGCCTTGGAGGAATGTCGTGTCGGCTCCGGGTTGGGTGCGATACTCATATTTCAGGATATCAGCCGGTGGATATTACAGAAATTTGTGAGGGATTTGAAGACAGCACACCCGATAGACTCAGGGCAAAGCACACCGATTCGCCGATCGATTTCGACGGAGTGCTGGATGAGGAGGCCTGGACTAAGGCTCCGCGCATTTCGAACTTCACCCAGCGGGAGCTCAAGGAGAACATGCTGGCGACGGAGAATACCAATTCGGAGACACGCTGGATCATCCCGGACGGATCCGGACAAACAAGACCGTGGCCATGATCAAGTTCGTCTGGTATTTCAACACGAAGTGAAAAGATATTACAATTTCATCCCATTTGGATGCCAGCTTAGAGTAATATTCCCTCGCGAAGAGCAAAAAAAACAGGAAATTATAGGAAGAAAAACAGGTTCTCGCAAGATATTTTCCTGTTGGTGAAAACATGTGTCCACAGCATTTCCATCGGAGTTCATCATTCGGTGAGAGTAAAGCCAGACAATCATTATAGAAGAAAATTATGTTATGAAAGAGAAAGCCGGCCTAAGGCTATCTCGGACTATTCTGGAATTTTAACGATTATGTAAAATACGATCTAGCAGCCCTTACAGCTTGTGATTTACGAGCACCAGCAATATTCGAATGATACAGTTCCAAGGTCTAATTTAAGACACTTCCAACTTTGTCCTTCAGAACACTTTTTGCCGCTTGATTCTCCCATAGGAGCAATCATTCCAGGCGATCCTCCGGCGGTCTTCAACCTTTTAAATGCTATTGTCTTGTCAGCAATAGTATTAATGAAACTGTTTATTTCTTGCGTTTTCGCCCTGGCAGTTTGAGACTTAAAAAATTCTTGCTGCTTGGCTGTCAAAATGAAATGTTCATTTATAAATTTTTCTAATTCCGTCTGGGCTTCCGCTACATATTTTTCAAATTCGGGCTTTGACCAATTTTCTTGATAAAATTTGTTTAGATTTTCAACTGTTAAGAGTGGTTTCATTACCATTGGCTTAGTGGGCACTCTTTTTATTTCTTGTTTAGCTGCATTAGCCCAAGCTTCCTCTGCGCCAGCAATCGTCAAGCATCCCATTACCAGAGCTCCCTTGGCTGCATCGGCCATAAACTCTCTGCGAGTTACACCTTTTTTATTTTTTTTACTCATACATTTTCCTCCCTTAATAACGAATTTTGATGTTTGCTTGTCCTTATAAAGATATTGCACCAAATTATATAATGTCAAATCATTTTTTTCTGAATTCTTTTTTGTGGGATCACTGTCAAAGAAGAAGAGGGCTCTTTTCCTCTCTTATATACTAAAGAGACAAGTAAGCAGCAGAAATGCGTTAAATAAAGCAATTTTGATTATAATATTTTTCAAATGAATATCTCATCTGTAGTTCTTTTTACATAATTCCTATAGGTAATATAAAAAATGCCGCCTAAACTTTACTTCAAGCCTGCAATGAGCATAAAATTATTTGCTTGGCGAAAGAAACTCAAGAAAGCAAGAAGAAAAGAAATACCTCAAATAAGGAGGATGGAATGCCCAAACGAAAGAATTTAATAATTGTGATGATGACAGTGGGTCTAACAGCCCTTGGTGTAGCAGCATTCATTCCTTCACAGGACGTGCAACCGCCAGAATATTACAAGGACTACAGTCCTAAACAGATTCATGACAGCTGGATCGACCTCAATAACGACGGAGTGATGGATCCCTACGAGAATACCAAGTTGCCGCTTGAGCAGAGGGTTGAGGATCTCCTCTCAAGGATGACGCTTGATGAGAAGGTGCACCAGATTGCACTGCTGAAAAAGTTGCGGGGAGAGAGATGCGACTCATGTGGAGACGGAGGAGTATCTCCGGCCATTGACCGGATGGGCCTGCCCGAATTTTCCTGGTATGTAGACGAATCTCTGCACGGAGTCCAATCTTTCAAACCGGCTACCGTCTTTCCCTTCAGCATAGGAATTGCTGCCACATGGAATGAGAAATTGGTTCATGAGGCGTATTCCGCAGTTGGAGATGAGTTTCGGGCTGCCTTTAATGTCGGAGGCCTAAGGGGGTCAGGACTTGTGACTTGGTCTCCTGTCGTTCTTGAAATTCCAAGGAACAAAAAATATGACAGATCGCCGGAGACCTGCGGCGAAGATCCGTATTTGACCTCGCGCCTAGCAGTGGCCACCGTCAGAGGCTTCCAGGGAGAGGACGACAATATCCCCTACAAAAAGGGGATTTGTACAGCTAAGCATTATGTTTATTGCAATGCTGGTAGTGATGAGATTCCTCTGGGAGCCCCCATTGAAGAGAGGATTACCAGGGAAGTCATCTTTCCTCCCTACAAGGCAGTTGTGAGAGAGGGGAATGTTGGTCAGATCATGACTGGGGCTCATGGATGGGACAATGCCCCTCACCTGGGTGGTGATCCGATCAATTACAGCCCGGTCATGCTTGGGGAAGTGCTTAGGGAGCAGTGGGGCTTTAAGGGAATTGTCTGCGGTGACTGTGGTGCTCTAGGGGAAGCCGGGGTTGATGAAAATTTAATCGGAGCTGCAACTGCCCTTAATATGGGGGTTGATTCCAACGCTTGTGGAACCACTTACTCAAACAATCTTCCGCAAGCGGTAAAGAAGGATCTTGTTAATCTAAGCGCAATTGATCAAACAATCAGGAGGATGCTCAGGATCAGGTTCCAGTTGGGCCTTTTTGATCCGCCTCAGATGAATCCTTACAATAATTTCTCGCCCAAGGATTATATCTTGACCGAGAAACACATCGCCCTCGCTCTCCAGGTGGCCCGCGAATCGATAGTCCTCCTGAAAAACGCAAATCAAGTGTTGCCTCTGGACAGGAAAAGTATCCAATCGATCGCAGTCATAGGCCCGAATGCAGACAACGTCAGAAGTTTAATACCCAGGGACTACAACGGCACTCCCCCTTACTGGATAACCCCTCTTAAAGGGATCCAGAACGCCGTCGCTTCTGGAACAGAAGTCCGGGTTTCCCTCTCCTTCGACCTAGAGAAAGCTGTTAAGGCTGCTCAAGGAGTTGATGTGGCTGTAGTGATCACCGGACCCGACCCTGCTTTTGAAAGCACCGCTCGAGAGAACCTAGACCTACCGGAAGGATTCCTCCCGCTGCTGCAGGCGGTGGAAAGCACCGGGACACCCACAGTCGCAGTCCTGGTCAACGGAACTCCCATCTCCAGCGACTGGATGAAGGCACACATCCCAGCCATCGTTGAAGCCTGGTACGGTGGAATGGAAGGTGGAAACGCAATTGCCCAGGTGCTCTTCGGTGACTACAATCCAGGCGGAAAGCTCCCGTGGACTTATCCCCGTGGAGACGTGGGCCCTACCTATTACAATTACAAACCTGGCGAAATCAACTACGACGAAAGCACCCTCCTGTGGCCGTTTGGCTACGGGCTGAGCTACACTGAATTTGAATACAGCAACCTCAAAATATCTCCCAAATCAACCGCTAGCGGCACGCTTAAAGTCAGCCTTGAGTTGAAGAACATTGGCAAAAGAGAGGGAGATGCCGTTGTTGAAATGTACTTGAGAGACGTGGAAGCCAGCCTGCCGGTTCCGGTAAAGCAGCTTAGGGGCTTTAAGAGAGTCGGTCTGAAGCCGGGAGAATCAAAGACGGTCGAGTTCATACTCCAACCGGATGACATCAGTCTGCTCGACACAAATTTGGAGACGATAGTGGAGCCTGGAACGTTCGAGGTCATGATCGGCGAGTCTTGCGAGGACATAGTGCTCAAGGAGACCTTTGAGGTGACAGCCCCGATCAGGGCGAAGTTCAAATACCAAAACCTCAAGGTGTCCAAGACAAAGGTGAGGCCGCTTGAACTATTTGAAGTAGCGGCTACGGTTATCGGCACTGGTGGGATGGAAGAGGGAGACGTGCGACTCTTCATTGATGGCAAGCCTGTTGAATCGAAGAAAGTTTGCCTGGCTTCAGGAGAAACCAGAGAGATAAGCTTCACCTGCACAATTGGCATATCCGGAGCCCACACCGTTACCATCAGCGATTTACCTGGTACAGAGGTATCTGTAGGACAATCTGACCTCATCGCTCTTCATGCCCAACAAAAGGTGATCCCTTTATACTCCGGGAAAGCGCCGGGTTCGGAAAACTGGACCTGGTCAGAAAAAGAAAATACCAACAAGATTTGGCAAACGCGTGTGGTCTATAACGTGAGCACTCCGACCCTGAGCGTCTTTTTACCTGATAAAAGCCGGGCAACCGGAGCGGCCGTAATTATATGTCCGGGGGGCGGTTTTTATGCACTCTCCATCGATAGTGAAGGTTTTGATGTGGCGCGTTGGCTGAATGAGAAGGGGGTGGCTGCCTTTGTCCTGAAATACAGGCTAGCCCATTGTCTCACCGACAATCCTGTTGTGGAATTGATGCAAAAGATGAGTGATCGAAAAACATTCGATGCAGCGATTTCACCGATCCTTCCCCTGGCTGTCAAGGACACTCAAGAGGCCATTCGTTACGTTCGATCCAATGCTGCCGAATATGGCGTAGATCCGACGAAAATTGGCGTCATGGGATTCTCAGCCGGAGGCACGCTGATTGCCATGGTAACCTATAACTACGAACCCGAAACTCGGCCTGATTTTGCAGCACCGATTTATCCTTATATGGATCCTGTGCCATTTACGTCCGCACCAAAAGAGGCTCCACCTGTTTTTATTGCCGCAGCCACAAATGATGAATTAGGACTCGCTGCACAGTGTATCCGTTTCTATTCTGACTGGATCAAGGCCCGTCGGTCCGCAGAGCTTCATCTCTATGCAAAGGGAGGACATGGTTTTGGAATGCGGAAACAAAATCTTCCCACCGATGATTGGATAAAAAGGTTCGGTGAATGGATGCGGATTCAGGGATTTATAAAATAAGGAAATGCGCCAGCCTTGAGTTTCATCGGGGATATATCCTGGAAAAGGTCATCTTCGCAGCAAGCCCTCTCTCAAACTGTGGTAACAGAGGTTGACGAGAGGGAGATTACCCTAACAGTTTCAAAGGAACCATAATTATTCACTGCCCAATTTGGCATTTTTTGCAAGAGCGTCAGCCACTTGGCTAAGACCTAATAACTCGAGAGTCTCTTTTCTTGGCCAGCCTGTTTTTGTATCCCATCCCTCGAGTTTATAATACCTTGTTTTGAATTCCTCGAATTTGTCTCTATCCAGATGACGTCCGTCGACACGGATGTATTCCCACTTTCCATCTTTTCTGCCCGGAAGCCAAGCCGAAGGCCAATTCGGTTTAAAAGGCTGTTCATAAATATAATCTGCAAAATGAACCATATCCCGATGTCGGCCTTGAAGCGTCCAAATGGAGTTGTCTAAATTCCAAATTTTGCGTCCGATATCCATGCCCTCACTGAAACTAAAATCCTTACCAGTAACAGCGTTGAGATACGTAGGCTCTCCATCCCCCGTCGTTCCTCGACCGTCCGGAGAATCTTTTCTGACAAAATCAGGCCAGCGATAATCGCAATAAAGTGCTGACTGTTTCCAAAAGCGAGTGTAGTGTCTAAACCATGCCGAAAGCTTAGCCAGATGGTCAGAGTAAATATTTTCTGTACTGTAATCCAACATCAGAGGATTTCCTTCATACGGAACCAACTTTTCAGCGATGACCTTAGTGACCCATTCGGCCTCGTACGGCATTGGTTTTCCTTGCCACATGGCACGGCTTGGCTCCCAAAACAAGAAATTAAAATCATGTTCATTGGCATCCCGGTCACCGAGTATAGAGGCATAGCCCCAGCTGACCTCTCCTCTTGGATCGTAAGCGTGCTCTGGAAGTCCCCAATAGGGATTACGGAAGTATTCCGGTTTCCGAATCCTTGTTCAACCTGCCCCATGTATCGGCGGCTCTATAGAATCCTTCAGCAAAAATGTCTCCGATACCTTCTCTGTAGGCCATAACATAGAGAAATTTTTCGATCAGTTCTGTTTCCCCTATCTTGTTGAAGGGGAGGTCGCAATCTATGTCTTTTCCAGGACCCAAAACACCCATTTTGTAAAGTTTATTCAGGTATTCCATCCCTCGCCAGGCTTCATAGGCATTTATGCCGTATTTTTGCAGTAAATCTGTAGCTTTGAAAGCAGTTTGGGTGGTTTTACCGCCATGTTTGGCTCTGTCATAAAAAGAATAAAACGTCTCTACGCATTGAGACTCATTCCCGATTCCGGTTTTATAGCGATTCCGACAGCCCTCATAGCAGCCGATGCACGACTGAATTCGCGCCTGTTCCGGCCTATCCCAGAACATAAAATTGTGAGGATCTCGCTCACCTTTTTTATAATCGACATGAAATCCGAACTTTTTGTATGCCTGTAGACGCGCTTCCAGGAGTGCATTCGGGTCTGCCACTGGAATGCTCTTGGTTCCGATAACGCTAATCGCTTTCAGGTTTTTCGATCCCCAGATACCACCAAATCCACCCTGTCCGACGGCATTTCCGGCATCATGGATCAAACAACCCACCCGGCTTTTTCTTTCTCCCGACGGCCCGATGGTCAACACCGCAGGCCGTTGTGTGGTCCTTTGACCCATCTTTAGCTCTCCCACAGACAGCCATTGGCCGAATCGACCGCCACTGCAGACTTCATTCCAAATCTGAAGCTGCGTCTGCATCGTGTCTAAACCCCATAGGCCCTTGGCACTTTTGAAGTCGACCTTATCATTTCTGATGTCTATCCAGACCGGGCTGTCGGCTTTCCCCTCGATGACAATTCCATCCCATCCTGCAAACTTCATCATGGGTCCAAAACGGCCGCCAAAATTTCCCCGGGTGAACCATCCAATTGGAGATGATTGAACGCCAATCCCCTGCATTTCGGTTCGTCCTGAAGCAGCCGGTGCCAGGGTGCCACTCAAAGGCGATGTCATTATGGTGATGATATTCTGCTCATCATATCCGCTTATGGCCTTGTCCTTAATCAAATCCCAAAAAATCGCAGATCCCATTCCATGTCCACCCACCCATCCTTCATACTGCGCAGTTTCCAGTGTGGAAGCTTTTCTGTCCGTCAAATTCAATCTCAAAATTTTTCCCATATGGCCATTCATTTCTCCCCTCTTTCCAGTCTTTTCTGGCTTGCAAACTCACTCATGGAGCCTCCTTAATCATCAACAGAAAAACCAAGTTTCTCCCAGCCTTTTCCGCGCAAATTAATGTTATATCCCTTATCGCCGTGCTGATCCGGTATTTCTTTTGTAAATATCAACGCCCCTAGAGGACATAACTCCACGCAAGCCTGTTTTCCTCCGGGGCCGCCCTCTTGATTCCAGTAGGGTGTATCAAGACACAAATCACACTTCAGCGCATGTTCTTCATCACCATCCCAGCTAGAACGTGAAGGTGTGAACGGACATGCTTCGATACAGCTTTCGCAACCGATACACTTCATCTCATCAATACGCCTGATGTTGCCATGCTCTTTGTCCACAAACAACGCCTCGGTTGGACAGGCCTCCACACACTTCGGGTCCACACACTGCCGGCACTGGGATATGTCCAGATCAGCGGGAAATCCTTCAAAAGGATTCTGGAGAATCTGAATTCTGGAGAGGGAAAGATTCTCTTTGCCCTCATGGCATAGCGAACAGGCAAGCATACACGTTAGACAGCCCTGACATTTCTTTGTATCTACCAGGAGATAACCCTCGGATGCAGGGACAGCGGCTATTCCGTTCCTCAACCACACGAATTCCTTCAGAGCATTGGCTGTTCCCATGAGAACAGCCATATTTCCAGAAATTTTCAAGAACTCGCGCCTCGAAAGAATTGAACTCTTGCCCGATACATTTCTTATGTCTTTGCTCATTCCATCCATCCCCTACAAGTGAAAAATCCAGTCAATTTTTTTACAAACGGGTTTGTTTCCATAATAACGTAAACTCCTCCTCATGTCTTTTATGGCAAAAACCTCTGTTTGTTTTCCCAGTTCCGTCAATTGACTAAAGAATATTAATTTGGGATTAAACTGTCAATTGTATTGGAGAAAAGATTATTGATTTTTTGACTGTTGGTTCTGCTGTTATATCTGTAGTACTCTCCTTTCAGACTGTCGGTGGGTGGAAATTACGGAAAGTGGCGAAGGATCCGTGGCTAGTAAAAAAAGGAAATACTTATAAATTTAATTGTCTGAAATTGACGAAACCCTCAATCGTAGTTCCCTAAAAATCAACCCCACTTAAACTCGTTATTGAGATAAATATCGTTGATAAAGAGGATTGAAAATCTTAATAATGTCTCCCTCCAGATGAAGAAATTCTTAAGCTGATGTTCATCTGTCCTGGGGAAAGGGTTCTCAGATATTGAGACCTTAGAACAGCTAAGGCATCTTCGTGGACTTGACCTCTGATATGCAGTTTGACCACGCTTTCGGGATCGACACTTTTAAGTGCGCGGCGTAGGCAGTCAGCGAGAGCATCTCTTCCCAATCCTTGTACCAGGATGTTGATGTGGACCATGGACCGGGCAGGCAGCTCGATAAATTTCCAAGATATGGTCAGCTGACCATCTTTATTCATTCCTTCATTCTTTCTCAACTCGACTTCCAGATAGCCCTTCGGTTCGTCTTTTTCGGCAAAAGAGGTCCGCTCGATGGAGCCAGGATAAAAAACGGGCGTATCCACGGGTTTTCCATGAAGGTCATTTGTTAGCACCTGGAAGCGATGGATATGTCCTGAGAGTACAGCTACAAACACGTCCGGAACATCTCTGATCCGGATCACATCATCATTGTACCGAAAAGTGTAGTTCCCAGGTCCCACCGTCGCCCCTTCAAAACAGTGGTGCACACAGAGAACCGCACCGTCGCAGTCCTTGATCCTGTGTTGCCATTCTGTGTCCTCGAGGACTTCTAAAAATCGTTCGCGCACATTATCCCGCCAGTATGGAAATCCGGCGACAGCTAGCTTCCATCCCTCCCGCTCCATGATGAATGTCCGCGGGACATCAAAGATATGGATGTGCGGATGCAAGGTCAAAATCCTGAAGGGAATCCGCGACCGTTCATGGTTACCAGGGACGATAAAAACATCGACGCCCAAGTCTGCAATCTCATTCAACGGAATAAAGGCCATATCAACAAGCTGGACGGGAACTTTACTCCGGAAAAAGAGATCTCCACCATGGATGACTGCATCCACTTCGCCATCATAAGCGGGTTGGAGAGCGCGCCTGTAATTGGCGAAAAAGTCCTCCCCCCTTCGGCGCCGATCGATCCGGGGACGGAAAGGATAATCAAAACCGAGGTGAGTATCTGCCAGAAAAAGAAGCCGCATCACACCCATCGGAGCATTCGTTTGAGCTGTTCGTTCCGGAAGCACACATCAGGATGTAGCCAGAGCTCAACCTCACGCCCTTCCTGGATGAGCCTCCGGATCTCTGTCGTGGTTACACGCATTCTGTCAAAAACAATTAGGTCGAAATTTTTTTGTCGCTCAAAAAGTGGTTTTTTGTGACCGGAGAGGACAGGTATGGTTACAGAAGATGACAGAGGATCTTTAAAAAGAGGAATTCCACCTTTAAACACGATCAAGCTTCTCTTTTTTGGATCCCCCCCACCAGGTGTCCATACAAAAGAGGATTCGCTGAGCCGGCAGAACCAGCGCGATCGCCTGATCTGAAAGGCGCCCAACCGGATGATGCTCTTCAGAGCTTTTACGATACGTTCCGGTGTCCAGGTGTCCACGATCTCTATCTCCTCAAATTCCTGCACTTTAAGTTCAAGGATCTGCTCTTCCATCTGCTCATTCGCAGCGTCCTCTTCCAGAACAGATTTTTCCGCAGCCCGCTCTAGAGCCTCTATTCTGGCGGTCTCTTCTGCGGCCTGCTCCTCCAGCTTATCTTTCCAAAACTGAGCCCCCAAAGACATCAATGTCCTCAGATCGAACGCGGGCTGGAGAGATTTATGAAAATCTTTTTTAAACGCTTTGACACCCGAAAAAAAACAATCCCGGTCTGAAAGATATTCTGAAGGGATATTCAGAATTCCTTCAATCTCCTTTAGAGATATTTTTCTCAAGTCCCCATTGAACGCACCTCCCAACAAAGCCAGGGAGTCGAGACAGTGTGATGAGGGCAAGGGGCCAATCGAGTGATAGCTATCGGGCTGAGAGTTTGTGCTCTTTAGATCACGAGAGAAAAACAGCACATCGCGTTCATTTGTCCGCAGTGCCCGATTATAGGGAGGGGAATGTTTTTTGATCTCATCTGACTCTACAAGAGCGGCTTCAAAGGCTGTTCGGGTTACTGTTGTATCCAGCGATTGCGCCTGGCTCAACATTTCGAGGATGTGCTCCGGATGCCGGCTTCCTTTATGAAAATAGCTGTTGACCCTCTGTCTGAGCGACTTGGCCTTTCCGATATACAAGAGATCTCCCCCTGAACGGCACATCCTGTAGATTCCGGGCTGATCGGGGAGATCCTTGCGATATGTCTCTGCCATAGGATAGGCACGCGCAAACTTATTCCCCGATAAATTGATGGTCGGCTGTCTAAGCCACTCCCGGAGTTCGTCAAAGGTGGTGATGGCGTGTGTGTCTTCGAGCAGTCTGACCAAGTGAAACCAGATGAGTGCTGTGGCTGCAACATGATCCAAGCTGCGGCGGGATTCTGGAAGGGATTGCCCGAAATATCCAGCCACAGCTCTAAGGCTCTTCCGGGGTAATCCAGGCAGCAACCGGTTCACAATTTCGTGTGTGCAGACGATCGAAAGAGGAAAATCTTTTTTCGGGCTGTATTTTTTGTGGAGTTTTTTTAGATAGGGTTCCTCATAACGGCAGAAATGAACGACAGCCGGGCAAGCCGCATTATTGTGTTCTGCCAGAGTCTGTAACGTATTGTTCCGATTTGTTGGTCTCATATCTTCTTTAGATATTTTCTCCGCTATGCTCTCTGCTAGTCGAGACAGGCGTTGCCAGATCTCCTTTGGAGCCTGAGCTGACTGCAGTTCTTCTTGGGAGATGCCAGTGATCCTCAATACAGCTTTGGGGATCTCAGCGACTCTTGGAATTTTAAGGAGATAAGTCTCCGCATTTCTCGAAGTCTTTTCGAAATCAGCCGCTGCAGAGGCTCGAGTTTTGACCCAACCGATCTCGAGGATTTGGCCTTTATCGGGATTGCTGTGAGTGGCTTGACAATCGACAGCCAGAACATCGAGCTCTTTCAGAGTTTTTATCTTTTTCGACATCTTTCTTTATTCACTCAGGAGGTAATCTCATTTCTCCTGTTCCGGCTATCTGCCCTGTATCATCAATCTCTATTTATCCCTAAATCTTTACTCATTCTAACCGCTCTGACGTGTCCAGAACTTATCGAGGATGTGACCAATTTGTTTCTCGTTCCGGACAAAACGAACCTGCCAATCCGAAGGAAAAAGAGAATTATACTGTGGGAGAGAGTAACGCGTGTCTACCAGCAGAATGGCTCCCCTGTCCTCCTCTGAACGGATCACACGGCCGGCGGCCTGGAACACCCGGTTCATCCCGGGATAGAGATAGGCATAATTGAAACCGGGCATCTGTTTGTCCTCAAAATGACCGCGGATCAATTCCCTCTCCAGTGAAATTCCTGGTAATCCCACACCGACAACAACGGCACCGGAAAGACGGTCTCCCATCAAGTCGATCCCTTCGCCAAAGATCCCACCCATCACCACAAATCCTACAAGTGTGCCGCTATTCTCATGGGAAAAATGCTCCAAGAACTGCAAACGCTCATCTTCTCCCATTCCCTGTGTCTGGACTAACAGGCTGTGATGCGGAAAGAATTGTTCATACAGAGGGAAGACCATATCCATATACGCATAAGATGGGAAAAACACGAGATAGTTCCCTTTTTTTACGCTGATCAGAGAACCGATCGTTTTGGCCAGATCGTTTCTGGTACGAGTCCTATGCCTGTAGAGGGTGGACACAGATTTGGAGGCCAGCACACAGAGATTTTCCGGAGGGAAGGGTGAGGGCAGGGCCCGCTTTTGCGCATCCTCTCGACAACCCAGCATCTGGGCGAAATAAGACATCGGCGTGATCGTTGCGGAAAAAAGGATTGCAGAATTTGCCCTCTCGAGAGCTGTGCGCAGGTGTTCAGATGGGTCGAGGCAGAACAGCTTAACGATCAGGTCCCTCTCCCTTTGTTCCAAACAGGTCACATAGTTCTCATCATACATATCTGCGACTTTACAGAACCAGTTCACCTCGAAATAGTGGTCAAGTAAAAATTTATTGAGTGGAGATTGAGGATAAGCTGTTACTTTCCGCTCCAGACTCAGAACCAATCGCCTCAGCAGAGAGATCAGATCCTTGGGGCAGTCCCTGTCCCACGCATTGGCTT
>Ga0307426_1001070_pt1 | contig 18535 bp, 16 predicted proteins | sample SalMarWE160340MG_FD_202165 | JGI IMG/M metagenome (GOLD analysis project Ga0307426, IMG submission 202165) | Salt marsh sediment microbial communities from the Plum Island Ecosystem LTER, Massachusetts, United States - WE1603-40 | ecosystem: Environmental > Aquatic > Marine > Intertidal zone >... | reverse complement strand
CTTTTCGGATTCGATGCTGTTGGTTTTTCAATCCGGAACTCGCCGGAGATGTGCAAGCGTTTAATCCTGAACCACGAAACATAGGTCTAAGAAAGGAGGCTAGTGATGAAGAGAATCGTATTAGTGGCAGTAATCATTTCATTTTTTGTAGCAGGAATGGGAGTTTGTGCATATGCTAAAGGACCTGACGCCATCAGAATCGGCGTGAATGCCCCACTGACAGGTGATATCCCCAAAGTGGGAGAGGGCACCAAATATGCCGCTCAGATGTGGCTGGAAGACGTTAACGCGGCCGGCGGCATTGAAGTCGGCGGTAAGAAATATAAAGTTGAGTTGGTTATTGAAGACAATGAATCCAGAGCCGAGTCTGCGGTTAAGGCCAACACCAAGCTGATCACCGAGGAAGACGTTCTGGCCATTGTTGGTCCCCAGTCCTCGAAGCAAGCCATTCCCGCCGGCGGTAAGGCCAATGAACTGGGAACGCCGATGATCAGCCCCTGGTCCACCAACCCCGACACCACCAAAGATCGTCCTTTCGTGTTCCGCGGCTGCTTCCTGGATCCGTTTCAGGGACCGGTGGTTGCCAATTTTATTAAAGACGAGTTCGGTTTTACCAAGGCTGCCGTTCTTTACGATGTCGCCAGCGACTACCCCAAGGGACTGGCTGAATTTTTTAAGGCGGCCTGGGAAAAGCTGAACGGGCCCGGTTCCGTCGTGGCTTATGAGAGCTTCACCACCAAAGACGCCGATTTCAGCTCCCAGCTGACGAAAATCATCAACTCCGGTGCCGAAGTGCTGTTCACCCCGCAGTACTATAATGAGGTGGCCTTGATTGTACAGCAGGCCCATCAGCTGGGATGGGATAAACCCATCGTGGGCAGTGACAGCTGGGGTTCGGCTGAAACCGTCAAGCTCTGCGGCAAAGATTGCTATGGCTTGTTCTTCAGCACGCATTACGCGGCGGCCGGCGCCAAGGGCGCCACCAAGGAATTTATTGACCGGTACAAAAAAGAGTACGGTTATGTCCCGGATGATGTGGCGGCGCTGACCTGGGATTCGATCCGCATTGTACAGCAAGCCATCCAGGATTGCGGCAAACTGACCGGTGACCTCAAAAAAGACCGCCAGTGTGTGCGTGATGCGCTGGCCAAGATCAAGGAATTTGACGGAATTACCGGCAAGATGACTTTTACCGAGGACGGCGATCCGATCAAGTGCGCCGTTATCGTTCGCATCAGTGATGCCGGTGAGTTTGAATTTTACAAATCCGTCTGTCCGTAAGATGGATCTTAACAGTTAACAGGTTCAAAGGTTTCGGGGTTCCTGCCCTCGTCACGCTATCAGCGTGACTGCGGCGGGCAGGCAAGCTTCAGGGGTTAAGATTTACATTATTCTTAAATCTTTGAACACGCACGCCCTGGAAATACCCTGAACGTTGAACCTGTTAGCGCCTACCTTATCTTCAAAAAAATTGAATATTCAATTTTAAATGTTCAATAGTCAATTCCGGCTTGTCCGGATGGGGATCAAGTAATCTGGTGGACGGGCCAGGGCAGGTTGCTCTGAGCCCGCCATTTTAAAGGAACCGGGGAGAACACAGATGGTATTCTTTCAAAACCTGATCAACGCCCTGCAGTGGGGAAGTTTTTACGCACTCATCGCGCTGGGGTATTCCATGGTGTACAGCATCCTGATGCTCTTCAACTTTGCACACGGGGATATTTTTATGGTCGGCGCCTATATCGGTTTCGGCGTTGCAACGACGCTGGTGGCGCTGACCGCCATGGGGGCTTTTGCGCTGCCGGGCTGGTTGATTCTGGTTTTAACCATTCTGATCTCCATGTTCCTGACATCTTTTGTGGGTATGTTTGTCGAACGTGTCTGTTACCGACCCTTGCGCGAGGCTCCGCGGGCATCGGCCGCCATTACCGGGCTTATGATCGGCATCATTTTAGAAACCGGCAATCTGATTTTGCTCGGGGCCCAGAGAGTCAGCTTTCCATCGTTGATCGAAACAACCACCTATCGACTTGGCGGTGTGGTCGTGACCAACAAAAAGATCATGATTGTGCTGGTGTCCATCGCACTATCCTTTGCGCTGCACCAGTTTATCCGGCACACGCGCTGGGGGATGGCGATGCGGGCCATGGCATTTGATTATGTGGTCGTACCGCTGATGGGTGTGCCGCTCAATAGAATCGCTGCGCTCACCTTTGCAATCGGATCCGCATTAGCTGCCGTTGCCGGCATCCTTTTCGGAGTTGCCTATCCGGTATTGGATCCCTACATGGGTGTTCTCATCGGCTGGAAGGCTTTTGTGGCTGCCATTTTAGGCGGCCGAGGCTCGGTGGTCGGGGCCACCCTGGCGGGGTTTTTACTGGGCTTTATTGAGATGTTTGTGCCGATGATTTTTCCGTCAACGTTTCGTGATTTGATCGCCTATTCCATCATCTTACTGATTCTGGTTTTTCGGCCCCACGGGTTCTTTGGCGAACCTTACAGCGCACGGTTGAGGCTTTAGACGTTTGCGAGTTCATTGAGTTCATTGAGTTTATTGGGTTGACTGGCTGATGCGGGAGACTGGATGCTGGTTTCAGGTGTCAGTGTTCAGGTTTCAGGTTTCAGGTTTCAGGTATGTAGAATTGGACTGCATAAGTAGCAATGCGAGAGACTAAGGACGTGACATGGAAGTGACAAGTGACGGGCTGTCAACGGACAGGAGACAGATTTTAAGTCAAATCCGGGTGTTCTTTTCCCAGATTCCTCTGCTCAGCTGGCTGCTGGGCGCGCTGGTTGCGGTAGCACTGGAATATTACTTCGGTACTTCCCTTGCCCGTGCGCTGGGGTTGCGCAAAGCGCCGATGCTTTTCGGCTTTGTCATCATCCTCAAAAAGCCGATGTTGATCCCCAGTGCGGCGTTTTATTTCATGTTGATTTATCTTGTGCCGATTGCCGTAATTGCGCGGGCGAGCGCCGCAAGCCTGAATCGGCTGGCAGCCAAACTTCTCGATTATCCACTGCTGATCTCGGTTTTCATTCATTTGGGTTTGTTGTACGCTGTTTTACACTGGTGGTCGGACATGAGCCTCTACCGGGTAGACGTGCTCAGGTTTACCCTGATTGCCGTTTTGCTGACATTAAGTCTGAACGTGATCAACGGGTACATGGGCGAGTTTTCATGTTCGCACCCGGGCTTTATGGCCTTGGGGGCATATGCATCTTCGGTGTTTACCGTGGTCCTGTTTGCCGATGACAGACTTTTTGGACAGGCGCTGCTTCCGCAGTGGCTCGGTCCTTTCTTTTTTCCCATTGCCTTGATTCTGGGAGGGCTGGTTGCCGCGATTGGGGCGCTGGCAGTGGCCATTCCTTCGTTCAGGACGCGGGGAGACTATCTGGCTATTATTTCCCTGGCGTTTATGTTTATCGTAAAAAGCCTGATCGAGAATCTTGAGATCGTGGGCGGCCCCCGCGGATTGGGCGAACAGCCCGGCTGGGCCAATCGTCCGGTTGTTTTCGCTACCGTTGTGCTCGGTATTTGGATTATCAATAATTTTGTGCGCTCCACTCTGGGCAAAGCGTTGAACGCGGTGCGCGACAACGAAATGGCCGCCGATGCCATGACCGTCGACACCCGGCGTACCAAGATCACCGCCTTTTTATTCGCCGCCTTTTGGGCCGGCGTGGCCGGTGGGCTTTACGCCCATGCCCTGCGATACGTGAATCCGTCTACTTTCGGGATCCAGAAACTGGCCGAGGTTCTGGCAATGGTCTATTTCGGCGGACTGAACTCCGTTTACGGCTCCATCGTCGGAGCCTGCAGCATCAGTTTGCTCGGTGAGATGCTGAGGCCTTTGGAACTTTTCAAATGGATCATCATTCCCCTGCTCCTGATACTGGTGATGATATTCAGACCGCCGGGCCTGATTTCATTCAAGGAGTTTGACGTTAAAAAATTGATTCAGCCGAAGAAGGCCAATTTAGTTGATTGAGTTGATTAGTTGATTGAGTTGATTAGTTGAGTGAGTTCATTGAGTTGATCGGTCAAATAGTCAAATGCTCAAAGGATAAAATCGATTTTATACCGTTACCAATTCAACCTATAAACTTATCAACCATTCAACTGACTACCGGATATTGATTTTCCCGGAACGCTACAAAGTTACCGCGTCCTCCGGCATCACCGGACATTATTCTAAATTGTATGAGGTGTTGTATGGCGCTGCTGCAAGTTAAAAAAATGACGCATTACTTTGGCGGGTTAAGGGCCGTTTACAATTACGGGCTCGAGATCAATCCGGGTGAGATTCGGGGATTGATCGGTCCCAACGGTGCCGGCAAAACAACAATTTTTAATCTCATTACCGGCATCTACCATCCCACGGAAGGGACGATATCTTTAGAAGACACTAAAATTAACGGACATTCGCCCCATGAGATCGCATCCCTGGGCATTGGGCGTACATTTCAAAACATGCTTTTATGGCGGCACATGACGGTGTTGGAGCATGTCAAGATGGCGCGGTATTCCAAACTTTCCTACGGCTTGATGGGTGCGTTCTTCGGCACCGCCAAACGCCACCACGAAGAAGCCGAAAGCGAGGAGATCGCCTATCAACTTCTAAAAATGATGGGGGTTGATCAGTTCGCGAACCTGATCGTCCTCAACCTGCCATACGGTGCCCAGCGCAGGGTCGAGATGGCCCGGGCGCTGGCAATGGAACCCAAGGTTCTGTTTTTGGACGAACCCACGGCCGGTATGAACCCTGAGGAACTTGGGCAGATGATGGATATAATCCGCCAGGTTCACGAGAAATTTGGCCTGGCCATTTTTCTCATCGAGCATCGTATGCGGGTGGTGATGGAGCTTTGCCAAAGAATCCAGACCCTGGTCTTCGGCGAGGTGATTGCCGAGGGCACGCCGGAAGAAATCCAGAACAATCCCAAAGTAATCGATGCCTATCTGGGCAAGGAGACTGTCAAATAATGCTACTAGCGGTTGAAGATTTACGCGTGTCATACGGCAACATTAAGGCCCTGCACGGGCTGAACTTTCAAATTGATGAGGGGGAGATTGTCTGCATCATCGGCGCCAATGGCGCCGGCAAGAGTACCACGCTCAAAGCAATATCGCGCATGATTCCGGTCGAAGACGGCACGAAAATGATGTTCGCGGGCGATGACCTGCTGGAGTACTCCGCCGACAAAGTCGTCAGTCAACTGGGCATCTCCCATGTCCCCGAGGGCCGGCGCCTGTTTGAGAATTTAACGGTTACCGAAAATCTTAAACTGGCTACCTTCGCGCGCAAAGACAAAGACCAGATTCAACAGGATGTCAAACGCGTGTTCTCCATATTTCCGCGTTTGGAAGAACGGCAGAGTCAAAAATCAGGCACCCTGAGCGGCGGCGAGCAGCAGATGCTGGCAGTGGGCAGAGCCTATATGAGCGGACGTAAGGTCATGCTGCTGGATGAACCATCCATGGGCTTGGCTCCCCTGCTGATGATGAGCATGTTTGATGCCCTGAAAGAAATCAACTCCGAAGGCACCACCATTCTGCTGGTGGAGCAAAATGCCCGTCTGGCGCTTCAATTCGCCAGCCGGGGGTATGTGCTGGAAAACGGGCATCTGGTTTTAGAAGGCCCGTCAAAAGATCTGCTTGAAGATCCGGAGGTGAAAAAAGCCTACCTGGGGGGGTAAATAGGCGCGCAGCTGTACTCGTTTGAAACTACACATATTCGGAAAAGCGAACCGCAGAATAACGAATAACGAATATCGAATATCGAATGAGGATGTCGCTGCGATCCGAAATTGAATTCCAAATCTCAAGCACCAAATCACAAATAAATCTCAAATTTCAATATTATACTTGCTCAACTAAGGCAGTCTTTACATGTTTCTCAAATCCACTTGACAGATTTAATCATACCTGCCATCTATACTTTGTGCTCCGGCAGGCGAAACCACCGCCGGATTTTAAATCCCGTCCCCGACCTTATGGCCCGCGCGGCATCAAGTTCGGAGAGCTCATTGACAAGACTTGCGGAGGGTAATGACTTTGAAAGTATTAGTATTAGGTGGCTGCGGAATTCAAGGCCGCACCGCTGTTTATGACTTGGCCGGCAGTGAAAATGTCAAGGAAATCATTTGTGCCGACGCGCGGTTGGAGGCGCTGGATCTGATTCGGGATTTTCCCGGCTGGTCCAAGGTTCAGCCGGAATTATTGGAGGCCGGCGACCTCGACAATCTTGTTAAACTCTTCCGTCGCGCCGATGCGGTGATCGATCTGTTGCCCCGCCAATTCACCCCGAATGTCTGCCAGGCCGCCATCCAAACCGGCGTGGGGGTGGTAAATTCCAATTATGCCGGTTCGATTTCGAATCTGGCGGATCAGGCCAAAAAAGCCGGGGTGTCCATCATGCCCGAATGCGGTCTGGATCCCGGCATCGATTTGATTATTTACGGCGAAGCCGGGCGACGCTTTGACGAACTGCATGTCATTAAATCCTACTGCGGCGGTTTCCCGGAAAAATCTGCCTGCAACAATCCGATTAACTATAAGATATCCTGGATCTGGGAGGGCGTGCTCAGTTCCACCAACCGGGATTCCCGGGCCATTATCGATGGCCGGGTGCTTGATATTCCCGGCGCCAGCCAGCATGATAGCCAATTTATCCACTCCATCGACTTTGCCGGATTGGGTCAACTGGAGGCCATCCCCAACGGTGATGCCGTCAAGTACACCGATTTGCTAGGGGTGACTGCCACCATTAAAGAGACTGGACGATATTCTTTGCGCTGGCCGGGATGGAGCGCGTTCTGGCATCCTTTGAAACAAATGGGGTTTCTGGATGATAAACCTGTTGCCGGCCTGCCCTGCGATGTATCTCCGATTCAGTTTCTGGATAAACTTTTGGGTCCTCGGCTTCAATATCAGAAGAACGAAAAAGATCTGGTGGTCATGTTAAACATATTTGAAGGAATTCTGGACGACCAGAAACAGCGCCTGACCTCGCGGCTGATAATCGAGCGTGATCTGGACACCGGGTTAATGGCCATGAGCAAGGGCGTCGGTTTTCCGGCCAGTATTGTGGCCCAGATGATTGCCGGGGGCGAAATTAAAGAAAAGGGTATCCTGTCGCCTGCCGTTCATATACCCTATCGGCCGTTTATGGATCGACTGGCTGCGCGGGGAGTTGAGATTGAGGAGGAGATAGAGATTTTAGATTTATAGTTGGCCGCCTTATCCAAAATACCTGGGAATGAGAATATCGAATCCTCTATCGAGTATGAGCCACCCGTGTCATCACCGGGTTTTCGATACATCGACAACCTGTCTTAAACAGGACGCCAATAAGCGTCCAGTCTAAACCATGAAACGAGAGAGGAGGAAGGTATGAAGATCAAAGGGTTAATTGTTGTTTTATTGGCTTTGGCACTGACAGTGCCAATGGTGGGGACGGCCTCGGCGGAGGCGCTGGCCGATATTGTCAAACGGGGTGAATTACGGGTGGTCGTCCAGTCCGGGGCTGCTCCATATGCGTTTGTCGACAAAAACGGCAAATATGCCGGTTCAATGGTCGACTTTGCGCGGGAGATGGCCAAACGGATGGGGGTTGAACTGAAGGTCCTGGATTTTGACTGGGATGGCCTGATTCCGGCCCTGCTCTCGGGCAAAGCGGACATTTTGGCCGCTGACATGACCCCGACGCTCAAACGGGCCCTCAAGATCACCTTTTGTGACCCATGGTATTATGTCCAAGCCTGCGTGTTTAACAAGACTGGGGCACCCTACCAGGTTCCGGAGGACGTCAACAAGCCTGACATCACCGTGGGGGTGCTACTAGGCTCAACGGGCGAGAATCTCGCCAAGCGGTATCTGCCCAAGGCCAAGATTAAGACATACAAAGGCAGCGGACGTATGATCATTCAAGCTCTTTTAGCCGGACACGTGGACGCCGGTGTGAATGACGATTTAGCCGTGCTGACCGCTCTGCCCGACTTTCCACCCAATTCGGTCCGTTTGCTGGATCAACGCCTGGGCAAGGGCAAAGACCCCCTGGCATTTGCAGTTCGCCAGGAATCGGTGAACCTCTGGCAGTGGGTCAATCTGTTCTTTGAAACCATTCGCGCCGACGGGACTTACGATGCGAATATCAAGTACTGGATGGAGTCCGTCGATTGGAAAAAGGACCACTAAGAGCGGCTAATTGGTCCTGGAATGATTAAAACGTGAAATATGGGGGTAGGGGACCGCCCTGGTCCTCTACTTCCCGCGGTTTTCAGATAAATGTTGCGACTCTGTTAGAAAACCCGGATAGCTTTCAGCGTTGCATGAGAACAATATCCGAGGGGAGATCCTGAAGCAACCCGCTCTGTTAGTGGCGCCTCATTCAGGAGGAGATGGTTGTATAATGCTTAAAGGATTTAACTTCAGAATTATCTTGGAGTACATGCCCTTCTTTCTTGAAGGGCTGAGAAATACCTTCCTGATTTCGATCGTTTCCATCTTTCTGGCCCTGATTGTCGGGACCATCGCTTGTGCCTGTCGTCTGTCGCGCTGGAAACTGCTGCGCGGCGTGTCGATTGCCTTTATCGAATCGATCCGTTCGACTCCGCTTTTGGTTCAAATATACTTTTTTTATTTTGGTTTGCCGACCCTGGGGTTTCGGATACCCGAACTGCAAACCGGTATCCTGGCGTTGATGCTCAACAGTGGGGCCTACATAGCTGAGATCATCAGGGCCGGTATCACTTCGGTTTCCACCGGCCAGATCGAAGCGGGGGTCTCCTCCGGACTGAGCTATTTTCAAAGAATGCGCTTTATTATATTGCCCCAGGCTTTAGGCGTGACGGTTCCACCCCTGCTGGGCCAGTCTATCGTACTGGTCAAAGACTCGGCCCTGCTGTCCCTTATTTCTGTATTGGAGTTGACCCGCTGCGGACAGGTGCTGACTTCCGAGCGTTTCATGCCGACCGAAGCCTTTTTTACCGTCGCTTTCTTTTATTTGTGCATTTACTTCTGCCTGAAGACATTGGCCGACTGGTCACAGAAGAAACTGATCTTTCGTGAGGCATACTAAACCATGATGGCATTCTATTTACAGCGGCTGCTGGAAATTTTTCCATTCTTCCTCAAGGGGTTGTGGATGACCGTCGTCGTCGCTGGTCTGGGTTTATCGTTTGCCACCATCTTTGGCTTTTTGCTGGGCATAATGCGATCAAGCAAAAAAAAACTGTTGACCTGGCCGATTGGGGTCTATGTGTTCGTCATCCGGGGTACACCTTTTGTGGTTCAGATATTTATCATTTTTTTTATATTGCCCGAGTGGGGCATCCAGTTGGACGCCTTTCCGGCGGCTGTTTTGGCGCTGAGCATTTTAGGGGCAGCTTTCATTTGCGAAATTGTTGCCGGCGGTATCAAAGCCGTGGACCAGGGGCAATGGGAGGCGGCCACGGCTTCGGGACTGTCCATCTTTCAACAGCTGCGCTTCGTGATCGTACCCCAGGCCATGCAGACGATTTTACCGCCGCTGGTCGGTCAGTATGTCCTGTTGATCAAAGACTCTTCGGTGGTTTCCGTAATCGGGGTGGTCGAGCTGACTCGGGTGGGCTGGATGACGGTGGTGAGAATACCGGAAGGGCTGATGGTCTTCAGCCTGGTCGGCATTCTATACTTTGTAATCTCCTATCCGCTGATTCGTGTTTCCAACAGCCTTGAACGAAGAATGGCTGTGCAGGAGGTCAGGTTATGACCATGATCAAATTCGAAGATGTCAACAAATGGTTCGGCAAGCTGCATGTTTTAAAAAACATTAATTTGCAGGTTGAACCCGGCGAGGTGGTGGTTATCTGCGGCCCGAGCGGATCGGGCAAATCCACGTTGATCCGCTGTATCAACCGCCTGGAAAAGTTTCAAAAAGGCAAACTGATTGTGGATGGAACTCCGCTGCACGATCACGGCATCAACCTGACCAAGTTACGGGCCGATATCGGCTTTGTCTTTCAGCAGTTTCATCTCTATCCCCATATGACGGCCCTGCAAAACGTCACCCTGGCGCCGATCAACGTCCGTAAGATTAAAAAAAAGGAGGCCACGCGGTTAGGCCGGGAAACCCTGGCAAGAGTCGGCCTGGCCGACAAGGTGGATTCTCACCCGGCCCAGTTGTCCGGCGGACAGCAACAGCGGGTGGCCATTGCCCGGGGACTGGCCATGAACCCCAAAATCATGCTCTTTGACGAACCCACCAGTGCCCTGGACCCCGAGATGATCGGGGAAGTGCTCGATGTCATGGTTCAGCTGGCCAAAGAAGGCATCACCATGTGCGTGGTCACCCACGAGATGGGCTTTGCCCGCCAGGTGGCCCATCGCGTGATATTCATGGACGAAGGGCAACTGGTTGAAACGGGCAAACCCGATCAGTTTTTCAAAAATCCCCAAACCGACCGGGCGGCCCAATTTATCAGCAAGATTCTGACCCATTGATGGCATCATTTTCATCAGAAAATTGTTTACTTCGTCGATTCCGGCTTTTGCGGTTCGGATTTATTCTGGTCCGCTTCAGATTTTTGCAGCAAGGTGTCGGGCGCTTTCATGATGCTGTTCACCTGACTGTCGGATAGCTGGAACGGGTAATCGCTGCCCGAAGAAACGGCCGGGTAGGCGGTTTCTTTATCATCGGCCTTGGAAAATATGGCAAGGCTGTGTTCTTTAGTGCCTTTTAGCTGGAGAGTGAACAGGGGTGAGGTGTAATCCTCTTTTTTGCGGTCGTCGATGAATTTCTCACAACGCAGATTGCTGACGGTGCTGAGCAATTGGTTTAATGCGGTTTCCTTGACCGGCTGTCCGTTTGCGGCCTGCCAGACGAGCTTTTGGACCGGCGCTGATGAATCTTTTTTTTTCTCGGTGTCCGGGTTTTTTACTTCCACGGGAACCGAAGTTCGGCTGATGTCAAGGGACAGCTGATCTTTGGTGATCTGTATCTGTTCAATGTCGGCTGGATTGAAGGCCAGGACTGCTTTATCTCTGAGTTGGTCCACACTGACGTCAAAGCTGTTTTTGAGATTGCCCTGGGCATGAAAGACCCGCTCCTCCCCGGAAGGCCTCACAAACGTGTGGCGAAAAGAGGAGGCGGTTTTGCCTAAATCAAAGTCCAGCCTGAGGTTGTCGCCCTGCCAGGCTTTGACATTAATCTTTTGCTCCGCATCGAGCTCGTACCGGTTATAATTCCTGGATTCGGAAACCAGCGCGGTTAAGGTGAAGTTTTCAAGAGCGTTGAGCATATCCTTGACTTTGTTGGCATCGGCCGGATACCCTGCCGGTTCAATATACCACTTATCATCTTTCTTGTTGAGGACGATGGCGGTTTTGCCCTTGGTGATCTGCAGTTTGGTGATATCCTTCTGGGCGACCTTGGGAATCTCCGGCAGCTGATAAAGGGTGCGGTCAGAGCTGCGTTTGTAAAGATATACAGATAGAGCAATGATGATTACAGCCAGGATGATGTACTCTTTTTTCAACTTCATTTTCATGTCCTATTTTTTAATACCGGATGGATTTCGAACCCTGAACCCCTCTTATGAAACTTCAAAGTTTCTTTTCCGATCAAACTGGCCGCTTTTCAGGCCCGCGGCTGGGCTGAACCTTAAATCCGTTTTTCTATTTGCCGAACATCATCTGAATATATTTTTTACGGGAGTGGCGGCGGAACCACACGCCCAGGCCGAATATAACGACCAATACCGGAAGGCCGGCGATATTAAAGGTTTTGACAAACGTTTTGACCCCCGGCTGAGTTTCCTCCAGAGGATTGAACTGCTGCTGCTTACCGCGCATAACGGCAATGTCCTCGCGGCCGTTCAGGTAATCGATAACGTTTAGAATCAATACGGCGTTGGAACCCCTTCCGCCGGCGTCCAATATGTTGTTTTTCAACATATCGGCGGAGGCCATTAAAAATATCTTGCCGGGCTTGCCGACGGTCAAAAACTGCCCCTTGCGTTCTATGCGGGATAAATCGATGTCCGATTTCTTGTCGGAGTCTTCCGAACCGGTCTTCGGCTCGGCGGCTTTTTTCTCCGAATTTTGTTTGTCGTCTATTTCTTTTACCGGCATGGGTTTGTCGGCAAAATAACTGGGGAAATCGCCTTCAAGAAGATACGCCAGGGGGTAGCTGTGCATATCGTCCGATGCGTCCGGCGGTTTGATAAACATCGGATTCAGATTGATGCGACCGCGCATCTGCCAGGATTTCTCAGATGACGCAAAGAGGCGGTAGGTTTTTAATTTGTTTTGAGTGATGCGCTCGGTGATCAACTCCAGCGGCGATATTTTCAAGGCCACCAGTACCCTGATATTTCTCATGAAGTCCAGATCCTGATTGATATTGTTATTTTTAATCAAGGGTGCATAGTAAATTTTGCGTTCACCGCCGCCAAACTGGGCCGGCATTTCCTGGCGGTAGCAGTTTTCGTCCATCACATAGGACTGCTGGATGCGAACGCCATAATGCTCTAGCAGCTTTTCAAGCCCGGTATCCAGTGGGACAAAAATTGATTGCTGCCCGAAATTCATGCCCTGCTGCCCGGAAGGCATGACTTCGTTAAAACGATCCAGGACGAGTGCCAGGTTCTTGCCCTGCATGAGGAACTGGTCGATTTGAAACAGCTCATAATCGGTGAATTTTTCGGTCGGACCCGCGATCACCAGGCAATTCAGGCCTTCGGGAATGCCCTGGTCCTTTAATTTGACATCCTTGATGGTGTAATGTTGAGAGACCAGGGTGCGAAAGTTGGTGGCTGATTCCTGGGTTGGCGGGCGGCCGGGAACGTTGGGAGCAGCACCGTTGAGGTCCAGGGCGCCGTGATCGGCCAGATACCCGATATCTTCATTGATGTCGATCAGCCGTTCGATATTGCTGTTGATCGTATCCTCCATTTGCTCCATATCGGTTAGGCGATACTGGGTTCCGATGAGGGGCAGCCGGATCACCTGCAGCAAAGGAACCGTCAATGATTTATCGGCGTATTCCATGACCAGCCCGATGGCGCCCTTGCCGGCCGGGACCTTGCCTTTGCCGAGGGCCGGCCAGGAAAGCGTCATGATGTTGTATTGAGCGGCCAAGGTCTCCAGATCCTGCTCCCGGGTCGGATTTATAAACTGGTACTGCAGTTTATTGTAAAGTTTTTGATTCAGCTTTTTGACGACCGTCTGTATTTCGTCCGGAATGCTTACAAGATCGCGGATACCCATGTGCGGCGCGACGGCATCGAGGGAAGAAGACAAATAGAGCTTGATGTCGATCTTTTCGGGCAGGCTCAACAGGGCACCAATTTTATTATTCATCTTCTGGATGGTGGTGGTCAGTGTGTATTCCAGGCCTTCGGTAGTGGTTATCGTCGGAATGGTCTCGATCAAATCTCCATAAATCATGACAAGACCCATGTAAGCTCTTTGAAATTTGACCTCGTCTTTTTCGACAACCTGAATCTGAATCGGATGAATACCGTAGTTATTGGCCAGCTTCTGGTTTTCACGGGAACTATCCGGAATTTCACCTTCTTCGGCGCTGACATTATAAAACCCGTAATTGAAGAATTTGTTGGCATAAATGGCATACTCCTGCAAAAGGTCCTGAAGGTAGCGCTCGTTATTGTTGTAAGGCGCGGGCAGGTCCTTGGTGAAAAAGACCTTTATGGTCAAGGGCTCGGACAGGGTTTCTACGACCGCTTGGCTGGCTTTGGAAATTGAGTAAACTTTGTTGGCCGTCAGATCCGATCTGCCAAAAAGTGAGATTCCGGCCACATTAACCAGCACGACAACAATCAGGTAAATAACAAATTTGATATATTTTCCCGATTTTTTGATATCCGCCATGGTGCTCTCCTTAGTATTTCTCCCTTAAGGCCAGGTAAGCCGCATACAGACCGATAAAGCAAACGCTGAAAAAATATATAATATCGCGGGAATCAATAATTCCTTTTGATATATTCTGAAAATGATAGTCCGCCCCAAGATAGGCCAGTACCCCCAGCAGGGACCGCGGCAGGAAAAAAAGCATTTTGTCGATCAGCGTCAGGATGAAGCAAATCGCCATGCCGAGGATAAAGGCGATGATCTGGTTGCGGGTCAAACTGGATGCAAACAGTCCGATCGCGCAAAAGGCGGCGCCCAGAAGAACAGCGCCGATGTAGCCGCCGACCACAGGGCCCCAGTCGAGCTGTCCCATGGTTGAAACCGTAATCGGATATGCCAGGGTCGGTATCAGCATGGCGACCACCAATGCGACCGCTGCCAGAAATTTTCCGATGACCACGTCGGTGAAGGTGACCGGCATCGTCATCAGAATTTCATAGGAACCGATGTTCAATTCTTCGGATACCAGCCGCATGGTAACGGCCGGTATGACAAATGAAAAGATGATCGGCAGCAGCGAGAAAAAATTTCTCAAGGTTGCCTGGCCGAATAAAAAGAAGGTAGCAAAAAAGAACCAGCCTGTCACCAGCAGGAAAATTGCAATGACAATGTAGGCAATTGGCGTAACAAAATAGGACCTGAATTCTTTCCTGAAAATTTGAATGGCCTGCCGCATTATTCACTCTCCATGGTAAGCTCACGAAAAATGGTTTCAAGGGTTTGGGTTTTCTGGTGAAATTCCAACACAACCCAGTCGGTCTGTTTGATTTTTTGGTAGATATCCACCCGTGGATCAGCGGCTGACCGGCAGTCGATCCGCACATCCAACTGGTGGTCCGTCTCATCGATGCGCGTGACGCCCGTGATGCCCTCAATGGCGGCAAAGGCCGTGTCGACGGATTTAAAGTCTGCCTTCTGCAGGCTCAGTTGAATATATTTTTTATCACCGGCCGATTCCTTCAGGTTTTCGGTGCTGTCGTCGGCGACGATCTTCCCCTTGTTAATGATCACCACCCGGTCGCAGGTGGCTTCGGCTTCGCTCAATATGTGGGTGGAAAGAATGATGGTTTTCTCTTTGCCGATGCGTTTGATAATTTGCCTGATTTCGACGATCTGATTGGGGTCCAGACCGGAGGTCGGCTCATCCAGGATAAGAATTTCCGGGTCGTTCATCATGGCATGGGCCAATCCAACCCGCTGTTTGTAGCCCTTGGAAAGTTCGCCGATCGGCTGGTGCATGACAGTGTTGATGCCGCACAAATCGCCCAGTTGACGGACGCGATCCAGTTTGCGGCGTTTGTCGATTTCCCGGATGTCGGCCACATAATTCAAGTAGTCGTAGACCAGCATGTCATGGTACAGGGGGGCGGATTCCGGCAGATAGCCTAGTATCCTTTTGATTTCCAGCGGATGTTCATCAATGCTGTAGTCTTTAACACGAATACTGCCGGCAGTGGGCTGCAAGAATCCCGTGAGCATGCGCAAGGTGGTGGTTTTGCCGGCGCCGTTGGGACCCAGCAATCCGAGAATTTCCCCTGTTTGAATGTCAAAGCTGATCGCGTCCACCGCACAAAAGTTATGAAAATATTTGGTTAAATTTTCAACCTGGATCATACCCATCTCCGTTGTTTAAATTGGGGTGGCAATGCTGGAAAACTGTCTTATTATTATGGTGTTCGTAGATTCCAGTTGCCCGCGGCATCGGTTCCGGATGGAATTTTGCAACAAGTTTATCAATGAATTTTACCTTGTCAAGGTATTAATTTAAGAGTAAATTTATATTTTACAGCTATTTCGTGCGACGTATCCAAGTAAAAGCCGGCCTCTCCGGGGTGGGGATCCTTTACCGGGAGTCCGGCGCACGCCCTTTATCCTCAATTAACCTGAGAAAGGAGATAAATACAACTATGGGCGCGATGGAAATAATAGGGAACAAAACAAAAGTAAATAGCTTTCTCATTTTTCTCATCCTATTCGGCGGGCTGTTTGCTGCCACTGATTTTGGCCAAAGTCCGCTGCTGTATGCAAAGTCAACACCCACCTTTGACGCGCCTAAAAGTTTCAGCCAGCTGGTCGAATCGGCGGGTCCGGCCGTGGTCAATATTCGAATCGTTAAGACGATCAAGGGTGGCGGCCCGGTTTTCCGGCATTTTCAACGGGACCCCTGGGGGCGTGAAAGTCCTTTCAAAGATTTTTTTGAGCGGTTTTTCGGTGAAGATATGCAAAGAGAATTCAAACAGCCCAGTGTCGGCTCGGGTTTCATCATCGACAAGGAGGGGTATGTGGTTACCAACAACCATGTGATCGAAGATGCCGATCAGATTAGAGTCAAACTGGACGATGACAACGAGTTCGATGCCGAAGTTGTGGGACGTGATCCCAATACGGACCTGGCGCTGCTCAAGATAGAATCGAAAAAAGATCTGCCTTTTATCCGGATGGGCGATTCCGACAAGCTGAAGATCGGTCAATGGGTTGTTGCCATCGGCAGTCCCTTCGGTCTGGAACGTACGGTGACCGCAGGCATCGTCAGCGCCAAAGGACGGGTCATAGGCTCCGGACCTTACGATGATTTTATTCAAACCGACGCCTCCATCAACCCCGGCAACAGCGGCGGACCACTGCTAAACATGGACGGAGAGGTCATCGGAATCAACACCGCAATTATTGCCAGCGGAACGGGAATCGGATTTGCAATTCCTGCCAATCTGGCCAAAGGAATCATCGCCCAGCTCAAATCAGAAGGCGAAGTCACCAGAGGTTGGCTGGGGGTGGCTATTCAGGATCTAACCAATGAAATGGCGGAATATTATGGACTCAAGGAGCGCAAGGGTGTGCTGGTGGCCGATGTGTTCAAGGGAGATCCTGCCGACAAGGCCGGTATAAAGGCCAAAGATATTATTCTGGAGGTCAATGACCAAAAAATTGAAACCAGCCGACAGCTGACGTCCTTGATCGCCAGCCTCAAAGTCGGCGAGAGGGCCAAAATCGAAGTGTTTCGCGATGGGAAGACGCAAACATTTTTCATCACGCTTTCCAAACGGGATGATGACCAACTGGCATCCCGCGGTGCGCCCCAGAAACCCGAGGAAGAAGAAGAGCTTGGCATTCGAGTGGCGGAATTAACCACTGAATTGGCCCAGCAGTTTAACATCGAAGATATGACCGGAGTCGTGGTCGTAAATGTGAAGTCCGGCAGCAAGGGTGCTGAGGCCGGTGTTCAGATGGGAGATATCATCAAGGAAATTAATCACCGGGTCGTCGGGGATCTAAACGAATACAAGGAAGCCGTGCAAAAATTAAAAGACGGCGAAACCGCCAATCTGTTTATCTGGCGCCGAAACGCCGGATTTTTAGTGATTAAATTGACAAAATAATCGATCAATCTGCCAACTCATAACTTAATCCTAATCGCTTATCGTCTTGCTCAAGTCCGGAATTGTCTCGTTTTTGCCTCGGACCATGTAGCGGCTGTCATTTCCGCGGGAAGTCACATTCTCATAGACGCCGTCATCGCGCTTTACCAGCTTGGTAAACCCGAGGTCACGCAATTCGCTGTTTGTTTTAGGGCAGGATATATTTATGCGTGAAACTATTTTTTTGACCTTACCGCAGCATTGGGGGCATCTGAAGAGCTGCTCATCATCGATGGATTGTTTAAAATCAAATACCTTTCCCAGTGAGCAGGGTGCGCCATCGTGTTCATATTCATAAATCGGCATTTTAATTCCTCACCAATTTCAGGTTCCAAATAAGTTTCCTTCCCGATCAGGCTGGCCGCCCGTTCAAGGCGGGTAAACCACCCCGAGGCTGGTAAACTTCGACGGCCGGCGGCAGAGCTGACACCCCTGGCCCAGACCTAACTTTTAAAAGTATACCAGAAAAAAAATAAAATTAAAATCATTCTTGTCAATGCGCCAATCAGCTGAATTTACCTGTCAAAAATCATCTTTAACCTGCTAAAGTTTACCAGAAAACAGCCGATAGCTAATTTGTGTTTCTCAAAGGGGATGGAAGCAAATATTGCCCGGGGGGATCTTCTGATCAGATTAAACAATTTTTTATAAATATTTTAAAGTGTTATTTCGATCACCCCCAATGTCGCTATGCTTTTAACTGTATCAATAATATTAGGAATAAACGCATAATCTGAATCGGAATTCAAATATATGAATGATATCCAACCGATCAACCAATCTGAGATAGAGGTGAGTATAAAGGAAGCTGAAACGTGTTATTCCATGGGAATGATGAACGAATCCGTCACTATCTATGAACGGATTCTAAGCGGATTACAGGGTCGGGAAGGCCAAATTCGGGAGACGATTCGCTCAAAAATAAAAAAAATAAAGCAGGAAATCGAAGTTCAGGAAGAAGCGGACAATAAGGGCTTTTCTGAAGAGGACATTTCTATCTTTAAAAAGACCTTGGCTGTTCATGACGATGTCCCCACTCTGCTTGATGGAGCTGCGGCGCTCAAAGAACTGGGCTTAATGGACGAGGCTATCGCAGAATATGAAAAGTTGCTGGAGTTTGACTACACTAAATTTGATTATTCCAACTTTGATTACTCACCGGTTAAAATCATGCGTGATTATTTAACCTGTCTGCTGGAAATCAGAC
>Ga0307426_1001068_pt1 | contig 18569 bp, 16 predicted proteins | sample SalMarWE160340MG_FD_202165 | JGI IMG/M metagenome (GOLD analysis project Ga0307426, IMG submission 202165) | Salt marsh sediment microbial communities from the Plum Island Ecosystem LTER, Massachusetts, United States - WE1603-40 | ecosystem: Environmental > Aquatic > Marine > Intertidal zone >... | reverse complement strand
TATCCTGAGCACGATCGCTCTTACATTTCTCTCTTTTGAAACTCTTTCAATCAAGTTGAGAAGCGAGTGTGAGCCCATCGTTTTCATACTGCCGCTTCCCCTGCTGTCGCCGAGTGTTACCATTCCCGTATCGGAGACGACGGAAATTACCCCCGGCTTTCCCGTAAGAATGCCCGTAAGGGAACTCACCGCATCCTTAATCTTTAGAATTCTGATAAATCTTCTCGCACCGACAGTCCGTACTTTCAATCCGGTTTCTTCACCGATTAAATTTTCGATTTCTTCCTCGTATGCAATACCGTCGATCAGTCCCGCATCGAGAGCCCAATCGGAAACGAACGGCCCGCGGTCTATCAGCTTTTTAACATCAGCGGGTTCCATGTCTCTGCCGCTCGATATAGCTTCTTCAAGCTGTGCCTCCAGATCCCCTATTATGGAATCCATCATCTCCCTGTGGGGGCCCGACATGGAATCCCTCGTAAAAGTCTCGGCAGCGCTCTTATATTCCCCGAAGCCCGTCATCTGAGCGGCAATCCCCAGCTTGTCGAGACTATCTTTGAAAAAGGTTACCTCCGCGTTAAGCCCTATCAGGTTAAGTATTGCCCACGGCGGGAGAAAAATCTTTTCAGCCGCCGACGCTATAAGGTATTCGACGTTACCGCTGCTCTCCAGAAAGACATAAACGCTTTTCCCTTTGCCCCTGAGCTGAGCGATTGATTTCCGTATCGCATTTGCCCGTCCAAGACCTATTTTCAAATCGCTTATGACGAGAAATACTCCCTTTATACCGTCATCAAATCCGGAGGCGGCAAGCGCCATTTCTATCTCACCCACGGTGAGATTACACGCTCTCCCGAAGAAAGGTAAAGGAGGCTTCTCCTCCTCTTCGGGAATCTCTCCCCGAAGCTCGATTTTTACGAAATCAAATTTGATCAATGTCTTGAGTATACGATCTACAAACGTCACTTTCTCTTCACTCCCAGCGCTACTTTAATAACGTCACAAATAGAGATGTTATCTTTCCATAATGTAGTTAAGGATCGTCCTTACCCCGAAGCCCGTCCCTCCTTTCGGATTCAAGGCAGCGTCCTTTTCGTTGAACGCCGGACCGGCTATGTCAAGGTGCGCCCACGGGGTGTCTCCCACGAAATTTTCCAGGAACATAGCCGCCGTAATCGCCCCTCCCCATCTGCTGCCGGCGTTTTTAATATCCGCTACGTCGCTCTTTATCTCCGCGCGCAGCTCGTCGTCCATGGGAAGCTGCCATATCTTTTCCCCCGCCAAATCGGCGGCCTTCTTGATCCTCTCTATGAGCTTCTGGTTGTTTCCCATCAGACCAGCCGTATACATTCCCAGGCCTACAATGCACGCTCCCGTCAGTGTCGCGAGATCTACTATTTCGTCGACCTTCATCTCCGTCGCGTAAGACAAGGCGTCCGAGAGAACGATTCTGCCTTCCGCGTCCGTATTTATGACTTCGATGGTCTTCTTGTTGTACGCCCTTATCACGTCATCCGGTTTATACGCCCTCGGCCCCGTCATGTTTTCGCTGGAAGAAATTAGGCCGTGAACTTCGACTGCAGGTTTCAGTTTTGCGAGCGCTTTCATTACTCCCAGCACGACTGCAGCGCCCGCCATATCCATCTTCATAGTCCGCATGCTGTCGGCGGGCTTTATGCAAAGGCCGCCGGAATCAAATGTAATACCTTTCCCGACTATAGCTAGCGTCTTAGCCGACTTCTTTTGCGGCGCGTAGCTCAAATGTATGAATCTCGGCTCCTCGTCGCTTCCGCTCGATACCGCCATGAGTCCGCCCATGCCCCTTCTCTTGATCCCCTCGAGGTCGAAGACCTCACACTTGAGGCCGGTCTCCTCTGCGATGCTCAACGCCGTTTCGGCAAGCTTCGACGGCGTCAGATAGACGGGTGGTTCGTTTACGAGGTCGCGCGTAAGATTCGTGGCTTCGGCAATCACCGCGGCTCGCTCGGCTTCTTCCCTGAGTGTCTTTTCCTTGATCCTCCCGGATGCTAATACAACTTTTTCAATCTCGCCTTCTGCTTCGTTGCTGGATTTATATTTACCGAAATCGTAAGCTCCGAGTATCAATCCTTCCGCCAGCGCGCAAACGTGCTTTCTATCCTTGCAGAAGATTTCGCCGAAGACCAAGTCAGCGCAGAAGTATTTCAGTTTAGTTGCGGACGAATATCCCGCATTTCTGACGACCACGGGTGAGAATTCGGACTTCTTTCCCAAGCCGAGCAGCAACACCCTCGCCGCCCCCGTCTTACCGAACGTGCTGCTTATCATTACACTCTTACCCGAGTCCCCGTCGAATCTCTCGCTCTCCGACAGCTTACCGAGCGCGCCTCCGAGTGCCCGGTCGATCTCTTTAGCCTGACCCTCTAATTTCTCCCCTTTGAAAATCCCCAACACAAGCGTGTCTGTTTTATGCTTTGATATGCTCTTATCACTAACTAGAAATTTCAATGTATGTCCTCCTCAATCATAATGGCAGAGTATCGTAAATTCAGAATGATTAGATTAGCACAAAAAGATGAGATATTAAGTAAACTTATTCGTAGTTGAAGAATGATGAAAAATAATATAAGTTTTTAGTCCATTGTATAGATTACTGAGAGATACATCAATATCTCTAAATTGAAAACAATTTATTTATGACATGCCTTGCATATAATTTTTACTAGATGTCTTATCGAAAATTAGGTAAATTAATAGGAAAGAAAAAATCTTTAAATAGATAAATGGAGGGAATTATCTATGGGTTGCCCATATAAAGCCATTGCAGATGATACCAGAAGGAAAATTCTGGAGTTTTTAAGTCAGGGTGAAACCGCCGCTGGGGATATTGCCAGCAAATTCGACATATCCAAGCCGGCGATTTCCAACCACTTAAAGATACTCAAAGAAGCAGAGATTGTTAACGAGCGCAAGGTGCGGCAGAATCGACTATACTCGTTAAACGGTGAAATGATCGAGCATATGAAATTTTTTCTCGAATCATTAACCGAAAGCGATAGACATTCGATCAGGGCCCGATAAAGAATCAGGTCACGATCGGAATTTAAATCGCCGAGTTTGTGCTGACCGAACGTTTGAATTTCTCGAGCTCACACAGAACCCGTTTCCGGTGTTTATTCACCGGAAACGGATACTTCTTCCTACTATTTTGCTGAACGGGTAAACTATTGTCAGAGATCTGAAAAGACGGTGATGAAATTTCCGTTGTCGGATTCCAAATCAACAAGGTTTGCCATACTCATACATGCCAAAGATCGTCTCGGTAGGCAATGCAGAAGCGCCTTATCAATACAATCAGCGGGAAGCGAAGGATTTTGCGCGAGCGCTTTTCACGTCCAAACGCGGATACCTGGAGAGGATGCTGGATGTATTCGATAACGCCGAGATAGAAACCAGGAGATTTGTACACCCGAGGGAATGGTTCGAAAGTAACAAGAGCCTCGAAGAGAGAGCGGAATCCTACGTCGAAAGTTCCCTGCTGCTTACGAAGCAAGCTGTGACCGAATGCATCGAAAGGTACGGCGGTGATTACAGCGACTTCGACCATATCATATTCGTCTCGAGCACGGGTTTGGCGACGCCTTCAATAGACGCCGTTCTAATCAATGACCTCAGACTGGACGTGCACCTCAAGAGGACTCCGATATGGGGACTCGGATGTGCCGGAGGGGCCGCGGGTCTCAGCCGGGCTTTCGAATACGCGAAAGCCAGTCCGAAAAGCGCCGTACTGCTAATTGCGGTAGAAATATGCAGTCACGCTTTCCACAGGGAAGACTATTCAAAAAGCAACCTGGTCTCCACAGCTCTTTTCGCAGACGGCGCGGCGGCGGTGCTCGTTGCCGGCGACGAGCACGAATTATATCAAACATCAGACGTGGAACTACTCAGTACTCTATCGACGATTTACTACGATTCACTTGACGTGATGGGCTGGGAGATAGTCAGAGACGGTTTGAAGGCAATTTTCAGCAGAGATATACCTTCGATCGTCAGGAGCAGAGTGAAGTCCAACATAGACGAGCTTCTGTCCGATTATGACCTGTCAGTGCGGGACCTCAGACATTACGCGGTGCATCCCGGAGGGCCCAAGGTCCTTAATGAGTACGAAGCTTCCCTGGGTTTAAGCCAGGGGACGTTCACGCATTCCAGGGAAGTACTTCGAAGGTACGGGAACATGTCATCGCCAACCGTGTTGTATGTTTTAAAAGAAATCATGGAGAGCGGAGAGATGAGACGGAACGAATACGGAATTATCTCCGCACTGGGACCCGGTTTCAGCTCTGAGCTGCTGCTGTTCAAAACCGTATGAAGCTCTTTTGGATCTTGATATGCCTTGTGATTTTCCAGCGCCTTGCGGAGGTTGTAGTAGCGAGGCGGAATGAAAGAATCGTAAGGAGCGAGGGAGCCGTTGAATTCGACAGAAAAGGCTACGGCGTTATAGTGGCAATGCATGTAGCTTTTTTCGTGTCGCTCACGGCAGAATACATATACCTTGAAAGATCTCTCAGCACACATTGGGTGTTTCTTTTGTCCATATTCATCGCAGCTCAAATTTTGAGGTACTGGGGAATAACGAGCCTGGGTATATACTGGAATACAAGAATTCTGGTCATACCGGGCTCCGGCCCGATCAAAAAAGGCCCGTACAAGTATCTGAATCATCCCAACTATATAGCCGTAGCGATCGAAATCGCCGTTTTGCCGCTGATTTTTTCATGTTATCTAACTTCCGCATTATTCACGGTCGTAAACGCGGTACTGCTCAGGAGAAGGATTAAAATAGAAGAGGAAGCATTATCGGGTTCGCGCTCTGACTAGCCGCAACTACATTAGAATCAATACAAATTTCAACCGCAAAAAAGATCGGATTAGATAATCAGCTGATACAAAGGACATACAGATCTCCTTATTTTTTATATAAAATATATATATGTTATAGAGCACATATCATGCTATATCTTATATGCTGTTATTGATACGATATAAATCCTATATGTAAATAACCGGAACCCCCTCATTTTAAAGCATTTTTTCTTTAAGTTTTCAGCCAGAACTAATCTTTTACCTTAAGGGAGCGTTTTTGATTGATTACGGACAGTTATTGGGCGCACCTGCTCCTTCTCTTTAAGATTCATCTTTTTATATATCCAAAGTTAAAATAACGCAAAATAGCTTAATAACCCATCTTAAGTATTATAATGCTGTTATCACTATCGGTTACAAATGATATATCATGCGGTATATCAAGTCATGGCCAGTATTAAAGTATCTTGTTAAGGCCCTTCACAACACTCTTTATGATATGACCTTAAAATCCTCAAGAGCAATGGCCGGTTCAAATGATTGGGCGGCAAGTTGAAAAAATCACATAAAGATGTCTTTCAGCGGCTATGCCGGCGCTTCATAACGTGACAGGGTCTTGATTACCGGTGGACTATTAATATAGAATAGACTTAAAGATTTTATATGCTATCTAGAAGGAGGTCCTGAATGTTAGGTTCACTACTCCACACACAAGATGATATTGGCCCGTTTATAGCAAGGGTTATACTTGGCATCGTTATGCTCCCCCACGGTCTCCAGAAGCTCCTGGGCATGTTCGGAGGCGCAGGCTTTTCAGGAACAGTCGATTTTTTTGTAAGCAGCGGCGTACCGGCTTTTGTAGCTGTCCTCATAATCATCGGAGAGTCCTTCGGCTCGCTTGGGCTTATATTCGGATTCCTCAGCAGGTTAGCCGCCTTGGGGATAGCCATAATCATGCTCGGAGCAATATTTATGGTGCATCTGCAGAACGGGTTCTTCATGAACTGGTTCGGAAATAAGGCCGGCGAAGGGTTCGAGTTTCATCTTCTGGCCGTAGGCCTCGCTCTCATAGTTCTGATCAAAGGAGGAGGAAAATGGTCGGTAGACGGATCGATTGTCAGATAGATTTAATCTAATCGAAAGCATATTTATCGCAATCGAAAGATCATTACCTCCATCCCAACGAGCGGTAATAACCCGGCTTGCTTTTTGATACGGGTGTCGTAAACCCGATTGATATTCATACAGATGCATCGACGATCTAACCTTAACGAAATACTGATTGGATAAGTTGGGAGTGTGAATGCCGTGCAGCATCACATCTAAAATTTAATTTCCCAAAGAAATATCAGACAAGAACATGCGTGGGACCATGTTCGCTAAATTCGTAAATATGTCATTTCGCCCCACGACAAAGGTGAATTAGTCGGTGCGACTAATCCCGGGTACTCCCTGTCTTATTACCCGTATACTACAAACCAACAGACCCCGAGTAATCATTTTCATCATCAAACTGTTGATTTTACACAATTTCTCATATAAAATGTATTTTCAAAATTAGCTAATTACCAACCGCCGCATGGAGACCGAATATGGGATGTAAATTCAAAGCGATCAGCGATGAGCGCAGGAGAACGATTCTCAGAATGCTGAGCAAGGGTGATATGAGTGCCGGAGACATTGCCAGAAAGTTCAACATATCACAACCCACTGTATCAAATCATTTAAAGATTCTGAGAGAAGCTGGTCTGATAAATGAAAAGAAAGTAAAACAAAACCGTATATATTCACTTAACAGAGAGGAGTTGAGGGAAGTGATAGATACTATTGAAGAGATAGCGAGAGAATCGTAAATAGAACACGTTATGAGATTACTACCGCATTTCCAAGGCAGTTTGAAAAGGTCCAATGCACTAAACGTTTCTTTCAACCTTACGTGTAAGTTATTTGGGCTTCATAAAGCGTAACGAGGAAAGATATCTTCAACCGCCCTCCCCTCGTCCTTCTTTCCTAAATACAGGCACATAGGTTATAATCATATAATTACATTTTCATATACATTATCCAGATTTATGCAATCCAGACTGATAAAATCAGCCGGAGTGAATTTATGATCGAAAGAGACAGGATGACAGAGCATATAATGGACCTGATTCGGATCGACAGCTTATCCCGAAAGGAAAAAGAGGTCGCACTGAGCCTCGAAAAGGATATGAAAGATCTGGGAGCCGAATGTTTTTACGACAACGCCTGGGAAAGTGTTGGGGGCAATGTCGGAAACCTGATAGTAAGGCTCGAGGGAAACAAATCGGACGCACCGCCCTTCTTCCTCTCGGCGCATATGGATACGGTTGGCCCGGGGGAAGGGATTATCCCCCGTATCGAAAACGGCGTCATGAAAAGCAGCGGGACTACCATTCTCGGAAGCGACGATAAGAGCGGTTTGTCGGTGATAGTCGAGGTAATGAGAGCCTTACGGGAAAATGAAATTCCTCACGGTGATATAGAGATTGCATTCACGATATGTGAAGAAATCGGTCTCCTCGGCGCCAAGCACATAGACATATCAAAGCTTAAAGCAGCGCACGGGATTGTGCTCGACAGCAGTACGCCCTCCCGTCTGGTGCTCAAGTGTCCGTCGGGCGTAAAGATGGAATTCAATGTACACGGCCTCGAAGCCCATGCCGGTCTTTGCCCCGAAAACGGTATAAACGCGATAAAGATCGCGAGTGAGGCAATATCCCGTATGAGCCTTGGGAGAATAGACGAAATTACTACGGCTAACATCGGCATTATCGAGGGAGGAACCGCGACGAATATCGTTCCCAACCTCGTGCGTGTCGTGGGAGAAGCAAGAAGCCATAACGATGAAACGCTCGATAAGCAGGTTAACCACATGAGAAGATGTTTCCATGAGGCTGTTTCACGATATGAAGTCACTCTGCACGACGATCTTTCCGTCGAGGGAGTCACTCATACCGCAAAACTGGACGAACACATAGAACGAACCTACGACAAGATGGATGTCTCGGCTGAATCCCTTCCCGCGAGGCTGGTCGAAACCGCAGTCAAGAATTTGGGACACACAATCGCGCATCATACGAGCGGCGGAGGATGTGACGCGAATCATTTCAATCGAATGGGGATCGAGTGTGTGAACCTCGGCACCGGGATGTACGAGCTTCATACGGTAAACGAATATCTGGTGCTGGATGAATTCTACCGCACCGCCGATATCGTGCTTGAGGCAATTAAGCTTAACGCGGCAACCCCACAATAGATACAGATACCGGGAGATTCCAGCCATAAATCAAGGGAAGAACCACATACCCCGGAGCACGGACCGCAAATAATGAGAAAGAGAGCGCTTATAATCGTCGATCACGGCAGTACGGTTAAAGAAGCCAATGAAATGCTGGCAGCCGTCACCAACCTTGTCAGGTCCAGTGAGAACTGCGATTTCGATATAGTGCGGCACTGCCACATGGAGATTGCGGAGCCGTCTATCTCGCAAGCATTCGATGAATGCGTAGCTGAGGGTGCGAACCATATAGTCGTACACCCGTACTTCCTCGCGCCGGGCAGGCATTCGACCATGGACATTCCGAATATGGTTAAAGACGCCGCACAGAAACACAACGGTATCACATACACGGTTACCGAGCCGCTAGGCGTTCACGGCAACATCGTGGACGTAGTGCTTGAGAAAGCGAGGAACGAGTCCCAAAAGTGAATCGTCCGGCTTTTACGACAACTTCATAAAGACTTCGAAATAAACAGTATTGAAATGAAAAATTACAGCACCGTATTTTTCGACCTGTTTGATACCATCATAAACTTCAATTTCAAAAAGCTCCCCGCCGTCGACATGAACGGAATCAGATCAAGAACCACAAGCAAAGAGGTATACGCCGTTTTCAGCAGGTACTATCCGAAAATCCGGTTCACCGCTTTTTACCCGCCGTTCATCGAGAGCTATCACAGGTTTCAGGAGAAGAAGCTTGAAGAATTCAGGGAGTACCCGAACCGGGACAGATTCCAGCTAATGCTGAACATTATGAACATAGAACCCACCGGAAAATCCACCCGAATGATTGAAGAAATGGTAACCGCGCACATGGACGGCCTTGCGAGTTGCGTAGTGTTTCCCGAGGAAAATAAGAAGATACTGGAGCGTATCAAAACAGCGGGTTACATAACGGCAATCGTGTCCAATTTCGATTACGCTCCCACGGCCTATGCCCTTATCCACAGGCACGGGATAAGGAAATATTTCGACGATATAGTTATTTCAGAAGAAGTCGGTTGGAGAAAACCCAAGCCCGCTATTTTCCACAGAGCGCTGGAGCTCACGAAGAAAGATCCGGGCGAAGTGCTGTTTGTAGGCGATAACTACGGCGCTGATGTAGCGGGAGCAAAAAGCGTGGGTATAGACGCTGTGTGGTTAAATACAAAAAACCGGACAAGCGACGATCTCACTCCCCCGCCTGACTACATAATATCGGCCTTGCCGCAACTCGACGACATTTTGCTTTAAACCCACGGCAGCGGCTGAATTTCCCTGTAATCAATATTTGTTGTATAAGCAATAGCCATAATGTAAGTTTGTGATTATAATTATTAAGCATTTTGGGGGGTCTTATATTTTTTAATTGCATTCGCATATCAGCTACACTTAGTTCTTAAATACTAAGCGGAGCATTATTGTCGGTTAATACTGATGATTATAGACAAGTAGAGTAAGAATGAGACACGCCATTACAAATTCAAGAGTTACTTGCCTTATTATACTAACGGCTATGGGCCTTTCCTTCGTGTTCGGCTGCGCTACGGCGAACAGGGAAGACACCGCAGCCGATATGGAGGACGTCAAGGCAGAGGTAAAGGATACAACTCCTCACGAGATAACCGCAAACATAAGGCAGAGAATCGACAATCCCCATTCCATATTCATAAACTCGCAGACAATCAAGGCCAGCAGCTACCTGGCTTCACTATACAAGCAATACAACTACGTACCTATGTGGTCTACGCCTGACGGTCCCCTTCCGCAGGCTTACGAAATGGCTGAGGTTGTGAAAAACAGCTACAAGGAAGGACTCAACCCTGAGGCTTACAAACTAAGCTTAATAGAAAACACACTGGACAGAATCAAGGCAACTCAGGATTCGGGTAGTACAGCAAAGCCCGAAGATCTTGCGGAGCTCGATCTGCTGCTGACAAACGCTTTTCTTCTATACTCGAAAAACGTTCTATACGGGCAGGTAACTCCGGAGCAAATAGACCTTGAACTGATTTTCGGAGAGAGGCGCATCGATCTGTCGGAGCTGCTCGTGACATCTATTAAAAACAACAATGTAAAAGAGACGCTCGACGGCCTTCTGCCTAAGTATCCGGTATATGGTAGATTGAGAACCGCCCTTGCCCATTACAGAGAGCTCGAGGCGCAGGGAGGATGGAACCCCGTGCCGCCGGGACCTAAATTCAAGAAAGGCTCACGAGGGCCGAGGGTCACTGCTCTAAAGGAGCGCCTGATAGTTACAGGAGATCTGAAACAGACAGCCCCCGTCGATGACATATTCGACAGCACGCTCGACCAGGCGGTCAGGACTTATCAGGACAGAAACGGCCTCTATGTCGACGGGGTCGTCGGGGAATCAACGCTTGAATCCCTCAACGTACCGGTTGAGCAGCGTATTCGCCAGATTGTACTGTCTATGGAGCGGTGGAGACTCCTGCCGCAGAACATGGGCGTCAGATACATACTGGTCAATATAGCGAATTTCCATCTCTATGCGGTTCAAAACAATACGGATGTCCTCAACATGCGCATAGTCGTGGGTAAGCCCAAGTGGAACACCCCCATCTTCAGCGAGATGATGACCCACCTCGTGGTAAATCCCTACTGGAACATTCCTCCCAGTATTTTCAGGGACGACATAGCACCGCGAATCAGGTCCGACCCGGACTACATGTCGAATCGAAACATACAGGCGGTAGGACTGAGCGTTCAGAAACCCGAGTCTGAAGACGAAGCGGCTCTGACCGAAGCCAGGGAAGAGTACATATCCAAGGTCCTCTCGGGCAATTACCGCCTGCGCCAGAATCCGGGACCGTCCAATCCTCTCGGAAGGATAAAATTCCTTTTTCCGAACAAGTACTCCGTCTATCTGCACGACACGCCGAACAGGGGTTATTTTCAAAGGGCGCAGAGGAACTTCAGCCACGGCTGTATCAGAGTGGAAAATCCCGTCGGACTGGCGGAATTCGTGATGTCGCCCGACCCGACGTGGAACGACGAGAAAGTGAAAGCAACCATTAATCGCGGCAGGACTCAAACCGTTCATCTGCCCGAGCCTCTGACCGTATACATTCTTTACTTCACGGCATGGGCGGAAGAAGACGGCTCGGTCAACTTCCATAAGGACATATACGGCCTCGACCGGGTCCTTCAGAACGCGCTCAACGACACCAGGGCCAGAAGAACGGATATGGCGACCAACATACACTGAACCGTACCGCTTTCATTCGATATCACACTTTTTATGGATTAAGAGAGAGTAGCAGCCCAGGCTCCTGAAAACTCTTCCGGGCAGTCTTGAAAAAAAAACAGCGGCCCTGTTAAGAGCCGGAACAGTGTCATTCTTCAATAACTTCGGTTTGATTATTGAGTATCACCATATGTATCTGGGCAGTGCGGCCGTCCTCGAACTTTACCTCATAGGCCTTACCGACCATTTTGTTCACCCCTTTCACAATCTCCCCTACCAACCCCGGTTCGAACTCCTGATCTCCGAGTTTGATTTTAAGGACGACTTTGAATTTCCTTCCGGGTGTATACATATGGCATCCCTTGCGATCTGATTTGAACTCACGCAAGTCAAATTAATACATCTTTACAGATAAAGCTAAAATTGAATCAGTATTCACGGAACTTATGCGCTTCGGAATCCCCGACTATTTTTTCGCGGGCTGCGTGAGCTCGTCCTGGAGTCTTTCGCATTCGGCGTAAAACTCCCTGGCCGTGTCCAGCATCTCGACCGCATGCTCCTCTGAAGACTCCTGGTCGAGCATATCCTTCAGCACGCCGGATACGTCCATCCACTTCTGGTCCGCCTCTCCTGTCCTGACTAGCAGGTTCTCGAACTCCCACATTGTCTGCTCGGAAGTGAAAGGATCGACGAGCTTCGTGTAAAGCGGCACGTGAGCGCTTGCCGCACAGGAATGATACGCTTCCATGATAGCGGTCTTGTATTCTCCGTGCTTTAGCAGTGCCTCGGCCTGCTGAATCCGTTTCTGGGCGTCTTTGAAAGTAGGGATTTTCTCCTCTACGGTCGCCCCGGCGCATTCGCCTTTTACGCCTTTCTGCAATTCGAACTTTTCTTCTTCATGCCCCCAGTCCTCGTAAAATGACGGGTCTTCCTCGAATGTAGGTATGTCGGTAAACTCGGTTATTTCATCTTTTATACGGTCGCGGCCGAGCCTCTCCATCACGCGGTCGAAATGCTCGTCTCCCTGACGCTCGTCCCTGTACAGCTCAAGGAGCTTATGAACGACCCTGGGTGCGTTCTTTGTCGGAACCTTAATGATGGAAGTAGCGAGCCTCGTATCGTCGCCGTAAAGCCCTCCTCCCACGAAAACCTGCTCCGCCGGTACGTTTCTTCCCTCGTTCGAAAGTGATGCGCCCTGAAAACCGATGCTCGCCGTTACGTGCTGCGCGCAGGAGTTGGGGCATCCCGAAATCTTTATACTCAAATCCTTGGACAACTCCTTGAATTGACCGAGCCCGTTGCTCATACCTTCGAAAAGCGTAGTCGCAAGCCCTTTCGCCGACGTTATGCCGAGACGGCAGGTATCCGCTCCCGGGCATGCCGTAATGTCGTCAAACGTCTCCGGCCCGAGTTTAACGAGGTCTATCTTCTTAAGCGCCGTATATAGCGAAGGGAGCGCCTTGACCGGAACCCAGCGCAGAATCAGATTCTGGCTGATGCTGATCCTTATATCCGAGGCCGAGTATATGTCCGTTATGTCCGCGAGTGCTTTCCCTGTGTCAGAGGTCACGTCGCCGTTGTGAATCCTCAGATTAACCATAGCGAAGCCGGGAAGCTCGTGAGGACGCACGCATGACTCCTTCCACTCCAGGTAGGCCGGATCGGATTCGGTTCTTTCCGGCGCCGGCGGAATGTTTTCATTCACCGACGGCGGAACTACCTCTTCGCTTATATTCTTCAGATAGTCGTTCCAGGAAGGATCCACTTTAAGAGAGGCCCACTCTGCCTCGACCGCCTTCCTGAACTCCTCCCAGCCGAGCTTTCTGACCAGAAACTTCATGCGTGCTTTCATACGCACTTTTCGCTCCCCGTAGCGGTCGAAAATTCTCACAACCGCGGCGGAGAAAGGTATCATATCTTCGACCGGCAAAAACTCCGTCCACAGATGACCGAGTGAAGGCGAAGCCCCCAGTCCGCCTCCGACATAGACCTGGAATCCGCGCTTCCTTACGCCGTCCACTTCCTTTACGCGCGCCCTGAATCCGAGGTCATGAATCATGACTCCGGCGTGGTCTACGTCCTGGCAGCCCTCGAAGCATACTTTGAACTTTCTTCCCATATTCTGACATATGGGGTTTCTCAGCATGAAATCCTTAAACGCATCGGCGTACGGGGTCACATCGAAGGTCTCGGTCGGGGATACGCCCGACTGATGGCACGCTGTTACATTTCTGACGGTATTTCCGCACGCCTCGCGTGTCGTTATGCCGACGTCCGCAAGCTCGCGCATCATGTTCGGTACTTTTTCTATATTTATATAGTAGAGCTGTACGTCCTGTCTCGTGGTCAGGTGCATAAAGCCGCTCGCGTATTTATCTGAAACGTCCGACAGCCTCCTCAGCTGGGCCGAATTAAGGCCTCCAAACGGTATCTTGATACGCTGCATCTGCACACCGTCCTGACGCTGGGCATAAGTGCCAAGCTGAAGACGTATCTTCTGGAACTTTATTTCACCAACGAGCCCGGCGAGATAGTCCTGAATCTGGCTCTCGTATAGGTCGAGCTCTTCGCGTACTTCCTCCGGCAGCCCTTCCTTAATTTCTCTCATACTTTTCTGTTTTACCTGTACCTCCATATGCACTCCCTCGATGTTATTTGTATTTGATTTTGATACCTTAGGTTATTAAATCTATTTTATATAGTGATGTACTGTTGCGCAAATTCGATGCTTGTTGCGCTGAATCATTCGTCTCACTTCCCTCTTACATGTGATAAATCCCTCAATAAATGTATACAATCCGTCATTAGAGCTTATCATAGCACTTAATATCATATGGCAATAAGCGTACCAACCGGAGGCCGCGACCTCCCCCTTCATCTAATACCCTGCAATCACACAATTAATTTTCAGAATACCCGATTCCATACCTTATTGCATAAAATATCACTGGTTAAGTAGTATACAACAATAGTCTTCGTCTGTATAAATGATATACAGACGACCTAAGCTTACTCAATATGCAGCATTACACGCGGGTCAACAACAATATGTCATTGACTTGGATTATTACAAAGTGTTAAAATCAGACTGGATTTTAGGATGTCAGTAATGGGTTGGGGTAACTGTAATTAAGACAATTGTTCATCGATATGCTCCACTGCGTCAGGCGGTTGCAGAGGTGTTTTGAGTATAGATCCTCAACGTAAGGATGATTGTTAAACGCGTGAGATTAAAAGGTAATATTCAAATTGCATTGATATTAATATTTTGCTCATTTCCTCTATGGCAATCATGTTCAATAGATAGACCGGTTGCCACTCAGGCAGTGGATTTTAATAGAAGCCTGGAACTGGCCGGTAATGAAATGATCCTCCTGAATATAGTCAGGTCTATGAATAACCAGCCTACGTATTTCAGCAATATATCTCAAGTTAACACAAGTGTTTCAAATACACTTGGCAGCACCCTTGGTGTGACGCTTCCTTTACCGTTTACGGGAGGCGGGAATGAAGACAACCTGACAATTATGCCGGGTATCTCGGGTCAGACGTCGAGCGGCGTCGCTACTGCGACAATGAATAGTCTGGAAATTGACACGTTTATTCAGGGAATGCTGAGTCCGATAAAACCTATATATGTAGAGTTATTTGAGATACAGGGATGGCCGGAAAGATATCTCCTTACGATGATAGTAAGAAAAGTGAGAATTAAAGAAGATTTGTTCACCAAGTTAAAAAACAAATTCCCGCAATTGCCCTATCCCGATTGCTGCACAAACCCGGTTACCCAGAAAAGAGACGTTTGCAGGGAGTACGATGTGGAGAAGGATGCAAATGGGAATCCAGTGATAGTAGATGGTCAGTCTGTTCCTGAGTCTTATGTAGTCTTCTATAACAAGCCGGATGAGGACCTATGTGAGGTAGATACTTTTGTAAAATTTCTCGATATAGTAACCGGTTTTGATTTCGAGCAGATAACTACGGATACACCTTATGGAGAGCCATTTTCAGTCGAGGGGAATGTTCAACTTGCCGATTTAATAATTAAAGCAAAGCAACAGAATCTAAACCTGAAGCAGCTCGAAAGCAATAAATATGTATTCATTGAAAAAAGCACCACATGGCAGACTGAAGTGAGGCTAAAGACCGAGCAGGAAGAAATAAAGCTGCAAGGAGTGGTTAACGCCCAGGGTTTAGTGGAGCATACTGTTACACAGTCTCAATATGGCGATGTTTTAGTTTCGGATAATGGAAGGATCGAAGTCTATTTGAAAACTCCTCAAAAGTTGTTTATCTATCTGGGACATATTATCGGAATACAGCTGGCAAACAATAATGACTACGGCACATTAGCCAAGACTTATTGGAATAACGATCAGAAGCCCATTTTCGTTGTATAAGAGAGTGATGAAGAGCCCGGGGATTCAGCTGTTAAAGTTCAATACAAAGATAAATGGTATTCAATTCCTCAATCAAACATGACGGATATTTCTACATCCACTCTGACTTTTGTGAAGCAGGTGATGGGTCTGAATACATCCAGAGAGGATGTTGGCTCTCAAACGAGTGTAGTTACCGGAGTGGTCGTTCAATGATATAGAAAAATAACATTTCATGTCATAAGAATCGACGTGATAGTAATAATTAAGTGGGGGATTTCCATGAAAATTTTCATATGCTTATTAATAGCTCTATCCTTGAGTATCATCACATGTATCCCACGCCTTGCCTATTCTCTCGAACACATACCTTTCTACGCCACAAACAATACCGGCATTGATTTTGGGATATGTTGTGTTGGTCCTGGCAGTGGGAGCCGATGACTTCAACTTTTACACGGTAGATGTCGATATATTCTCACCCTACGGTAAATGGACATGCGGTCAATGGGGGTTTATGCCGTCGGTGTGTAATAGTGTTGATATTCTTGTTCAGCCCATAGTCACATTTACGCTCGAAAAAGGGGATACAGCGGTATATCTTACAGTCACGGATGATTCTATAACTGTAAGTATGACCAGTGACTCCGAGACGTCAACCACACAGGCCCGTCTCGCTGAAGAGTCCGACACGTCAACCACACAGGCAGCTCTTGGGGATGACAACACCAAGCCCAGACGAGACCGTGATACCTGGAGTATCCGGGGTACGGAGGGGGAAACTGTAACAGTCACGCTTGAGGAAGACCCCTCGGCGGGACATAGCGGAGAGCAGGCTACTTTAATCTTAAGAAACGGGGGTTCAACGATAAAAACCATCAGCGATGTCCTGCCAATAGAAATCACGACGACTTTGCCGTCAGATGGAGAATACCAGCTCATAGTGGAGCAGAACGGTATACCCGAAGACGTCAGGTTCAGGGGAAGATATTTCCTCAGCGTAATATCCTCTTTGGCGGAGGTACAGGATATAGAGCCGAATGAAGATGTCGAGCAGTAAGGGTATGCGCTGATAAAAAAAGCATATTATAGATTATTATGTGTTAAAAAAACGAGGTTATAATATTGTTTAAAGGAAGTAATTATGATGAAAATATCGGGGTATATATTTTTAGCTTTAACCTTGTGTTTTATCTCGTTATTCCCGCACAGAGCTTCTTCCCTCGAACACATACCCTTCTACGCCACAAATAATAGTGGCATTGAATTTCCGATACTTTGCAGCGGGCCGTGGACTAGATGCGGCCGGGGTACTCTGAGTGCCGGAGCCGATGAGGACAACTTTTATTCGGTAGATGTCGATATATTCTCACCCTACGGTGAATGGACCTGCGGTCAGCTTGTGGGTGGTAATTGCGGTGAGGTTGGCGATGTTGAGCCGATCACATTTACGCTCGAAAAAGGGGATACAGCGGTATATCTTACAATCAATGGAGACGGGTTCAAAGATGATACAATTACCGTAACCCTGAACAGTGCCTCTGGCGCGTCGACCGCACAGACCCGCCTCGCTGAAGAGTCCGACACTTCAACCACACAGGCAAACCTCGGGGATGACAATACCAAACCCCGGCGAGACCGTGATACCTGGAGCATTGAGGGCACCGAGGGAGAAAATATAACACTCACGCTCGAAGCGGATGAAGCATCAGGACACAGCGGGAATCTGGCTACTCTGATTCTTCGTAACAGAGGTTCCACGATAGAATCCGTGACGGACGCCCTGCCGATAGAAATCACGACGACTTTGCCTGAAACCGGAGAATACCAGCTCGTAGTGGACCAGAACGGTATACCCGAAGACGTCAGGTTCAGGGGAAGATATTTCCTCAGCTTAAAATCCGATTTAGTGAACGTACAGGACATAAAGCCGTCTGAAGATGTCGAGCAATTCTGAAGTAGTTGAACGATAAAGGCATGTGAAAATGAAAGCAATTTCATAGATTCCGGGCGTTATAAGAATCGACGTGACTGTAATAGTTAAAGGGGGACTTCCATGAGAACATTCAGATATTTATTAATAGCTCTGACTTGGAGCATATTGGCGGGTTTCCCGCACATGTCTTATTCTCTCGAACACATACCTTTCTACGCCACAAATGTAGGCAGCGAAGATGTGACTATCTGTTGTATTGGTCCGTGGTTCAGACAAATCTGCGGTGATGAGGGCCAATGTACCATACCGGCCAATGCTGTTGACGATAACTTTTATTCGGCAGATGTAGATATATTCTCTCCCTACGGGAGCTGGTTTTGTTGTTTGGTGTCAAATACACCTTTTTCCAATTGCTCAGGGGGCCCGAGGTCGGGGTGCATCGGGACCGGCTCTTTTACTCTAAGTAAAGGAGATTCATCCGTAAATATTACAATTAGTACTGATGGTATGAGGGTAGATACGGATAACAGCTCCGACACATCAACGGCACACGCAGCCCTTGGGGATGACAACACCAGGCCTAGACGAGACCGTGATACATGGAGTATCCAGGGCACGGAGGGGGAAAATGTAACAGTCACGCTCGAAGCGGATGAAGCATCGGGACACACCGGAGAGCAGGCTACTCTAATTCTTCGTAACGGAGGTTCCACAATAGAAACAGGCACCGATGCCCTACCGATAGAAATCACGACGACTTTGCCTTCAGACGGAGAATACCAGCTCGTAGTGGAGCAGAACGGTCTACCCGAAGACGTCAGATTCAGGGGAAGATATTTCCTCAGCGTACAATCCGATTCAGGAAACGTACAGGACATCAAGCCGTCTGAAGATGTCGAGCAGTAAGCGCGCATAAGCTTG
>Ga0307426_1001067_pt1 | contig 18572 bp, 14 predicted proteins | sample SalMarWE160340MG_FD_202165 | JGI IMG/M metagenome (GOLD analysis project Ga0307426, IMG submission 202165) | Salt marsh sediment microbial communities from the Plum Island Ecosystem LTER, Massachusetts, United States - WE1603-40 | ecosystem: Environmental > Aquatic > Marine > Intertidal zone >... | reverse complement strand
TATCAACTATTGTCGCAATTATATGTGCTATACTTCCCTATTTAGTTAAACCATATGATATGTATATATATTTAATTGGAATTTCATTATTTCTTGGTATTATTGCAATTTTAATAGTTGAAGTGTTAATGGGAGAAAAATCATTCAACGTTGCTACTATTATGGGAATGGCTATAGGCTGCTTAATCTGCGCAGATGTGTATAAAACAGCAGAGGGGTATATAACAAATGTATATAAGTATATGTATAATCTTCCAAAACTAATCCATATATCTAAAAAAGCAGAAGAAGCATTTGCATTTGTAGATGCTTTTCTAAAAGGGATAGATATTTGTTTGGGATTAACAGAAATTATCCATCATATAATAACAAATGAGGAATCAGCTGATGAATTCAAAATAATGACGTCTTTATTATCTTTAGGTGTTGGTATAACTACATTATATTTTTCGTTTGCTTCAATAGTATATCTAAAAGAAGCAAAAAGAGACAATAAAGCTCACATTGCTAATATTTTTTCAAGGATAGCATTATTTGCTGGAATAGTTCTTTTCGCACTTGGAATCACTAAAGTTATTAACAATAATATTTAATTTTTTTTTCTTTATAATAATAAATGTCATTTAAAGGTATGGTTAAATGGAAAATAATAAGGATCAAGAATTAATAAATTTTCAAGAACAATTCCTATTAGAGGGTGAAAAAATAGTATGGTTTAAGTCTCAAAAGTATGATTTGATCATAGTGGTTAATGCTGCGCTAGTGAGTAGTATTGTATTCACAATTGTAATGATATTAATAATCGGTCTTCTGATAAAAAATATCCCCCTATCTATTGCCTTTATTGGCATTATTCTCCCAGTAATAGCAGGACTTTATTTTTATGCATTTGTCGTTTATCTCAAAAGAAAACATAGGTTAAATTTAACGTATCGGCAATTAAAAATGTATAAAAAACTTGATGTTGTAACCGATAAACGATTCATAAAAAGGGATTATGAACTTGTGTATAAGGAAAGGGATATGAATGATCATTTTAAAAACGACGCAGTAAAACAAGAGAAAGACTTCCTATTCACGGACCTAAATCACATCGATTCCATCGGCGTCAATTATTATTGGAATGCTGTCTTCTTCTTTGTCAATCATCTGGATTATTCTTACCTGCGCATTTATTTTGATTCGAAAAGAGAAATAGATTCTTTCTTGCAAGCCATAAATGAAGCATTCACGCTCGAAATAGTCGAAGGGAGAGATCCTCTCATTTATAAGTATAAGATGTTAAAATAGAAACACATATTATGATTAGTGCTCGTAGATGATTCTCCTTTGTTCCTCAGCTCCTACGAGAAGATTTCCTATTCAAATCAAGTTGATTCATTAGAGAGAATGATATATCGACACAAACAGAATTCATGTGATAAAATGATATGCAAGAAAAACTCAAATAGAATACAGTTGGATTGGTCAAAAAGACAAGATTATTAAAATTTAATATTGAACCAGAAGTGGAAAGCCTACCAATGGATTATACCAAGAAAATTGATTAATAGATGAAGAGACCAACGAAACTGCCGTGTTATATTCCTATATTTCGACGAAAGACGACGATATATCAGCCACGATGATGAATCTACCTTCTGCAGCGATGTTGTTTATCCCATTAGATAGTCCTTATGTTAGTGCAGAGTTAGGAGCAGCTCCACGACCTTATGATCCCTTAGCGTGGTTTTTAGGATTTCTGATTATATATATGCGCATCGTAACATTAGGACTGGGCTTGTTTATAGTTGTTACTGCAGCCATGACCATAATAGATATCACCAACCAAAACAATCAAAATGCCGAATCAATAGGAATGACAATACTAACCTGGTTAGCGCACCTAGTATGGCTTTTAGTTCGCGCTGCGATTCTAGTTTTAACATATGTATTACTCGCATTAGCTATTGTATCAATTACGGTTTCTTTCTTAACGATGATCCCTTTCTTTTTGATATTAACCTTATGCCTTGGAGGCACTCTGAATTCTGGATTATTCTTCATCGATGCTAACTTTTTTACTCATTCACTTAAAATGGAAAATAAGATTATCTGGAAATACGAAAGTTATTTTGATTTAACCTTACCATATGTAGAAGATACAATATTATTAAATAACACATTGATTCAGAGAAAGGAATCCCCAATTCTTCTAGGATCTGAAGAGGATGATGCAGAGATAGAACAAGATTTAATCAATGGGTTTGGTTCTAATTCAACTCAGCATACTTTTGATACAGAAAGTTTTGAAACAATGGGTTATATGTCGTATCTTTTCATCACTGGTATACCAGCAGTTTTACTCAGTGCCTCGGGATATATATTTAGAACAGATAGTTCAAAAGCTTGGATTGCTTTCCTTTTAGTGATTGCTGGTATTGCATCAGGTGCTGCATTTAGTATTAATGCTATTAGTACCTTAATTCCTTTAATCAACGGTGGAGCAAAAGACTTCAATTATTTATTTGCGAAATTCTCAGATCCTTCTTCAGCTTATTTGGCGCTTGGTATCATATTATGCCTATCTGGATTATTATTTTCACTCGCTGCAACAAAGGGGGCATTTAAATTCACTCAAATCAAAATAGGTTTGAGTAAAATACCATTATTGGTGATATTTGAAGTAATTCTTTGTATCATACTTGCCATAATTTCTGTATGGGTATCTGATGAAGTTATTAAAAAAATTGCTACTACAATAGATATTCTTATTGGAGCGATGATGCCTATAGTAGTACTAATGACATATTTCCTTTATGGAAAACCCCAAGTTGAAAATACAGGTGGAAAAACTAAAACTCCTTCTATAATAAAATATATATTATATGCTTATAGTGGGATGTGCTTTGCATTTGGTATTTTCACATTGATAACATATATACAATATTTGGTTACTGGACAAATAAAAATATTTTAAATACCTAAATATTTATTTTTTTTTAACAATTAATTATAAAAAGTGGGAAGAATCGAATTATGAAATTTGATAATGTATTATGGAAAGGTAAGAACCATGCACCAATTATAGACAGTATTTCCTTATTCTTAATTGCTACATTGCTTATAATTGGATTTAATAGTGTTTTTGGGAAATCGATACTTGTTCCTGGAGCTTCTCTATTTATTGTCGTGATTTATGTTTTCAATATATTATTTCTATTGATTGTGCATTATTTTCTCTATAGGATTTTGTTGAAAGACAAGTTTAAATGGAGGTATTTTGTATCTTTAAATAATGTAATGATAAGCATCCATAATAATTCTAATACACTTATAAAAAGCAGTGTTCCAAATAACACTGAAGATTCAATAATTAAAAAAATCGAAGTAAAAGCCATTCAAAAAGTCGTTATAAGGAGAACGATTTATGGATTCGAATTTCGATTTCATGATAAAACAAGCGAAATCATTAAATTTGAAGGTGTTAAAGAATATCTATCGCTGATCAAAGTCTTGAAAGGATTACTGGGTTTCAACTTAATAACAAACAAAAATGAGGTAATTTTTCAACGAGTCAATTAGATCTGATTTATGGAATAGTAATATTTTGCATAGTTACAATGATAATATTAAATTATGCTTATCGGTATATTAAGATGAAAATGACCAACAAAGACTGGACGAGAAAAGTAGAAGAGGAATTTAAGTAAAACTAATTACTCATAGAAGGGTAATCCATAATCTACTATAAAAATTAGGGTAGATCTTGGATTAATTATTATTAAAACTCCTATATTAGTAATGATTTTTAAGAATTCATATTAATTTGTCTATCTTTCAGTAATGAAATATCCAAAATATTTTTAATTTTAATTATAATGTTTATCCCTATTAAATAATGGGCAAAATTATGAATAGAATCAATTAGTTTAATCTCATTAATTTTTGCAATTGGAGCGACATTCTTTTAAGTATTAATTTAATATATTCTATTAGCGAGGTACAAAATTGACAATCCTTTTGACTTAACGAAAATTATGTTTGCAGAAATATTAGAAAAGGATGAAGAAATTCTTTGGCAATCCAGCATAAGTTTACAGCCACAAAAATTCCTCTTCTTTATATCATTAATCATCTTAATTTTTGGTGTTATTATAGATGTATTAATCTTTCAATATTTACCAATTCCTAATACATACATCGGATTTCTTCTTGCGATTACCTTGGACTTAATTTTTATCATTTTTCCGGGCGTATCCGCGTCTGGAATATTCTTAGCGTTATCTAACTTATTCGAGCAATCTCACACCTCCTATCTTGCGACCAATGAAAAAATAATTAAAAAAATAGATGGGAACGAATATAATGAATATTATTCATTGAATTATACTGATATTAAATATGTTGACGTTCGACCAGTATTGTTGTCTTTTAAAAAAAATGTAAATGTTGAAATTATTCCAGATTTTAAACGTGTGGGACACTTGGATTGGACAGGTCATTATTTCAAGAAATCAGATATTAAAGTTCTTCGGCGTCTCGACCTAGCGATCAACAGTTTTCAATTATGCCATATTTCTGATCATGAGGATCTCTTTAAGATGCTTAGGCAAAATCATATTGAGATAACGTATAGAAAATTTTTATCTAAAAATCATAATGTGAGGAGTAAAAATTGAAAAGCAAGAATTATAAAAAAATATTGAATCAAATCATCGAAAACGATGAAACAATATTTTGGAAACTACAGGAGGCAAAGTATAGATCTCATCATATAATAGAAGGGATTGTGATATTTATTTTTATTTTATTTGTGGTCTTTTTTGTTATGGTGGATCCCCATCTTTACTTTATGTCAATCGTTGGTTTTATTACTCAAATTATAATGTTAGCTTTGCTTATCGTTGATCTAAGAGAATATTCAAGAGTAAGGCGAAATGATTTACTCAAGTTCGTTTCAAATAAGAGAATCGGTATAATCAAAATCATTCAAGATAAAAACAATGAACCAAACTATGTTATCGAGCAAAATAAAATAGAGAATATCACGAAAATTAAGGTAATCTATAGGTTGAAAACAATAGTTAAAGTTATATTTATTATTTTTACCAGAGATAATGAGGTTTTCCAATTCGAAGCTGGGGAAGCGGGAGGATCTTACAATTTGAGAAGTAAAATAAAAAAGAATTTGGATGTCCAAACCATTGAAAAAATAAGTAGAAACGAAGAAGTGATCATATTGGAAAAACCATCGCTATCTTTATAATTTTGTTATTATTTGTATTGGAAATAAGACTGGTGTTGCTTCAGTGAATAAAGCACTAGTACGAATATACATATTTTAGTAATTCTTGCTTGAAATTATAATTTCTTCTCCCCAATATTCATTACTTTTAGATGAAAAAACCTTTATTTTTATGAAGAGTAGTTTTTTAAAGGGTCTAGTAAGAAAACGTAAAACGAATCAATAGAATAAGAATAAAAAAAAAAATTTGTTATAAACCTTTTGGACCATTCTGGTATATCTCAAATGCGTCATTAACCGTTGCATTCTCATGAACGATTGCCCTAACAGCTTTGATCATTCCAATTGGGCTGTCTGATTGGAAGATATTTCTTCCCATGTTTTTGCTTGCGATTATGAAAAATAATCGTAATCTACACCGACAGCTCCCTTATCAATTGCATTCCTTGCCATCTGCAGGGCATCCCTTTCGGGAATCTTTTTCGGAATAAATTTGGCTTTCAAATCTATATTTCCGCCTGCTATGACAATTGGAACGGGGCAAATACTCGTAACATTTTCAAAATCTTCACAATAGTAAGTCTTAACAAAAGAAGCACCCATTTCTGCTGCCATTCGACTCGCCATTCCTAAATATCGATAATCTCGAACCATTTCTCTACCAACGGCGGTCACTGCTAAAGATGGAATTCCATATTCTTGACCCCAATTCACAAGTTTGGATAAATTCAATAAACTCTGCTTTTCAAACTCACTCCCTACGAAAATTGAGCAAGTAATTGCAGAAACATTTAATCTTATACAATCTTCGATGGTTACATTTATTTCTTCGTTCGAAAGTTCTTTAAGCATGCTTGCTCCTGCTGATACTCTTAAAACTATGGGAATATCACTATCGGGAGAAACGCAACTCCTTAACATTCCTCGAGTGAGCATCAATGCATCGGCATGTTCAAAAAGAGGATTAAGATCTCCAAAACATTTAAGTTGTCCCGGGACATTCCCAAAATAACCATGATCCACCGCTAGCATTACACAATGTCCAGATTTTGGTTTAATAATTCTTGATAAACGATTTTGCATTCCCCAATCGGGCATAAAAATTTCACTTTTAGATTAGTAATTCAAATTTATTTGATTTTAGTTAAAAAAGAATTGGTCTTATTTTACTTTTTTTGAAAAAAATAGTATTTGATTAATCTATATTGATTTGAGGAATTCATGTACTTTGTTTTTAATCCTTTGGGCTAATTTTGCAGAAATTCTTCTTTCTATAAACTCTTTAATTAGTGAAATTCGATAATAATTTACTTTTGGGATCATTAATTCTCTTGAGAGTTTTTCTATAAGCTCTGTTTCATAGATCACTTCTTTCTCGGCAATAATTTTCGAGATTTCAGCCTCTTTTATAAATTTAGCGATTTCATTTTGAATAGAAATACGTTGTTCATCTTCATTTGAGATTTTAAGTGCATTTTTAATGATTTCTTCTTCGAATTTCAATTTTGTTTTCCAAGGCGTTTGTAATATATTCTTTTGACTATCTATTATGAGAATATTTTTGTCTTTCTTTATTTTATTATAATCTCTATCTTCAATAAATGTAATAAAGTTCATCCCTCGATATTTTTCGGGAAGCAAACTATCTCCAAGCATATTGATAATTTCTGATTGATCTTCTGTACCCTCATCTTTGATAACGTATGATAGATAATTAAAAATCTTAGCATGAATTAAGGAAAATAACCCGTATAATCCAAACATTTTAATGAATCCATAGAGAGAAAACTTTTTTGTTTCAGTTGGAGTTTTCATTACTAGATCTATTTTTTCATAACCTCTGATGATGCCCTTTATATCTATAAATACGATGAATTGATGATCTAGGCAAACACCTCCTTGAGGAACTTGAACTTTTATTGTACCAAATCTTTTTTGGTCAAATATTTTCTGAGGAATGCTAATTTTTTTAATAATCTTACAAACTGGACACGTGACTTCGATATTTCTATTTGAATCCATAATTAAAACATTAATTTTTAAGAATTTTTTCTCTAGTTTCTTCACATAAAAGAACTTCTATTTTAAATTATTCCTATTTTATTTTTAGTATATAATTTCAGGAATCTGATTAAAACTACATTTATAAAATGCCAAACTAAATATATAATAATTATAATATTTTCGGATCTAAGATGGAAATAGAACTCTCTCAAGAAAATTCGGATTATATGTACAATTTCATTGAAAGAATAATTAAAGAATGTGGCCCAAGAATGCCATGTAGTCCTCAAGAAGCAAAAAGTGCTGATTTGATTAAAGTTGAATTTGAAAAGGTATGTGATTCTTCCCATATAGAACCCTTTACATGTCACCCCAGAGCTTTTATTGGATATATAAAAGTGATGGTTTTGATGATTCTCATTTCATTTTTAAGTTATTTTCTTACTACATTACACTTATTTCTCCAAGTAGAGCAAATAATTATGGGAATCTCATTTGCATTAAATCTAGGAGCTTTTTTAATAATTTGGAATGAATTTTTTAATTATAGGGAATTTATCGATCCATTTTTTAAAAAAAAAAGTTCTCAGAATGTTATTGGAGTTTTTGAGAGCAAAAAAGAAGTGAAAAATATACTCATTTTTTCGGGACATCATGATAGTGCTTTGCAATTTAATTTATTGACTCATTTAAAAATAGGATATGCAATAATTGTGTTTCTTGGACTCTTAATTTTAATAATTTGGATGGTAATTTCCACAATTTTATTCATTATATCTATCATTGGTTTTAAAATTGCTGACTTTCTTGTTTTTCAGATTTTCGCTCTAATCTTATTTATTATAGGGATACCCGTACTAATTGGCTTATGGTTTTTCGTTTCATTTGGTGAAAAAGCAAATAAAGTGCCTGGTGCTGTTGATAATCTTAGTGCTGTTGCAATAGTGCTCGGAGTAGGTAAATATTTAAAATTTAATACAAATATTATTCCTGAAAACACAGAAATACGCTTGATTTCTTTTGGATGCGAGGAAGCTGGTTTAAGAGGTTCTTATAGATATGTAGAAGAACATTTAGAAGAATTGAAAACAAAAAATGCAATCTGTATTAACATGGATGGTATTCAAAGTCTTCCAAACATAGCCATAATTGATTTTGAGCCAACAACGAGAACAAAGCATTCAGACGAAGTAGTAAAAATTTTAACCCAATCCGCTAAAGATTTGGGCATGCCTGCATCAAATTTTTCTCTTGGGGGGAGTAGTTTTGTTGAAAAATTAATCGGTCAAGTTACAGGTGGAACGGATGCAACTACATTTTCAAAAGCCGGGTTAAAAGCAGCTACAATTGTGGCAATGGATTTAAAGCAAATGCTTAAATTTTATCATCAATCTACGGATACTCTCGATAAAATAGAAAAAGGCGTATTAGAACGAGTATTGAAGTTATGCATAAATTCAATTAACTATATTAAAAATAATTATTAAAATTATTCTCTCTTTTCTTAGATTTTCATTCATCGAAGTTTATTAGTTTTGATTCGTTCGATGTTTTGGAGGATTTTATCTTCATTCGGATCAGTATGCCTTTTTTCTTCAATTCTTTGGATCAATTCTTCTTTTGTAATTCCTAAATTCGCAAAAAATGCTTCCATTCCTTCCATGTTGAAGGTGCCGTTGAGAATGCTCTTTCCGATTTGCTTGTACATGCGTAGCCAACTCTTCCGACTTTGGTGATGTTTTTCGGGATCTTCTTCCTGACGAACCAATTCTGAGTATTGCAAGGCATAGGTTATTCCACCATAACGATATAAGTCGTGAAGGAGCGCTGCCTTTACCACGTGGCAGTTAGTAAGAACGGGATCTCCCTTTCCCCTTTGGATGAGTCCTTTCGTTTCCAAACGGCTTATAATTTCATGTTCATCATAATCTATCACGTGATAGGGATAGAGCACCCTAGGGGAAAAATCATTCATTTTTTCAATCTCTTCCGGGGTGAGAAACCATTGTCGATCGTCTTCTCCCAAGAAGGTTTGTAATGCAGGAATTGGAGTTCCATCTTTGATGATATCTTCAGTGGTCGTTTCATAAAAATAGCGAGCGATCTGGTCCGGGGAAAATCCGATTATCAAGTAAGGAATATTCCTGCTTAATGCTACCTTGTAAGAGATTGTGTGAATCAAATCAGTACACTTATGGCAAACATCAACAGTTAAGCTCTTTTCAAGAGAATTATGAGAAAAGAAGAAATAATGATACAACTTGGTAAAGATAGGAATTGAGTCCTCAATTATGACGTGATTATCAAATAGTTCCATTTTAGTGAGAGTCTCATTCATATTTTCTTTAGCAACTTCAGTCATAAATCCCGTATCAATGGTTATCAGTAATGGATTTAAATGATACTCGTTTATAAATGTATCAACTAGTGCGGTGGAATCTTTTCCGCCCGAATATCCGATGATGCAATCGTAATGCTTTCCATTGTGAAATCTTTGCATTTCTCGTACAGTATTATTCCAATTTTCTAAATCCTCTTTTTTTTGTTTCTCACTAATTATTTTCTTGGACCAATTAGGATTAACATGATTAGGATCTGCACAGAAATTGCAGAGTTGATTATCATCAATCTCGATCCCCAAGAAACCTTCTACCATTATACAATTCTTACAAATAGAGTGTTTTTCAGTCATTTCAATTTCAATTTTTCAAGTTTGATCTATTATTGAAATTAAACCTTAATAAAGAAAAATTAGATCATAAAATAATTAATTCCTTTTTAATTCTCCATTTTTCGATTTTGGTATAACCAATTTGACAAATAGTAGACCAAACACCATTGGTATTAATCCAACTCCAAAGATAAAAAATATACTTGAACTTATGAAATCTGGAAAATCAACATTCATAAATAAGGCTCCCACTGTGTCAATTAAATAATGAGTTATGATACTAGGAAGTAAACTATTAGTTTTAATGTACATGTATCCAAAAAGAAATCCTAATGATGCTGCAAATATCACTTGCAAAATAGTTGAACTAAGAGGCTGACCTGTGATCAAATTGAGAAAATGAGCTGCACCAAATAATAATGAAGTGAGAACCAGTGTAACATTGCGTGAGTATTTTCTCAGATTTAGTTGGAATAATACTCCTCGAAAGGCTACTTCTTCCCAAATACCCGGAATAAGCATTAAAATAAAAATAAACCATCCAATTTCTAAAAGACTTGGAACTCCAAATAAAAGATTAAGATCAAACGTAAAAGTTCCGAGCAAATTTGCTATTAAAAATGTACTAACAAAAAATATCACTGAGCATCCAATCCCTACAACAATGTTTCTGAGTATAGGTTTTACTCTTGTTAATTTAATGTGATTGAGATACTCTTTGAATTTCTGATCTCCGTTTGGTAAATGTAAACTACGCGGTATTATCAAGAACCATAAAAATGTTAAACATCCAAAAGCGATAAAAAATTTGATAAATAAAATACCTAAGTCTGAAAGAATTAAATAAATAGGGAGGAAAAGTATATCTATAAAATCGGGTAAGAACAGAAATCCGAAATATAATAATAAAATTATTATCGTCCCTAAAATTGGTCTTTTTCTGAGATTTTCCCTTATACTGATAAATTTTCTCTTTCCCAATTCTTTTGGAAATATTCTTTGTAATGAAATAACATACAATCCTAAGATCGGAACACCGACCAATAATAAAATTAATAACATCAACGAGGTACCAAAATTTAATTGTAGAATAACCCCTATAAAAATAAAGCCAAAACAAATTATAAATTCGAGGATCCCTATTCCAATCCACTTAAGTATTTTTTTTTCTATTCTGATTTCTTCCAAAACAAATTTATATTTCATCCGTCCAAATAACCTTATTTTAAAATAAAACACATTAAGTAAGAAGATTAAATCGATTGGATACCAAGCAAGGAATGTGAATAAATAATGAACGAAATTTGAGGAACCAATATACATTAAAAGAGGTAAGAAAAATGATAAAGTTTGAATGATGATCAGTAACAAGAGTTTTGCTTTAGCTTGATCGCGAGGATGAAGTGGTAATGATGCCAAGATTGACGCTCCGGAGTCTTCCAAGTTTAAAAAACCAGTAGTAATCATCAGAGATATGATCGGTTGATAAAATATTAAAATCATCCAGAGAATATCAATTCCCACTACAAAAAGATCTCCTCCGGTGCTAACTAACAATGAAAATACGTATACAAATGGGAGGATTAATGGCATTATCACAAACATGAGTGTTTGAAAATCTCTTGAAGCTGTCGATAAATCTTTTCGGAAGTATGCAATAATAGGTTTATGAATGATTATTTCGGTTTGTGTAACTTTTTTGAAGGCTCTTTTTTTCAGTATTTGTTTGCTATCCATAGCTGCTGATGAGGTTACAATTCGCATTGAAGAAATTGCCTTCTTGTATAGTAAATATGTTGTAATACCAAATAATATATTGCCAATAATAGTGAATATCCACTGCAGTATTAAAAATCGCGCAGGATCAACAAGCATGGTAATTAAATAACTAGGTGCAAAAGGGAATGGTATAATTGAGATGATATAATTCAAAAAATCTATATTTTCAAATGATGAAACTAATATAAATAAATCATCAGCTGCATTTATAGCCCATTGCAGAAAAAAACTCAATGAAAAAGCCATTAGTAGATAACTCAGCATGGTAATAATTCGTATTATGGTGGATTTTTTAGATCCTGCTTCTTCAACCTTGAATATTTGACTTAATTTAGATGCAAAAAGAACTAGTACACTAAAACTTAGAAAAGTTGCACCTATTGAAACTATAATGCTAATAATCGATAAAATAATGTTTTGAGTCATTATAATCATCATTGTTGGTAAGCCGACCATCATTATTATTAACCCAACATCCAAGTTTCGTAATACAGTAAAAAAACCGAGTTTTCTTCTTTGTTCTCTTGAAATCGGGAGAGTTTCAAAGAACTTAAAAGCTTCACCAGTCATCATCGCCCCAATACTAAACATTCCTAATAACATCAGATAAATTAACTGTATTCCAAAGAAAGTGGAGAAAAGAAGGCTACCCGTTAGTAATATAGAACCAGTTGAAACAAAAAGTTTATTAAAAAACTCTATTAAACGAATAGTTGTAAAGAGAGGAATTACTGTTAAAAATGCCAACATTACCCCATAAACGAGTCTCATTGCAAAAGCTTGACTTTTGATACTGTTCCTATTCTTCTTATATTTTTCCATGAGTTTCGCTTGATTTGCGCCCGATGATTGAACTTGAGCTTCCATAACAATTTCTAAATTAGTGTACTTCGCAAGTTTATATAGACTTAAATGTTTAATTGGTGCCATTATCTATACTCCTAAATTCCTTCTTTAAAAGATTTTCGTAATTTTTTCACGATTTCTTCTATTGAACTATCTTGCTCTGTTAATTTTAAGAAGATATCTTCCAATCGAGCACCAATTTTGTTTGATTGGGTGTTGAGCTCCTCAATTGTTCCAATTCCTACCATTTTACCTTTATTAATGATCCCGATTCTATCACATATTTCCTCAGCTATTTCCATTATATGCGTAGAAAATAAAACCGAACCACCTCTTTCTGTATGTAGATCAAGAATTTCTTTAATAACCTTTACCGATTTTGCGTCAAGACCAGAAAGAGGCTCATCAAGAATGAGAATTTCAGGATCATGGAGAATAGCTGCAATCACTTGTATTTTTTGTTTATTCCCATGAGATAATGTGGCTATGAGTTGTTCAAAATATTCTAGTGCTCCTACACTTTCTAAGTATACTTGAGCACGATCTAACACGTACTCTGGATCAAGCCCTCTAATTGAGGCAATTAGGTTAAACAAGTCTTTTGGAGTAAGAGATTTAAAAATTAAAGGATCTTCTGACACATAACCAATTCTTCTTTTAATTTCAATAGCATCCTTATTAGGATTTAATCCTAATACTTTCATTTCTCCTTCATTTGGATCTAATAAACCCAGCAATAGTTTTATCGTTGTAGTTTTACCAGCACCATTTGGGCCTAAAAGTCCGAAGACCTCCCCTTTTTTCACAGCAAAACTAATCCCATCTACAGCTTTAACATCTCCAAAGTACTTTTTAAGGCTGTTTACTTCAATCGTGGAATTATCTAACAATATTAATCACATTTTCAAATAATCAATATATTTTATTAAAGGATAAAAAAAAAGATGTTGAAAATTTAATTAAATAATATTTATTTCTCGCTTTTTCAAAGGAGTTACAAACCGTATAAATAGCAAACTAAGAATTGCTGGTACAATTCCCATCCCTATAATGAAAAACCACACACGTGATAGATCATCAGTATAATTGATAAAGTAAAAGAACTTTCCTACTGAGTTTATTAAATAATGAGTTAAAATTGCTGGGATTATACTGTTGGTTCGGATTACCATGTATCCTAAAACTAATCCTAAAAGAGCTGTATAAAATGCTTGAGGGATTACAACTATTGGTGGCATCCCCGATAATATGTTGGTTAAGTGAAACAGGCCAAATAAAACTGAAACGATCACTAATGTTATTTTTTGAGAATACTTTTTTTCATTGAGAGATGTAATAACCCCCCTGAATGATACTTCTTCATATATTCCTGGAATTAGCATGTAAATGAATAAGAGCCATCCAATTCCATATAATGGTGGGGCAAAAGGAACTCCAAAAAGAACATCTAAATCCCAATTATGAGTTCCATAGATATTCCCAAAGATATACACACTCAGGAAAAATATAATTGAAGCTCCTATCCCAATTAGGATATTTCGAATTAAATGTCCTCCAGTAGTAAGGCGTATAGATTTAGCAAAATCTGTAAATTTCTCATCATCATTTGGAAGTCTAAAACCTTTAGGAACAATATAAAACCACAATAAACCCAAAATTCCGAGTGCTACAAGCATCCCAATTAATTTACTAACTATTATTGGCAACATGTTAAGTAACAGAATAAATGGTGATAACATTAAATCTGGAATATTGAGAAAGCAAAAATAGGTGATCAGTAGTATAATAGTTCCTAACAGTGGATGTTTTCTAAAAGTTGCTCTGATTCCAATCATTTTTCTTTTTCCAAATTCTTTTGGAAACATTAATTTGAGCGTCACAAATAAAATGGAGAGAGAAGCTAGGCTCATTATCAATAATGTTATAGTCATGACAACCATGTTGTATAAGACAAGTAACATAGAACCTATAACAATAAAACTAATGCAAATTAGGAACTGGGTTGATATTAAAAATACCCACTTCCAAACTTTATGATTTATGTTTACTTCTTCGAGAACATATTTGTACTTACACTTTCCGAATAACCTTACTTTCATTTGGAACATGACCATTAAAAATACAAGTACTATAGGATACCACGCAATAAACAATCCAATAAACGGCAGGAAAGCAGGATTCATTAATAATAAAAAGATCGGCAAGAAGTACGAGATCAATTGAATACCAATCATTAAAATTAACTTAGCTTTCATTTGATCTCGAGGATTTAACGGTAAAGAAGCAAGGATTGATGCTCCAGAATCTTCTACATTCAATAAACCGGATACTAGCATGATTGCAATAATTGGGAAATAAATTACAATTATACTCCAAAGTATCAAGAAATCTTGAGCCATCGCTACTAACCCTTCAGATGAGGTTACTCCCGTAATGGTTAGAACCATAATAAAGGGTAATACTATGGGCATAAAAATAAACATTAGCATTTGAATATCCTTTGTTGCCATTGATAGGTCTTTGCGTATGTAAGCCATTATAGGTGATCTCTTTTCTATTTTCACTTCAATTTTTTCCTCTACTTTCCTACCACTTTTTTTTTCTATCGAAGATGAGGAGGTGACAGATCTCATTGCTTTAACTGCTCGACGATATAAGAACCAAGTTAAGGTTGCATAGAGGAATATTCCCATTAAAGTGATTATCCATTGAAGGTTCGAAAATCTAGTAGGCTCTATACACATCGTTAGTAAATAACTAGGAGATAATGGGAAAGGAATCAAAGATAAAATGATATTTAGTGTTTCTGCATTATCAATTGAATTTGCCATAATGTAAAAAGTACCTATTGACGATATTGCTACGTTTAGAATAATTGACATGCTAAAGATAAGAATAAAATATCCTAGCATTGTAATGAGTCGTATCGTTGTTGCTCTTTTAGTATTTATTTCTTGGATTCGAAATATTCGACTAAGTTTTTGAGATATAATCACTAAAATGCTAAATGCTAATACCGCATTAATTAATGATACTAAGAGACTCACAAAGAATAATAGAAAATTTTGAGTAATTATTACCATTATAATAGGAAATGCAAGTGATATAAGAATCAAACCAATATCGACATTCCGAAAAGCCGTCACAAATCCTAATTTATTTAAACGGTCTTTTGAAAGTGGTAAAGTTTCGAACCAACGGAATGCTTCACCATTCATTAAAGCTGAAATATTCATCATTCCTAAAATTAACAAATATGCTATTTGCATAGCAAAAAAAACAGATAATATTAAGCTACCAGCTAAGAGACCTGCATTTGGATTAGGACTAGATCCTCCAAAAAATTCGATAAGGTTTAAATAGTTAAATATTGGTACAATTGTAATTAATGCTAATAGAAATCCATATGATACTTTTAATGCAATAGCTTGATTTTTTATTGATTTTTTATTTTTCTTATATCTTTCCATCAATTTGGATTGATTTGCTCCAGTAGATTGTACTTGAGCTTCCATTACAATCTCAAGATTCGTATACTTCGCTAATTTATATAAACTAATTTTTTGATCGGTCATTTAATCTCATCCATTTTTATTAATGAAGGATTTTCGTAGTTTTTTCACGATTTCTTCTACTGATGCATCTTCTTCTGTTAGTCTTAAGAATACATCTTCCAATCGAGCTCCAATTTTGTGGGATTGTTCGTTTAATTGTTCTATGGTTCCGATCCCTACAATTTTACCTTTATTAATGATCCCGATTCTATCACATAACTCCTCAGCTATTTCCATTATATGCGTGGAAAATAAAACTGCTCCTCCTTTTTCTAAATGTAAATCTAATATTTCTTTCATGACTTTTACGGATTTAGCATCTAGACCTGACAATGGTTCATCTAAAATGAGTAAATCCGGTTCGTGTAATATTGCAGCAATGATCTGTATTTTTTGTTTGTTTCCATGAGATAATGTTGCGATAAGTTGATTGTAATATTCTGAAGCTCCTAAAATCTCCATAAATTGCTGAGCTCTCTCAGTTGCTTCTTCAGGATCCATCCCTCTTATGGATGCTACAAAATTGAATAAATCCTTAGGAGTTAAAGACTTAAATATAAGTGGTTCTTCAGATACATAACCAATATGGGTTTTAATTTGAATCTCATCCCTTTCAGGATCCATCCCAAGCACTTCTAATTCACCTTCATCCGATTCAAGAAGACCTAAAAGTAATTTAATGGTTGTAGTTTTACCTGCACCATTAGGTCCTAACAATCCAAAAATTTCGCCTTTATTTACGTTAAAAGAAATACCATTTACAGCTTTAACTTCACCGAAGAATTTCTTCAAATTTTTAACTGAAATCATTTCATTATTCGTCATAATTATCCTACATCTTTATTTTAAAGAGAATTGATTTATTGTATATATCATATTATATATTTATATATTTAATTATCTGATAGTATATTTAAAGGTTATTAATGAACCTAAAGAACACGGGTCCTGTGTCTCGGGCTTTCTTTTCAGAAAAATTTTTTTGTTTGTTTGAATATTATTGAAGGATTATAGAAGCTTTTTTAAGTCTTTCTTTAGCAATTTTTACAATTGAATCTATTATATCTGGAACTCTTTCTAAACTATATACTAATCCACAACTTTGACCTAAAGGTATCGCTCCAGTTTTTAGGTCCCCCTCTAAATATACTGATTCATAATGCTTACCATCTTCAAGTAACATTTCCATTGTAAATCCATCTTCATCAGCCATTTTTTCCTCCTTACTATCTATGAGTCCGTGGTGTAAAGCATAATCATTTTTCCATAACCTAATAGGACCCAAAAAGCCAGTAACCAAAACAGTATCTTGAGGGTTTGCAGGGGGAACAATATCCTTGTATTTTTGATGAAATTCACTTTCTTGAGAAGCAATGAACCTTGAACCCATTGCAATAGCACCTGCTCCCATTGCTAATGCTGCTGCTAGGCCATATCCATTTCCAAAAGCTCCACAGGCAATGATAGGAAAATCAGGATGTTTTTCTAATACTTGTTGTAGTAACACTAACGTGCCTGTTTTTTCATAAGATTGATGTCCACCACCTTCACTTCCAGTGACCACCATGCCATCAACTCCCGATGCAACACACTTATCAGCTAACCAAGCTGCTGGAGCAACATGAAAGTGTTTTATATCACTCTTCTCCTTCAATGCTTGAAAACTTTTGCTTAATGGTAACATTTTCGAAGAACCCGCGCTTGTTAAAGCATAAACACATTGTTCCTTTACTTTCTGATTCTCCAAAATGAATTTTGGAATTTGTCTACAAAGTTTTTTTGCATCAAATTGCATTCGACCCGTCCTAATATTAAAACCAAATGGTTTGTCAGTATGTTCAACTACATATTCCATATCCTCTTTCATAACCTTAAAACTCTCCTTCCCCAAAAGGTTGGTATGACTTATAACTCCCATACCACCTGCTTCAGAGACCGCAACAGTTAACTCCTTCGTATAAAAAGGACCCATTGGTGCTGCAAAGATAGGGTGTTTTATATTAAACATTTCAGTAATATTCGTTTTTAACATTCTTTTTTAAGACCTCTTTTTGCTCAATTAGATTAATAATTTAATGAATAATTGCTATATTTTCAATAAGAATGAGTCATTTAAAACTTAGGTGGATTTAACTTTATCCTTATTAAATAAAATGATGATTATTGAAGTAATAACAATAATTGTTCCGATTAAATGAAAAATCGTAAATATTCTACCAAGTAGAAAATATGCAAAAATTGCTGTGACAATAGGTGTAGGGGAAAATATAATTGTTGCCTTTGAGACATCTAAATAGGAAAGTGTTTTATACCAACAAAAGAGTCCAAATCCATAAACTACACCCATGCTTACAAAATATAGTTGATTTAAAGGTGCTGAAAATAAAGATAAATTACTGAAAGGGAAGAATAAGAAATATGTTGCTATCAAAATAATCCCGCTTAATAAATTACGTAAAAATACCATCTGAGTAGGTGTAGCTTCTCTTCT
>Ga0307426_1001066_pt1 | contig 18579 bp, 18 predicted proteins | sample SalMarWE160340MG_FD_202165 | JGI IMG/M metagenome (GOLD analysis project Ga0307426, IMG submission 202165) | Salt marsh sediment microbial communities from the Plum Island Ecosystem LTER, Massachusetts, United States - WE1603-40 | ecosystem: Environmental > Aquatic > Marine > Intertidal zone >... | reverse complement strand
ATAGCGACGGCATCTGGGATGAAAAAGGCACATCTCTGACCATAAAGATTTTACCGCCGTGGTGGCGAACAACAGCGGCTTATATAATTTATGCATTACTCGGGATAGCTCTTGTATTCGGCCTCGACAGATTTCTACGCCGCAGATTGGTTGCGAAAGAGAGAGAGCGAACACGGGAACTGGAGTTGGAACAGGCCCATGCGGCTTTGCAGCAGTCCTCCCTCGACCGCGTCCGTGCCGAGATTGCTTCTATGCGGACCGCAAAAGACCTCGAGCGCGTCACTCCGCTAATTTGGCGTGAACTTAAAGCGCTTGAAGTTCCATTTATCCGATGTGGTGTATTTATAGTTGACGAAGCTAATAAATCTGTTGGCGTGTTCCTTACTACTCCCGATGGCAAAGCGCTAGGAGTATTACACCTAGCTTTTGATTCCAATGATCTTACAAGTAACACTGTAAAACATTGGAAAAATAAACAGGTTTACAAAGAACATTGGAACAAGGAAGAGTTTATCAACTGGACAAAATCAATGATGGAACTTGGACAGGTTCAGAATCCCGAAACATACCAGGGTTCATCGCAGCCGCCGGAATCTCTCTATTTACATTTTGTTCCTTTTGAACAGGGAATGCTTTACATTGGTAATGTTGATCCGCTTGATGAAGAGAAACTTGAACTAACAAAAACATTAGCTGAAGCTTTCTCCATTGCTTATGCACGTTATGAAGATTTTAATAATCTTGAAGAAGCAAAAGCAGCAGTTGAAGTAACATTGAGTGAATTAAAATCAGCACAGTCTCAATTAGTCCATTCTGAAAAAATGGCATCGCTTGGTGAACTAACTGCAGGCATAGCGCACGAAATTAAAAACCCCTTAAACTTTGTTAATAATTTTTCTGAAGTCAGCGGTGAACTTCTTGACGAAATGAAAGAAGAGCTGAAAAACAAAAACGAAGAAGAAGTTGCCAGCTTAATTGAAGATTTAAAACAAAACCTTGGAAAAATAAACCACCACGGAAAACGTGCAGACTCGATTGTAAAAGGAATGCTTCTTCACTCAAGAGGAACTTCAGGAGAAAAGACATTAACAGATATAAACGATCTTCTCGATCAATACGTGAATCTTGCATATCACGGAATGAGAGCAATGAACAAAGAATTCAATATAACTATAGAAAAAAATTATGATAAATCACTTGAAAAAGTGAATGTTGTTCCACAGGATATCAGCAGAGTATTTTTAAATATAATTAATAATGCCTGTTACGCAGCTTATGACAGAAAGAAAAAAGGTAGTGATAATAATTTCTCACCAACATTGAAAGTTTCAACAAAGAATTTAAAAGATAAAGTTGAAATTAGAATTGGTGATAACGGGAAAGGGGTACCAAAAGATATTTTAGATAAAATATTCCAACCGTTCTTCACAACAAAACCGACAGGAGAAGGAACTGGTTTGGGTTTATCGCTAAGTTATGATATAGTTACAAAGATGCATAACGGAGATTTAAAGGTTGAAAGTGAAGAAGGAAAGTACACGGAGTTTGTTATTGTTATATCGAAGCAATGAATGAGTGAATACTTGTTTTATTAATTTGTGTTTACGATTCATTTTTGATTATGGTTGAACACCTATGGTGTTCTGATTTTATGAGGTGATTTTATTTTACAAACGTTAAATCCTTACGGGATTTATAAGAATTCCGTTAGGAATTCAATGTTTGTAGTTAAGAGTATTTTATACAAATTAAAGAACCTCGTAGAGGTTCAACATTTACATTATTGTTAAATATTAGTAAAACCATCATAGTTTTTGAAATTGGTATATCCGGATAATGGATTTTTTGAAAATCGGTAGCAGCAGGCTTCAGCCTGCAATATTACATTAAGCGCAATCTAAGAGTTGCGGCTACCAATCACATTAAATGTTTTAGTCAATCTCAGGAGGTATATTGAAACTTTTAGTTGTAGACGACGAAAGTGACATTCAATTTCTGTTTCAGCAGAAATTCCGGAAAGAAATAAAAGCAGGAACGTTGCAGATAAAATATGCATACAATGGAATCTCAGCGCTTGAATTGATCGAATCGATTAGTGATCGTACGGATTATTTAATTCTGTCGGACATAAATATGCCTGAAATGAACGGTATAGAATTATTAAAAGAAATAAAAAAACGTTATCCCGAATTAAAAGTTATTATGATTACGGCTTACGGTGACGAGCAAAACTTTACAATGGCAAAAAATCTCGGTGCAGACGATTACTTTACAAAACCGCTTCAATTCGATTTGCTTAGAGAAAAATTAAATTACCCGAATGCAAATTAAGGAAACGTTAAAATGCAGTTAGCTAAAATTTTAGTAGTTGATGATGAACCCGATCTTCAGGCACTTATCAGTCAGAAATTCCGGAATAGAATTAAAGCAAAAGAATACGAATTTCATTTTGCAGAAAACGGTGTGCAGGCACTTGAAAAAATTGCAAATGACGGATCAATCGATCTCATATTAACCGACATCAATATGCCGGTTATGGACGGACTCACACTGCTTTCAAAAATAAATGAACTTGATAATAAAATATTGAAATCGGTTATTGTTTCTGCTTATGGTGATATGGAAAATATTAGAACGGCAATGAATCGTGGCGCTTACGATTTTATAACTAAACCGATTGATTTAAAAGATCTTGAAATAACTATTGAAAAATCATTAAAAGAAATTGAAGAATATAAATCCGTACTTTCTGCACAGACCAAGTTGATTGCGCTTCAGCAGGAACTCGATATTGCAAATGTTATTCAGACATCTATACTTCCAAAAACATTTCCGCCATTCCCCGATAGAAAAGAGTTCGAAATATTCGCAAAGATGATCCCCGCAAAAGATGTCGGCGGTGATCTTTATGATTTCTTTTTTATCGATAAATACAGACTCGGTGTAGTGATTGGGGATGTTTCAGGAAAAGGAATTGCTGCAGCGTTGCTAATGGCAGTTAGTAAAACATTATTAAAGGCAACTGCCCTGAAAGGAATGCCTGCGGATAATGTTTTATCTGAAGTCAACAATATTATTGCGGAAGAAAGTCCTTCTAACATGTTCGTTACCGTTTTTTATGGAGTGCTTGATACACGCAGCGGTGCATTCGAATATTCAAACGGCGGACATAATCTTCCTTTTTTAATATCGACAGAAGGTAAGGTTAGTGAACTCGATAATATAGGTGGGCTTATGATAGGCGCGATGAAAGATATGCCATACGAATCGAATGTAGTTATGCTTCAACCCGGAGAAAGCATTTTATTTTTCACCGACGGTGTAACTGAATCATTCAATAAAGAAGGTGAAGAATTTCACGAAACCGGTCTGGCAAAAATTCTCGAAGGAAAAAATGATTTAGGCGTGAATGAACTTGTTGAACATGTTTTCGAAAAAGTGCAGACATTTTCAGAAGGTGTTGAACAATCGGATGACATAACCTGCCTTGCGCTTAAATATTTGAAGAGTTAAAGTAAACCTCACCCCAACTTTTTACTTTCAAAGATATTATGATAATTGAGAAGGTGGTAGCCGTAGTCTTTAGACTGCGATACTTTATTAAAACGCAACCTTAAGGTTGCGGCTATTTTAATCAAAATCTGATTAAGAAAATCCTACAAATCACCTTATCTGCAACCCGATATTGATAAGATCGTGAAGATGAAGAATACCGACAGGAGTTTTATCATCTTCAACAATTATCAATGAAGTTATCTTATGGTTTTCCATATGCTGAAGTGCAAATGAGGCGAGATAAACTTTTTTTGTCGTCTTCGGATTTCGAGTCATAATATCTGCAGCTCTTAAGTCTTTTACATCCATTGTTTTTTCAAGCAATCTTCTTAAATCGCCGTCAGTTATTATCCCGGTAAGTTTTCCTTCTGAATTTACCACGCAGGTAGTACCAAGACGCTTACTCGTCATCTCAAATATTATGTCTTTCAGATTTGCATCTTCTTTTACACTTGGGATTCCATCACCCTTAATCATTATCTCTTCTATCTTAAGAGACAATCTTTTTCCAAGACTCCCGCCTGGATGTAGCAAGGCAAAATCTTCCGCGGTAAATCCCCTTTTCTCAAGTAACGCAACTGCAAGAGCATCACCCATAACGAGTGCGGCGGTAGTGGAAGACGTTGGTGTTAGATCATGAGGGCAGGCTTCTTCTTTTACACTTATATTTAGAAAGATATCCGATTCTTTTACTAATTGAGAATCAGCGTTACCAGTCATCGCGATTATCTTTACACCGAGTCTTCTGAACATTAAATGAAGCTTTGTTAATTCTTCTGTCGATCCGCTTTTAGAAACAATTATTACAACGTCTTCACTTCTTACCATACCAAGATCGCCGTGCAAAGCATCGGTTGGATGCATATAAATAGCAGCTGTTCCGGTTGAGTTTAAGGTTGCTACGATTTTCCTTGCAATTAATCCCGACTTGCCCATTCCGGTGAGAACAACTCTCCCGCCGGAATTGTAAATCACATCGACAGCTTTTACGAACTCATCATTAACGCTATCTATAAGTTTTGCAACAGCTTCTGCTTCTATTTTAATTACTTCTTTACCTTTATTAATTATTTCATCGGGAGTCAATACATATCCTTTCAAATTCATTTAACATTTAAAATCCTTTTACAAGATCATCAATTTTTTTTATTTCAATTAAGAGATTTTCAAGCTTGCTAAGCGGAAGCTGGCTTGCAGCATCGCTTAAGGCTTTCGGTGGATCTGGATGTACTTCCAAAAATAATGCGTCTATTCCTACAGCTGCTGCTGCACGTGCAAGTGGTTTAATATAAACCGGCTGTCCTCCACTGATGCTATTTTCACCTGGAAGCTGCACAGAATGTGTTGCATCCATAACAACCGGGTAACCGAACTCTTTCATAATTATAATTGAACGCATATCGACAACAAGATTATGATATCCGAATGTTGTTCCTCTTTCCGTTAACAGGATATTTTTATTGCCCGTTGATTCGACTTTGGAAACAGCATGTTTCATCTCATCGGGTGCAAGGAACTGTCCTTTTTTTATATTAACTACTTTACCGCTTTTACCTGCCTCAATTAATAGTTCTGTCTGGCGAGATAAAAATGCCGGTATCTGTAAAATATCTGCAACAGAAGCTGCACCTGCAACTTCTTCATTATTGTGTACATCTGTTAAGATAGGTAATTGGAACTTAGTCGCTATTTCACTCAGAATTTCAAGTGCCTCTTTATCACCAATACCGGTAAACGAATTAATGCTTGTCCGGTTTGCTTTCTTGTAGCTTGATTTATAAACGTACGGGATCTGGAGTTTTGTTGTTATTTCTTTTATCGATTCAGCAGCTTGGAAAGCGATTTCTTTGGATTCAACGATGCAGGGTCCCGCAATCAGCACAAATGGATTGTTCCCCCCTATTTTTATTCCTTTAACTTCTATCATATCAATTATTTTGAAATAGCAAAAGCAAATATAAGAAATAAATAATATCCGTTAGATGGGGGCACTTGATGATTAGAAAGCATTATTGCATTCTTAGGTTTCATCATCTATCGAAATAAATATCCATTCATCAAAAATTCTCCTGTACTCTTGGATTAAAAGTTTAATTTTGTTTCAGGATATAAAAATAAACTAATAATATTTAAGGAAATTAAAATGCGAAAGATGTTTTCATTTTTAATTCTTTTCTGTGTTGTAGTTTACGGGTATCAACCCACGGCTGACCATGATTCATCAGCACAAATTATTTATGATATCAACCTTATAAACAGTAACGATGATTTGTTTCACGTTTCGGTTTCCGTAAACGGACTTACAGATGAAAACGATATTTATAATCTTCCGGCAACTGCGCCCGGCACTTATGAGGTTATGGATTTCGGAAGATTTATGAAGTCAATTAAAGCTTATGATGGTGATGGTAACGAATTAAATGTCGAACACATTTCGACAAACCGGTGGGAAATAGAAGACGTAAATAAGCTTGCGAAACTGGTTTACGATATCGAAGATTCATTCGATTCCGATGCGCCCGGAATTTCAGTGGATCCGATGGGCGGAACAGGGATCGATAGTGCGTTTGTCGTTCTTAACACTTTCGGCGTGCTTGGTTTTTTCGAAGGACTTCAATCGAACCCAATAAAGCTTAAAGTAGATTATAAATCCGATTGGACAATCGGTACTGCATTAAATAAGGGTGATGACGGCTTTTATTATGCTGCAACTTATGATCGGCTTGCTGATTCACCTTTTCTGATCGGCAATCTGACAAATGCAAGTACAAAAGTAAATGATATAGATGTTGATGTTTACCTTTATTCACCCGACACTTCTGTAACAGCAGGCAAGGTTATGAAAATGGCTAATGAGGTATTGCAGGCTGCAGGTAAGTTTATGGGATATTCACCGACTGACCATTACGATTTCCTGTTTTGTTTTATGAGTCCTGAAGATTACGAGAGAAATAATCTCCAATCTGCGGGGGCACTGGAACATTCTAATAGTTCGTTATTTGTATTTCCTTCGAGAGGCAGGCTTTCGAATCGTATGCGAGATGATATGGCACATGAGTTTATGCATATACTTACACCGCTTAACCTGCACAGTAATATTATAGAACCTTATAACTTTGAAGTGCCTACTGCTTCGGAACACATCTGGCTTTATGAAGGAGTTACCGAATGGGAATCTCACATATTGCAGTTACGGGCTGGATTAATAACGCCGGAAGAGTATTTACATACTATTTCACAAGAATTGAACGTTAACGATCATTTTAACCAGAACATTAGTCTTACCGAAATGAGCAAAGAAGTTTATACTGAAGAGGGACGTCACCAATTCTTCAATTTTTATAATCGTGGTGCGGTGACAGCGGCAATGCTTGATATAAGACTTCTGGAATTATCTAACGGAACACGGGGTCTGAGAGAAGTGTTGCTTGATTTGTTAAAAAAATATGGAAAGAATAAACCTTTTATGGATGACAAGTTTTTTGATATTCTTGTTGACTTAACCTATCCACAAATAGAAGAGTTTATTGATGATTATATCAGAGGGACTAAGTCTTTACCTTATGTAGATTATATGGAAAAGCTCGGTTACCGTTATATAAGTAAAAGAGTATCAGAAGATAAACGTCCCTCTTTAGGAATAGGATTAGGATTAAATGATAAAAATCAATTTTTTGTGAGGGAGGCGAGTGATGAATTACTGAACGATGGCGTGAAAATTAATGATGTAATTTTAAAAATTCTTGGACAGGAAGTTAATATGACGAGCGCACATAAAATACTTGGACAAATTTTGTCCATGCAGGTTGGCGATACTTGTGAAGTGGTAGTAGAGCGTAATGGTAAACAAGTTGATATCCCTGCCATTTTACACCAGAGAATGGATAAACATATTTTTGAAGATATGGGTGAACTAACAGAAGAACAGAAATTTTTAAGAGATGCCTGGCTGAGAAATTTGTAAAGCAGATTCTTGATTAACAACTATCAAAATATTTTTAATTAACAGAAGTTACATAAAATGTCATTCTGGTGAGTGAAACGAGTCCAAAATCTTTTAATTATGATGATATTTTAGATTCCGGACAAACCGGAATGACTGTATTTGAAGATTCTGTGTAACTTCTATAATTAATAAAAACTCCTTCCACAATCTGCAGAAGGAGTTTCGATATATTAATAATTAATTCATTTTCTATTTCATCATTGTCATATCACCTAATTTATTAGGTGGAACAGGCTGTGGTACTTCATTATGAATAGGAGGTAAAGACATCAGGTAGGCATAAATTGCCTTCAAATCCTGGTCTGTCATTTGACCTATACCCTGCCAGGGCATAGGGGGAAGTAACGGTCTTCCGACGCCCATCCATTTTCCTTCTCTTAAAGTTTTGACAAACATTTCTTCCGAAAGTGTACCTATACCGGTAGCATTGTCAGGTGTAAGGTTTGCGGCATACGAAATTCCCCACGGACCAACCCAACCTGCAAAATTACCCTCACACATAACCCACTTTCCTGGTTGAACCATTTTTGGATCGAACTCTGGTAAGGTTTCTCCCTGAGGGTATCCTGAAAGTAATCTTGTAGAGTCAGGTACAGGACCCATATCTGTATAAACCTTAGGTGAATGGCAATCGTTGCATCCTCCCGCATTAACAAGATATTTACCTTTGGCAACCAATTCATCTTTTGTCATGGTTTTATTTTCATTTTGCTGAGTACAGCTAAAAGCAAATAACATCAGCAAAGAAAATATTGCAAGAATAGTTGCCGGGAACAGAAATTTTTTCATAACCATCCTCTTAAAAAATAATTGAAAATGTGATTTAAGAAATATTTACTAAGCCCTGTTGAAAGATTGGCTTCAGGTAAGGTTAAAAATTTGAAGGGAAAATAATTTACCTGTAGTCTGAAAGAAAACTATTTAAGGTGCCATTAAAAGTCAATGCTTATTAAGTACTATAAATAGTTACCGGTGTTCAGTTTAATTGTTCATCTTATTAAAAGCTTCACATTTATTAAAAAAACAATGCTCAAAAATTCTTATAATTATAGTAAACGATTATAAGTAAAGGAAAATTGAAAATGATTGATGAAGAATTGGTTAAAACTAATAAAGCCATTACGCGTTTAAGATATGAGGAAAATTTTGATGGTAATGAAGAAGTGAATAAAATTCTGGATTTGCTTCAATATCATTTATTTCTTGTACACACTTATTTCGATAAATTAGAATTTAGTGCAGAAGATATTAAACTAAAACTTGTGGAAAAATTAGAAAGAACAAGTGATTAATACTTCACAATTACAAGAAGAAAAAAGCCCCTAAAAAGGGGCTTTGGGAATTATTAAATTGTTGATATTCTAACCTTACTTCAACAACATCATCTTTTTCATCAATGTTAGATCATTTGAATCCAGCCTGTAATAATAAATTCCGCTGCTAAATCCAGAAGCTTTAAATTCGACATTATGCTTTCCCGCTTCCACAAAACCATTAACTAATGTTGATACTTCCTGACCAAGAGCATTAAACACTATTAATGTGGTATGACCGGATTCAGGCAATGAATAAGTAATTACAGTACTTGGATTAAACGGGTTGGGATAATTCTGAGAAAGCCCAACTTTTGCTGGAAGCCCGATACTTGCTTCAACAACCTTTGAATATTCGTAAGAGCCATCATAATTAATTTGTTTTAACCTGTATGAATATTTACCGGACGAAAGATTACCGTCATAGTAAGAGTAAATATTAGGAGAGGTAGTGGTACCATGACCATCGATAAAAGCAATTTTATTCCAGTTTGTGTTTTCCTGCTTTCTCTGTACTTCAAAACCAGCGTTATTCAACTCGGTTGCGGTTATCCAATTTAGTGAAACGCCATTGTTCTTTACAGTTGCAATAAATGATGCGAGTTCAACAGGCACTACGTCACTCCACGAGGAGCCGATGCGTATTCCGTCTACCTGCACTGAAAGAGAGGTTGAACCTTGTCTTAGAGCAACACCGCCGATCGGACTGTCGGAAATAGTATTATCCGTACTGGTTGCATCGGCTGTAGGCTCAGGATCAGTTAAAACAGGATTTACAAACAGCTTTGCAACATCATCTGTACCCGTTAGATCGCCAACAACTTCATATTTCAACACGAGAAGATAAGTTGTATTAAACGAATAATCACCTGCTGCTAATGTTATTGTGGAGCTTCCTTTACTAATACCAAACTTAAGATTACCAATTCCGTCATTCTGCACAAAAACTCTCCCTCTGAAAGTATTTGTAGGAAAAGTGGCTGCAAGATGGAAAAAATAATCCGCAGTTGTCGATGCATTCTGAACGCTAACCAGGAAAGCAGCATAAACACTGGCTGACTGTTCTGTGAAAATTCTGTTTACATCTTCCCTGGAACCAGAACCGCCGTTAACTGTAACGGAATTCCCAACACCTGATGAAGGATAGCCGGAATATGATAATCCACCGTTGTTAACAAGAATAAATGTACCTGTCCCACTGTGGTTCTGCCATTGACTTACATCTGTCAGGATCTGCGATGTGGTATAATCGAAATTTTCTTCAAGAGGCAGTGTATCAGCTACCCTGATTGTTCCCGTCATCAATGAAGGATGGTTGGAACATTGATATGTGTAATCGCCGGAAACGGTAACAATATATGTAAACATATCACCTGTTCCCGAAAAAGCATAATCCCATGTAGTGGCGCCGGAAGGAACAGATGTTGAAGTTGTTGTGTGGATTCCACCTGATTCTGTCCATATTATGGTATCCCCAACCTCCGCGACAACAACAGCAGGATTGAACGCAAAATCTGATACATCAATATTTATTGTTGTCGCCCGGGAAAAAGTGAAAAACAGGAAGAAAAAAAGAGATAAGAGTAAAAATACCTTTTTCATAGCAACTCCATTACTTGTTTGATATAATCTTATTCTAATGACAATGTTAGAAGATAGCTATAATTAAGATGCGATGCATCCCATCCAAATTGTTTCAAATTTAACATTTGTGCGGGACAAAGAAAAGCATAAGCAAATTTTATTTATTTATTCAGGTGAAAGTATTGTTATAGGAAAGTCTTATTCATAAAAACAAATTAATAATGTGTAGCTAATAGAATACATTACTTACGCGATTTATTTTATTAATTAAACCGGATTGTATAACCTTTGTATTAGTTAACCGAATTCTCTTTGGAAATACATTTGGAATTTTGCTCCTTCGGACACAGTATCTATCAGAATTTACATCCCAATTACAAATATTCACAGATATTGTTATTCAAAAAGTAGTCGCTATTTCAGCAATATTATCTTCTTAGTTTGGACAAAATCTTTTCGTAAATTAGAATTTACACCAACTGCCTGAAGCCTGTAAAAATATAAACCACTTGCCCAATCCGATGCATTGAGCTCAACCTCGTAACTTCCTGCAGCTTTTTCCCCATTTACTAATGCAGTTACTTCATTTCCAATAGCATCATAAATCTTAAGTGAAACAAAACTTTTTCCGGGGATTGAATATTTGATATGCGTTGTGGGATTGAACGGATTAGGGTATGCAGGATAAAGGATAAATTTCTCAACAGTATTTTGCCGGTCACCGATATCCGTGGTTGCAGCGGTAATGATAAAATTATCACTGTCATCGTTGTAATTGGCATTAATTTGATTATCCTGTACAACCCTGATCTGGCAAGAATTTGATAATACATTTGGTACTGTCCAATCATAGGAGGTCGTGTCCTGCGGAAGATCAGTTGCAATTGACTCCCAGCTTAATCCTGCATTTGAACTAAAATACAAATCCCAGTTAGAGGAGCCATGATTTACTAATTCTTCCCACTTTATAGTAACTACCTCTCCTACTTCAAAAGTTTCTCCGCCATGAGGATAATCAAGGCCAACATGTGGTAAAGCAATTCCTGAAAATATAAAATAAAAAATTACGATAGTCAGTAAAAATTTTATTTTATTCATTTGATTCTCCTTCATTGATTATTATAATTAAACTTTGCATTTCCCATAACAGCGTTCCAATAAAAAACCATAATAATTTAAGATAAATATTTAGCCGTAGGAAAAAGTAATTATTAGTATATAATAAATCATCACAAAAGGATCACATTAAATCGTAAATAACACCAAAATTTCGCCCGATTGAATACAGAAAAGAATAATTGTACCAGAATTAATAATGAGATTTATAAGATTAGATTATGCAAAATTATTCCGGTTTCACTGAAAACAGGTATCCTGCACCACGAACACTCTTAATAAAAGAAGGATTTGAGGGATCGGTTTCAAAATATTTTCTAAGACGAACGATAAAGTTATCTACTGTACGGGTTTCAATTTCAGGATTCATATCCCAGACTTTTTCGATAAGTTCTTTACGCGATACAATTCTGTCCTTACTGTTAATAAGATACTTCATCAGCATTGCTTCTCGCGGTGTTAAAGTGAATTCGTCATTATCGTTTTTACATTTAAGATTTTCAAAATTAATTTCATTCTTACCGAATGTATAAACGGATAAATCTGACGTTGTATCTTTATACCATTCTCTCCTTTTTAACATGCCTTTTATACGAAGTAGCAATTCTTTAAGATGAAACGGTTTGGTTAGATAATCATCGGCTCCTGTTTCCAAACCTTTAACTTTATCGCCCGCACTTGTTCTCGCAGTTAAAATCAATATCGGCATTTGGGGATCAGTTTCTCTCACTTTGGCTGCAATTTCAAATCCGTTCAGGTACGGAAGCATAATATCCAGTATAATCAAATCGTAACTATTTTCTTCAATAAATTTTAATGCTTCTCTTCCATCTTTTGCCCAGTTAATTTTATAACCTTCTTCCGTAAAGTTGTACTCCAAGCCAACTGCCAAAGATTCTTCATCTTCAACCAATAAAATCCTTTTCTTTGTTGGATTAGTATCAGGCATCAGCAGTAACTTTCTGTTTTTGTTTCCTGGAATTTTTTAGCAGCTTGTTTACATAACGATTTTCTGCAGGCTTATAAACCGGAAGTTCTATTGTAAATCTTGATCCTTTATCTTTACCTTCACTTGAAACGGATATTTTCCCCCCATGAGATTTTATAATTTCCTTTACCCAGTATAAACCGAGTCCGGTCCCTTTTACATTTGGAATATCGGGATTATAAATTCTATAGAACTTGTTGAAAATTTTCTTTTGCTCTTTTGGGAGAAGCCCGATTCCGTTATCTACAAAATCAACAATTATTTTTTTAGTGTTTGAATTGATCTTCATTTTTATCTTAACATCATTAACTGAATATTTAATTGCATTATCAACCAGATTATCGAAAACAATTTTTATTGAATCTTTGTCAATCGCGATTTCAGAAGAAGAAATGATTTCAACATTATACGCATCAGTGGAAAGATGAAATTGTTCGGTTGATTCAGTTATTATTTGCTTAATCATTGTCCCTGCATCACAAATTTCGAGATCATAAACAAGTCTCTTTTGTTCTATAGCCATTAATCCAAGAATCGAATCGATAAGATTTCTGAGACGATGAGCATCCTTCATCATCAGGTTAATAAACTCATTACTTTTTTCTGGAGAAACATCTCTTGTTTTTAACGTTTCAAGATGAAGCTGAATGGAAGACAAAGGTGATTTTAATTCGTGAGTAACATTTCCGATAAAATTATCATAAAGTTTTGTTAACCGAAGCTGAACATTGAGGTTTCTGAAAATAACCGATGTTGTAAAAGATAACCCGATCAAAAGCACAAGACCGATTACAAAGGGAACAACATTGGTAATATCGTAGCTTATATAAGGAGAAACCTGGTCACCTACTTTTTCAAAAACTATATAGTTATAAACGTACCAGTAAATCCACAAACCCAACAATGAGAGCCAGACAAGCTGGGCTACCACAAAAACAATAATATGATACAGCAGGGAATGCCTTTTCTTCACATTATTTTCCCCTTAATAGAAGCATTTCATACCTGTGTAAAATTGTTTCGATACAAATATCAAATATTAAGGGTAAAAGTTCAAATAAATTAGGAAAGCTTATACAATTCTTTTACAGTACTTGTCTGTAAATATCCAGATAATTGAAACGTAAATGTTTTGAATTTACAGGAGAGAATTGTGAACATACTTTTGGTTTACCCGCAAACACCCCCATCATTCTGGAGCTTTAATGAGGCACTGAAATTTGTTTCCAAGAAATCACCCGAACCACCGCTGGGACTTATCACGGTCGCCGCATTACTTCCGAAGGACTGGGAGAAAAAATTAATTGATGTGAATGTTTCCGAGCTTAAGAATGAACACAAACTCTGAAGAGATTATGTTTTCTTAAGTGGAATGAATATTCACAACAAATCTTTTAAAGAAATAATTAGATGATGTAACACACTGGGAACAAAAGTAGTTACCGGGGGACTTTTAGCAACGACACAACACAAAGATTTTTTAGTTGTTGATCATTTTATTTTAAATGAAGCTGAAATCACTTTGCCTCTGTTATTAGAAGATTTGAAAGAAGGAAATCCTAAGCCTGTTTACACTTCTGATGAATATCCCGACATTACATTATCACCAAAACCGATGTGGGGATTGCTTGATATAAAAAAATATGCATCACTTTCTTTACAGTACTCACGTGGCTGCCCTTTCGATTGCGAATTTTGCAGCATAACCATGTTGAACGGCAGGAAACCGAGGACGAAAACATTCGAGCAATTCATCAGTGAGTTTGAAACAATTTACAAGCTTGGATGGCGTGGTGCGATCTCTGTTGTAGATGATAATTTTATAGGGAATAAAAGAAAGCTTAAAGATGAAGTTTTACCGGGATTGATCAACTGGTCGAAGCAAAGTAAATATCCTTTTAATTTTATTGCATAGGTCTCTATCAATCTTGCAGACGATGAGCAACTAATGAATATGATGATTGAATCAGGTTTTAACAGCATCTTTGTCAGTATTGAAACTCCGAATGATGAAAGTCTTGTTGAGTGCGGTAAAGCGCAGAATCTTAAAAGGAATCTTGTTTCATCCGTTGAGAAATTGCAAATACGCGTTTTTATAGTTTCGGGTGGATTTATTGTTGGTTTTGATAACGACACACCCAAGGTGTTTGAAGAACAAATCAACTTTATACAGAAAAGCGGAATTGTTTCAGCAATGGTTGGGCTTCTTAACGCACCAACAGGTACAAAACTTTTCAAGAGAATGAAAAACGAAAACAGGTTGCTCAGTATATTCGGTGGTGACAATATGGATGGCTCGATGAATTTTATTCCACAAATGAATTATAGTGAACTAATTTCAGGATATTCAAAAATCATAAAGACAATCTATTCTCAAAAGGAATACTTTTACAGGGTAAAGCATTTTCTCCACAACTATAGAATACCAGTCTGGAATTCGAATAAAATCAGGATCATCGAAATAAAAGCATTTTTAAGATCGATCTGGTTGCTTGGAATACTGGAAAAAGGTAAAAAGTATTTCTGGAAGCTGCTTGCATTTAGCTTACTTAAACACCCCAAAATGTTTCCTCTCGCAATAACAATGGCGGTTTACGGTTATCATTACAGAAAAATCGCAGCACGTGTGTAGTTAAAAAAGTTCAGCTTTTGATGTAACTTGTAAGTGGCAGATAATTATCGTAGCTTATATTTGTCTTAAATAAAAATTGAGATCAGAGCACACTTTCTTTATCCCCCGTTTTCTAATCCCTTAATTTTATACAACGACAAAATACCGGTTATAGCTTAATTCATTGGCTGTAAACCGAAAAATATTTATCTAATCTATTAAGGAGTAAAAAAATGAATATTTATGTTGGTAATCTACCTGCAGGAGTCACGGAAGAAGATCTTAGCGGTTTATTTTCTGAACATGGAAATGTTAGTAGTGCAAAGATAATACGTGATAACTTCAGTCAACAATCGAGAGGATTCGGTTTCGTTGAAATGCCCGGAAATGCAGAAGCACAAAAAGCTCTTAACACCTTAAATTCTTACGAGTTTAAAGGCAATAAGCTTATTGTAAATGAAGCACGACCAAGACGTGATGGAGGAAATGGTGGAAGAGGAAGACGCTTTTAATTTTTCCCTAAAACAATTATCTATGCCGCATCGTGTTGCGGCATTATTGTCCTTAATAAAGTCATTTACAAATTAATTGTTATACCGTATTATTTGATCTTCTATCTAAAAGGAATAAACAATGAAAATATTTGTGGGTAATTTAGCATATGATGTAAAAGATGAAGAGCTTAATGATCTTTTCTCCCAACACGGGAAAGTAAGTAGTGTTAAAATCATTCGTGATATGTTTAGCCAATCATCAAAAGGTTTTGGATTTGTTGAAATGCCCGGACGTGCAGAAGCACAAAAGGCACTCGATAACCTTAACACGTTCGAACTGAAAGGTAAAAAACTTGTAGTTAATGAAGCAAGACCCGAACGGGACCGAAGAAGAGGCGGTAGGAAACGCAGCTCAAGAAATAACAGCGGCGGAAGAAGACGTTATTAGTTTTTCTTTAATTCAACTTTCCCTACAAAATTTTGTCCGGCCTTCTTAATTGTAAGATATTTAATAAAAAAAATGAAGCAAGAATAATGAAAATATTTGTGGGAAATTTATCTTTCGAAGTTGAGGATAGGGATCTAACTATTCTTTTTTCAAGATTTGGAAAAGTTAGTAGTGTTAAAATAATCCGTAATCTCTTTAGCCAGACTTCAAAAGGTTATGGATTTGTTGATATGCCCTGGATTATAGAAGCCCAAAAGGCTGTCGACAATCTGAATAAATTAGAATTCAGGGGGAATAATCTTGTTGTTAATGAAGCCAAACCTATACTTGATTGAAAATTAAAAGGGAGATAAAAAGTGAAGACAAATCAATCCTTATGAATTCTGATTATTTTGAGTGAATTTCTGTCTCATTTTGAATAAAATTTTCTTAAAGAATAGCCCGGATACTTTATTCTACACTTATTAAACTAAGATAAATTTGAAATTATTTCTTATGTTTATTCTCTATAAATTTATATTGGAGAGCATATGAAACTAATCAAAACACTGCTATTATTATCACTTATCATAACTGTTGCTTGCTCTACCCTCATAGTAAAGCCAACTGATTTTGCCTGGCCGGTAGAAACAGTATTAAAAATTAACGATGATGGAAAAGTAACCGAAGACAGGTATGCAATAAAATTTAATACGAAGGGGATTTTCTATGAAGAATTAAATGATTCATCCGCATTTAAAAACAAAGAGCTGAGAATTCTTCGTAATATGAACGGTTATTATTTTATCATTTCCAAGCAGTTTAAAAATATATATGTGTTCGAGGCGGATAATGGCGCACTTGTTCTTGAAAATAAAATCCCGGTTTCCGAAACCGGTTTGGAAAATCCCGCACTTAACCAGAGAGAGCCTTATGTGGAATTAATCAACGACGGAGAAAAACTGTTATTAACAAACGATGGTATTTACAGGATAGAAAAATGAAACAATTAAACCTAATAAAATGTATGTCAGCACTTGTTGTTGTTGCTGGAATTGCTATTCCTTCGCTTGCCCAGTCCGATTACGAAATAGTTCAGAAATTCAAACAACGATATCACCAAATTGAAAAAGACATTCAATCTGCCGACAGCCTGACTGAATTAAATTCATTAATTGTAGAGATCGACAGGCTTAGAAACGATAACATTGAACATAAAGCGTTGTTAGACAAAAGTCTTTATCCAGATAATTTTGATAAATCCCTCGAAAAACTAAAAACACATCTGGTTATAAGAAACCAGGATTTCACGACAATAGATGTTCTTCAAATTGATAATCTGCAATTAAAAGAACAGGTAGATGCACTTAATAAAAGAAACACAGAATTAATAAACCAAATTCAGCAATACGAGTATACAAGCAAAAGGAATTCAAAAAAAGTTGTTGAGCTCGAAAAACTAGTTACGCAGCTTAAGTCTTCACTGAAGAGAAGAGATGAACTTATAGTTGGAATTGTCGATAGCCTTATTCCTCAACTAAATAAAGGAAGCGGACAGTTAACCTCCGAAGATAAGAACAATGTTTATTCGCAGGTAGAAAAGAACGACGTGCTGTCGAACGTAAAAAGATCTTTACAGGATAACATCCGTTTTATAAGAGTGACCACCCTTGAGCCTGAAGATCTGAACGAAATAAAAAATCAACAAGAGAAATTTTCTAAATTCTGGAAGGACATGGGAATTAAACTTACAGATATTTATTCGGGAAAGAACAAGAAAACCAAGGAGCTGAAAGATATTGATTCTCTCTTCTCTCTCTGGAATGAATCCGTTGCTAATGAAGCCTGGACAAATATCAAAGTTGAATTTGCTTATAATGGTATTCACCTTATTGATTTTAATAATGGTGAAAAGTTTACAAGCGTTATAACATCATTTATAGATGATGAAATAAAAAATATTGGTGTGAAAAGTCCAGAAGAGTCTGAAAATGCTTATGCAATGTTTTCCGACAGTACATGGTTTAAAGTAATAAACCCGAAATGGATTCCTTACCTACTGGAGAGTAAAATGCTTTCCCGGGAACAGAAAAAATCTATTGATGCGAAAATTGCAGACTGGAATGCCAGACTTACACCGGCATCTTATGATTGGGTATATATATTAGTGGCTGTATTAGCAGTTGTTGGTGTAGGATTTATGTACCGTAAAAGAACTTCCCCAAAAACTAAAGAACCAGAGAAACCTCCCGTTGAATCTTAAATTCTATATTGGAAGCCGGTATTAAACCGGCTTCAACATTTAAATTAAATTTTTAGTTCTTCAAATTTTTTTACTGTTTACAATTTGTGATGATGCTGTTCCCCTTTTAATCTGAACAGCATAAAAGCAGAAATCATTCCAAGCACAAAGCAGCCAAGCCAGAGACTAAGCGATCCGAAATGATCAAGAGCTTCCGCACCAAGCCACGGACCAACCATAAAT
>Ga0307426_1001062_pt1 | contig 18612 bp, 16 predicted proteins | sample SalMarWE160340MG_FD_202165 | JGI IMG/M metagenome (GOLD analysis project Ga0307426, IMG submission 202165) | Salt marsh sediment microbial communities from the Plum Island Ecosystem LTER, Massachusetts, United States - WE1603-40 | ecosystem: Environmental > Aquatic > Marine > Intertidal zone >... | reverse complement strand
CAGCAGTTTAAAAAAACATCACTTGGATTGGCGTGCCTATCTGGTCCGAGATAACGGCCGGCCCCACCATATTAAATGCATCGCCCGGGATGTCAGTGACATCGTCAGCCAGCAAAAAAAACACAATATCGACAAAAAGTTTCAAGGTGTCCTGGAAATGGCCGGTGGTGTTGCCCACAGCTTGAACCAGCCGCTAACCATCGTAAACAATCTGCTGTGCGAGCTTTTGGAAGAGCGGGATTCTGATGATTTCTTATTTCCCAAACTCGTAAAAGTCCACGATCAGATTAAAAAAATGAATGATATTGCTAAAAAGATAAGTAATATAAAAAAATATGCGGCTATGGATTATGTGGCCGGCGTGCGGATTGTTGATATCGAAAAGGCCTCATGGGCCAGGAAAAACGAGGGTCGCTCATGATCAAAAACGTTCTGCTGGTCGACGACGACCACGAAATGCTGCTTGCTCTGAAAGAGGGGTTCATGAAATACCGGGATTCTTTTTCAGTCCAACTGGCGTCCGATGGCTTCAAGGCTGTGGAGAGCTTAAAAAAAAGTGTCATCTCACTGGTTGTCACGGATTTGAAAATGCCCGGAATGGATGGTTTCGAGCTTCTGGTCCATATCATGGAGTATTACCCGGACATTCCGGTCATTATTATCACCGGTTACAGCACACCTGAAATGGAGCATCTGGCCCGAGAGGGCGGGGCAGTTGGGTACATCGCCAAACCTTTCCTGATAGAAAACCTGGCGCGGCAAATCATGACCACCTTGAGAAAGGAATCTGAGGGTGGAACTTTGCACAATGTATCCTCGGGTATTTTTCTGCAACTAGTGGAAATGGAGCAAAAAACCTGTACCATTCGTCTGGATGACAAATTTACGGGAAAAAAGGGTATTCTCTTCTTCCACGAAGGCGAGCTGCTGGATGCGAGGGCGAATGATTTGCAGGGTGAAGATGCGGCTTATGAAATATTTTCGTGGGATCAGGTCAATCTTTCCATTCAAAACGGTTGCGCGCTGAAAGAGAAACGAATTCACAGTGAGATGCAGCACTTAATTCTTGAAGCTGCGCGGCGCAAGGATGAAGATACCCGAGCACCGGCACCGCCAACGGTAATGGAAGAGGTGGAGCCCTTTGAATCGGACCCCGCAGCATTTATTAAAAGCCTCAAAGAAAAAATCGAGAGTAATGTCGGTCCGGCCTGCGGTTTGGAGGATATTTATCAAGACGACTCCTGGGACAGTCGTGTTTTTCAAATATCTGCAACCGGTAAATATTTAAATTTCGGAAAATTGGTGCTGGGTTACATCGATAAAGGCGATGTCAACGATTACATTGTATTGCCCGGGGAGAAAACAACCGTGATCGCGGTTAATCCCAAATGTCCGCGGGATAAACTCCTTCAGATATTAACCATTTGAAATAAGATATGCTAATGGTTTAAGTCTTCTTCCGGAAAACTGGTATGCGAGAACTGTTCAATGATATTTTGAGTATGGAAGGTGTAAAGGGTCTGATGTTGTTCTCTTTTACCGGTGATCTTGTTTTCACGGAATTCAACCATGGCGGGCTCGAAGAAATAGAAAATAGAAATTGGAGTTTGTTCATCGAATCGTTAGCCGGCATGCGCGAGGCGGATCTGATTTTCGAAAAAGGCCGTCTTTATATTCGCCGAACTGATATGGGGTATCTGGTTGTATTGATAGGGCCCTTTGTTCCGATTGCCATGATGCGGCTGCAATGCGATATATTGCTGCCGTCATTAATACCTACAAAAAAAACGAAGGGGATCCGAAGATTTTTCAAAAAATAATAAAATGATGTAAAGACATCTGTTGTCCGGCCGATAGATGTTATGAGAGGTTTAACAAGGATATGAGAACCGATATCGAATCCAGAATCAATGAAGCCGAAGTCTGCCGATCCATGGGATTATACGGCGATTCGCTGAATATTTATGAAAGCATCCTGTCGATTATTTCCCCGCAGGATGCCCAGACCCAGGATAAAATCCAAAAGCGGATTAGTTTGCTTAAAAAAGAGGTCTCCGAGCAGGAAGCGACGAAGTCGAAAAGCGTATCCGCCAAAGACATTTCGATGTTCAAAAAAACGTTTTCCAGCCAGGGAGATGTTACCGAAATTCTTGACAGTGCATCCGCCTTCCAGGAAATGGGGCTTCACGGTGAAGCAGTTGCCGAGTACGTGAAATTGTTCGAAGACGAATATCCAAATGAAAAAATTGTCCCCAAAATGACGGAAAGCCTTTTGAAAATGCATTCGCCGGCGAAGGTTGTCAAGGAATTTGACAAGGTTATCGAAGGCAAAAAAATAAATAACCGGGACCTGGCCCGCATTAAATTTCTTCTCGGCCAGGAATTGGAAAGAAGAGAGTATCGAGACCAGGCTCATGATCTCTATCGAAATGCCGCTGAACTGGATCCCAAAGATGCAGAGATCAAAAAACGGCTGGATTCGATTGCCGCCACCTTCGCTTCAGGTTCAAAGTATGACTATCTGTTGCGGGAAAATATGGTCACCACCGACAAGCTGCAACAGGCCTTTGCCCTGTCAAAGAAGATGAACAAAAGCGTGGAATTCGTGCTGCTCGAACATTTCCATATCAAAAAAGAAGCTCTCGGAAAATCGTTTGCCCTTTTTTACGGCTGTCCTTTTCGAGCCTTCGAGCCTTCCACAACCGTTCCGGTTGAACTGTTGCGCAACCTCAAAAAAGCCTTTTTGCTCAACGAGATGTGGATTCCCCTCAGCTGGAGCAAGGAGGGGGTGGAAGTTCTGGTTGATGATCCCAGAAATTTAAACAAGACCGATAATATCAAGACCCTGATGAAGACGGGAAAGATTAATTTCTCGGTCGCCATTCGGGAGGACATCCTGGAATTCATCCGGCTTTTCTTTGATCAGAACCAGCAGGCAACAGCTGATTCGCAATCGATGGATGATGTTCTGGATGATTTTGATCTATTGCCGGATGTTGAGTTTGAAGAGGAAGCGGAAGAGATAAGCACTGATGATGCCGATGAGACATCCAGTCAGGTCGTCAAGCTGGTGGATCAGTGTATCATTGCCGCCTACCGTAAAAATGCTTCCGATATTCACATTGAGCCCTCGGCCGTCAGCAAAGCCACAACCATTCGTTTCAGGCTGGACGGTGTATGTCAGGAATACATGAAGGTTCCCAATTCTATGGTCCGCGGCATCGTTTCCAGGATAAAAATCATGTCCAATCTTGATATTGCCGAAAGACGTCTGCCGCAGGACGGCAAGATTAAATTCCGACGTAAAGGTGTACCGGCCTTCGAACTGCGTGTCGCCACTTTGCCGACTGCCGGCGGTTATGAAGACGTGGTCATGCGAATTCTGGCCTCAGCCGGCGCCATGGCGATGGATGAGATGGGACTGACCAAACGAAACCTGACGGTGATGAAAAAAATTATTCACACGCCTTATGGACTGATTCTGGCGGTCGGACCCACCGGTTCGGGTAAAACAACATCCCTGCATGCCATCCTGGGCTACATCAACAAACCCGGCGTCAAGATTTGGACGGCTGAAGACCCCATTGAAATCACCCAAGCCGGTTTGAGGCAGACAGAGGTTCGGCCAAAAATCGGACTTGATTTTGCCAGGATGATGCGCGCCTTCTTACGGGCTGATCCGGATATTATTATGATCGGTGAAATGCGTGATGAAGAAACCGCCTCCATCGGTATCGAAGCATCGCTCACCGGCCATCTGGTATTTTCAACCTTGCATACCAACAGTGCACCCGAAACCATTACCCGTCTGCTTGACATGGGCCTGAATCCACTTAATTTTTCCGATGCCTTCCTTGGCGTATTAGCCCAGAGGCTGACGCGAAAGCTGTGCAGCAACTGCCGCGCGGAACACCCGGTAACCGAGGAGGATTTTGAAAAAATTGCGATGGATTACGGAAAAAACCATTTTGCCAAAACCGGCATCGGGTATAGTGAAGAGATGACGATTCTCAGCCACGAGGGCTGCGAAAATTGCTCCGGTACCGGATACCGCGGCCGGATGGGTATTCATGAATTAATGGAAGGGACCCCTGAGATTAAATTGATGATAAAAAAGCAGGCCAACACCGAACAACTCTTTGAGCAGGCCATGAAAGAAGGTATGTTGACGTTGAAACAGGACGGCATTCTAAAGGTGCTTCAGGGGCATACTGATTTGGAGGAAGTGCGGCGGGTGTGCATTAATTAGTACCGAATTGAAATCATGCAAATCGGTTCAAAAGAATGGTCGGATCTGATCATTGAGGGCGCCAGTGCGTTTGATATCAAGCTTAAATCCGATCAAATCCGCCAGTTTACCGTCCACGCCCGGGAACTGATCCACTGGAACAAGACGTTCAATATTACGACCATTACCGACCCTGCGGAAGTCGCCCTTAAGCATTTTTTGGATTCACTGCCGGCGTCTCATCATATACCGCCGGATGCAACTCTGCTGGATATCGGCTCCGGCGGTGGTTTTCCAGGTATACCGCTCAAAATTCTAATGCCTTCGCTAACGGTCACCTTGATCGATGCTTCCCGCAAAAAAGTCAGCTTCTTAAAGCACGTCATTCGCTCACTCAAACTGGATCATATTGAAGCCCTCCATATGCGGGCGGAAAATCTCGTCACTGATTCGTTTTACCGCAAACGCTTTGATGTTGTCATCAGCCGCGCTTTTTCCGCTTTGGCGCTTTTTGTGCGCCTGGCACACCCCCTGCGCGCACCCGGAGGCATCATTATCGCGTTAAAGGGGGAGACGGATAAAAATGAGCTGAATGATTTGCATAACTATCTTTTCGGCGAAGGGATTGCAACCTCGGCCATCGGTCCTGATTCCGGGATTGCTATGGAAAAATACAATCTGCCGTTTCTCAATGTGAAACGATCAATCATCGTTCTTTCAGGGCCTGGTTGATCAATGTCAGTTTCGTGGAAATTATTTTTTGCGGTCTTTTTAATTTTCAGTTATCTTCGTCAAAATCATTTTAGTAGGTTTCACGTGAAAACACACTCTGTTGTGTATTGTTCATGATTTCAATACAATAAATAGGCTTTTTCGAGCAAAACTTAAAATACTTCGGCTGTCGCCGCTTATCACTGGCGTTTGAGTATTTGGATTACGTTTAAAGGTTAGGGGTATTTTTTCCCCGCCTTCGCCGATGGATTGATCTTCAGGTTGGCGGTTTATCCGCTGAAGGAGGTGGACATATTTTGAAGGATGCCTATATTGTCTTCAAATTTAAGATGTGGTAGTTAATTTTTTTAATTTTTAGATAGCAAAGGAGGTAACCCATGAAACTTTCAGGTAAAAAAATTCTCATTCTGGTCGAGGAGATGTTTAATACCCATGAATTCTGGTATCCTTACTACCGGCTCCAGGAAGCGGGGTGTGAGGTTGTCGTGGTCGGTTCAGGCAGCAAGGAAACTTACACCGGCAAACCGGGAACTGAAGTCAAGGTGGACGCAAATGCAGACCAGGTGGCGGCCGCCGATTATGACGGTATCGTTATTCCCGGCGGGTATGCACCGGATCTCATGCGCCGCTATCCTAAAATGGTCCAGCTGGTGCGAGATTTTTATGCAAGCGGCAAAGTCGTGGCAGCTATTTGTCACGCCGGCTGGATGCTGGCATCGGCCGAAATACTTGCAGGTAAAACCGTTACATCCTTTTTTGCCATCAAAGATGATCTGGTGCACGCCGGTGCGAACTGGGTGGATCAGCAGGTTGTGGTCGACGGTAATTTAATCACCAGTCGCAAGCCGGACGATCTACCCGCTTTTATGCGGGCCGTTATCGAGGCTTTAAATAAAGGTTAAAATGTTCACAATTCAGCGTTCAGGGTTTCCGTTTCCTGAAATTCATTTCAAATCCAAAAGAACACGAATGGGAGATCACCATGAAAATCTTAGTCGGCTATGACGGAACGAGTGCGGCAAAGGAAGCGTTAAATTTGGCAAAAATCCATGCCAAAACATTTGGGGCGACGGTGGATGTGGTCACCTCCATGGAAAAAGGTACCGAAGATCAACGCGAGGACATTGAGCAGGCCGAGCGCGGTCTGGAATGGGCAAAATCCCTGTTTGATGAAAACAATATTGAATGTAAAACCCATCTGTTGATCAGAGGGATGGCTCCGGGGGAAGATATCATCGATTTTGCCAAAGAAAACGAAGCGGATGAAATCATCGTCGGTGTCAAACGCAGATCAAAAGTAGGCAAACTCCTGATGGGTTCGACGGCGCAGTATGTAATTCTGCAGGCCGCATGCCCGGTGGTTTCTGTGAAGTAAAAAAAAACTACCCGAATTCAATTTTAACCCTGGTTCGTTCTTTGCAACCGGGGTTATTTTTTTAAGATCATAAACCTTGTCCTCAGCTCCAGATCATCGATAATCTGAATTCATCCAAGGCACGCAACTTCCGCTTCATTCTCAGGCCGAATTTTTACGCATATAGATTTCAAGGCGTTCGACTGCCAGAGAGCAGGATAAGGTCAGGATGAGATACATGACGGTAATGGTGATCCAGATTTCAAATGTTAAGTAAGTGGCCGACATCAGTTCCATTCCCTGGAAGGTCAGTTCCTGAATCGATATTACCGAGACAATGGCGGAATCTTTGATCGTTGAGATAAACTGACCGGCCAGCGGCGGCAAAACTCGTTGAACAGCCTGGGGTAGTATAACATAGCGCATTTGCTGCCGCCGCGTAAAACCCAGCGCCGCGCAGGCCTCCCACTGGCCCCTTTCAATAGACTGAATCCCGGCCCGCACGATTTCGGTAATATAGGCACCTTCAAAAATGGAAAGGGTGATCAGGGCCGACAGGAAGGCCGTGAAAAGAGAGGGCCTGGCAAAAAGAACGGTGACGATGCTTTGGGTGCTTTCACTGCTGTTGCGGATGAGTTCTTCCACACCGAAAATCGGAAGGATCTGATCACCCACGAAAAAGTAGAAAATAAAAATGATCACCAGAGGCGGCAGGTTGCGAATCAATTCGACGTAGGTACCGCCTATCAGCCTCAGGAACAGACTGCGGCTCACCCGGAAAAGCCCCATCAGGGTTCCAACAAAGGTCGCCAGGATTGTCGCCCAGAAACTCAAACGGATCGTTGTGAAGAATCCCTGCATGAGGATGTTCGACACCCACTTTTTTTCCTCAGGGTCGTAGCGATAAAAGTACTGAGGGATGGCGCTCCAGTTCCATCTGTAACTCAGACCGATTTTTATTTTATAGACAATATAAATGAACGCCAGCAGCAGTAGCAGCGAAAGAATGAGATCCAGGGTGGTCAGTTTTGTTTTTCTTCTTAACAAGCTATTTCCAATACTTAGGTTTCAGGTTTCAGGAAGGAGTCTATTTTTTGCCGAGGAGAATCAAGATTCATGCTTTATTCCGATCCGGGACGGATTTACGGTCCGAGCCATTTTCGGGCCTTTTACAAGACCATCAATATCAAGTCGTCGCTGCTTCGTACCTGACACCTGAAACCATTTTTTGCCTAAACCTGACTCCAAAACCTGTATTCTCGTTACGGTCCGGTACTACTTGAGCATATTCTCCCAATCTTTGGTTTCAAACCAGTAGTGCTTGCGCTCAGCCAACCAACCTTTTGCATCGGTTACACGAATCCAGTTATTAAAATAATTGAGCGTATCAAAATCTCCTTTTCGGACCGCAAAACCAATGGGTTCCTTGGTGAAGGTTCCCTGAAAGGGCAGAAAGAGTTTGTCCGGATATTTAATCGCCTGAAAAGCCGGTAAGGGGGCGGAAGCAACTGCTGCATGTGCTCTGCCATTAACGACTTCCTGGATAACCTGGGATTCATCGTCAAAAAGACGCTTTTGAGCTTTGGGCATGAATTTATTGGCAGCGTCGGCGGCGGTTGAGCCGAGCCTGGCCGATATCACGACATCGGGTCGATCGAAATCTTTGAGACCGGTAAAACCATTCGCCAGCTTCTTATTGGCAACAAGTGATTGACCGGCGTAGTCATAAGGGATGCTGAAGTTTACTTTCAGGTTGCGATCCGGTCGAACACTCATGCCACCGATTATTGCATCAAATTTTCCGGTCAGAAGCGCCGGAATAATGCCGGCCCATTTGGTGGGCACAAATTCGACCTTCACACCCATATCTTCCGCCAGCCGGCTGGCAACATCGATCTCAAAACCGATCAGTTTGCCGGTCTTATCTTTCATGGCCCAGGGAACGAAAGTAGACATGCCGACCCTGAGGATACCCCGTTTGCTGACCTGTTCGACCGTGCTTTGCTGAACCAGCTCCTGTTGAAGTTTTCCGGCCATTGCACCACCGGCCAGGATGATAATCAACGCACACGTCATAATAACAACAGCCCCTTTTTTCACGCTTTTCATATTCTACCTCCCTTTAAAAGATTAATTATATATGAATTCAATTAGTTATGAATTCATTAATATTCAACTTTAAGTCTTTTTTCCATATAAAATACGGTAAATGATAAGATCAACGTAATGATCAGATACATCGCGGCAATTGTGAACCAGATTTCAAAAACCAGAAACGTTTTAGCGATGATGGTTTGACCGCGCATGGTCAGATCATAAATGGCAATGGTGCTGACCAGCGCTGAATCCTTTATCAGTGAAACTGCCTGACTGGTCAGGGGCGGTATAATTCGCCGAATAGCCTGGGGTAAAATGATAAATCGATAGGTATGGCGGGTGTTCAATCCAATGCTGAAGGCGGCTTCCCATTGCCCCTGATGGATGGAGACAATTCCGGCTCGAAATATCTCCGAGGCATAGGCGCCCTCGAAAAGACTCAAGGCCAGCACGGCGGAAGTAAATGCACTGATATCAAAAACCGGTGACAATACAAAATATATAAAAAACAGCTGGACCAGCAAGGGCGTGTTGCGGATGACTTCCAGATACCCGCGTGAGATCACTTTGCCAACCAGTGAGTTGGAAAGCCGCAAAAGCGCCGTCACCAGACCGAAGACAAAAGCCAGTACGAGACTGACACCCGTGATGCGCAGTGTTACCATTAAACCGGCAATAAGGGGTCCGCTGACAAAATGACCGTCTTTTATGGTGTAAAGGTACTGCGGCACCCGGTACCATTGCCAGTGATAGCCCAACTGCTCGGTGCTGCTCACCATTAACCAGGTGATCGCCGCTATGACCAGGATATACTCCAAGACATCAACGGCCGATGACCAAACCCTTGAATCCTTGATATGCAACCAACGCATGATTATTCAAACCTAGCAAACCCGCTCTTCTGCAACCGGATTATAGTGTCACGTCCTATATGTAATTTACAAAACACAGATTGGACCAAGAATACTTTCTTTTCCACAATTTCGGTTAAATTCCAAATCTCAAATTTTTTAACGTTTTTTTGGGACGCAACACTAGTTTAATTTGTCAGGCTTTGTAACGGGGCGGGTATTAAGCCGCCGTGACGGATAAAATGATTGATCCCCGGCCCATTGTTGACGGGTATTATGGTGGATTGCCCGAGAAGGCCGCCAAAATAAGCACTATCCCCGGCATGTTTTCCGGGTACCGGGATTAACCGGGCAGCGGTGGTTTTATTATTGATAACCCCGATGGCCATTTCATCGGCAATGATGGCGGCGACGCTTTCGGCGGATGTGTCTCCGGGTATGGCTACCATATCCAGACCTACCGAACAAACACTGGTGATCGCCTCCAGCTTGTCAAGACCGATATAGCCGTTACGGGCCGCTTCGGATATATTGAGATCTTCGCTTACCGGGATAAACGCTCCACTCAGACCGCCTACCCGTGAACTTGCAAATGCGCCCCCTTTTTTAACGGCGTCATTCAATAGCGCCAGGGCGGCGGTTGTTCCCGGAACACCGATGCTCAATAGACCAAGGCTCTGAAAAATTTCACCCACGCTGTCACCGACATTCGGGGTGGGTGCCAACGACAGATCCACCACTCCGAAGCTGATTTTCAGGTTTTCGGCGACTTCTTTGCCAATTAATTCGCCCACCCGCGTCACCTTGTAAGCGGTTTTCTTTATCAGCTCCGAAATTTGACCCAGGTCTAGATCGGGTTTGGATTCAAGTGCCCGGTCAATCGCTTTTTTCACCACGCCCGGTCCGCTGACCCCGACGTTGATAACCGCATCGGCTTCCCCGATGCCCAGGTACGCACCGGCCATGAACGGAATGTCCTCGGGGATGTTGGCAAACACGCATAGTTTGGCACAGGCAAGGCCATCTTTTTCAGCGGTCAGTTCGGCTGCCTGTTTGATGGTTTTTCCCATGAGCAACACCGCATCCATATTGATGCCCGCCTTGGTGGAGGCCACATTAACCGATGCACATACCCGCTCGGTGGCCGCCAACGCATGGGGAATGGCTTCGATTAGGACACGGTCTCCCCGAGCAATGCCTTTTTGGACCAGGGCCGAAAACCCGCCGATGAAATCAACCTGTACCTCCCCGGCCACGTCATTGAGGGTTTGGGCAAGTTCCACCAATCCAGACGAAGACAGGGCGGCCCCTACGACAGCAAGGGGGCTGACGGCAATGCGTTTGTTTACCACCGGGATGCCGTATTTTTCACCTATACGATCACATACCGGCACAAGGCTTGCAGCCAGGCCGGAAATTTTTGTGTGAATCTTGTTTTTCACCTTGGCAAGATCGTCACCGGCACAATCCAGCAGATTGATTCCCAGCGTCACCGTACGCACATCCAGATGTTCATTTTCAAGCATCTCCAAGGTGGAGAGAATTTCTCTATCGGTTAGCATGGCTGCCTTTTTTTAGATCCTATTAATGGTTTCAAAAATGTTGCGGTGCTGTATGCTGATGACCAGTTCAAGGGCTTTGGCTTTTTCTCTCAGATCACGGTAAAGGGCCGTTGTGTCGATATCAACAGGGATATCCACTTCGTATATCATGATATTGGCGCCGGGTTCATCCCCGCCTTTAAATATCGCCTGCAGGTTGGTGATGTTAACACCATAGCGGGCAATGATTGCGCTGATACCGGCCACCAGTCCCTTGCGATCCGGCCCTTTGGTTGTTATGACAAACGGCTCGCTTGCTTTTGATAAATATGCGGCTGCCTTGTCCGCGAGCGGCGCGATATGAACGTGCATATCCAGAGGTGTCAGGTCCGCAAGAAGAATATCATAAAGGTCATTGCGGGGAAGATTTTCCGGCAAGGTCACGATAAACGAACCCGCAAATTCGGTTTGCAGGATTGTCTGGCTGACATTTTCAATGTTGCAGTTATGCTCAAATAGAACATTGGCGACTGCCGCCACAATTCCAGGACGATCATGCCCCAGAACAGATAAAATAAATTTGTGCATGGAATTCACAATATCGCAAAAAACAGTTTAAATTCAGAGCAGATAATTACCACTTAATTACTGATCTTTAATATCAAACCAAGCGGATCTGTCAACAGACGATCGGTTTGAGTTTACCGGCCGCACCATACGGCAAAAAACAAAAAAATATTTTGTTCAAATTTTAAAAGAAAAAGGGTGTACAGGACTGCCGGTGGTCAACAATAAAAGACTGGTGGGTATGATTTCCAGGCGTGATTTTCGTAAGGTTAAAAAAGAATCTCAGTTAAAAGCACCGGTCAAAGCGTTTATGACGACCAACGTTCTGGCGATAGAACCCGGTAAAAGCCCCATGCAGGCTGCCCGTCTGATGGTGAAGCATGACATCGGCCGGCTGCCGGTTGTGGAAAACGGTCGGATTATCGGCATTATCACCCGGTCGGATGCCATGCTCTACTTTTACGATCTGCTGCCGGATTGATGCCTGAATTTTGGGCGTAAATCCTTATAATATAGAAATCCCGAGACGTTATTTTCGTCGCTCTTTACGAAATTATCAATATTGGCTCGACAATTTTTCTCCTTCGCAAATTTCCTCAACTCGCTCGCTGACAAGATACCCCTTGTCCCACTCACGCTTGGTTACCTTGCGGCATTTCGTATGCTGGTCCTCCGGTCCGGGAATCGCTTCGATGGCATGATCTTCCTCCTGATCATAGTAAACAATTCTTCTATTCGTCACAGCTGCTTCTCTTGCAATCTGGCGCTCCTGATCGACCGCGTTGCCAAAGATTGCGCCCACCAGGGTACCGACACCGGCACCGATAAGCGTGCTTTTGGTATTTCGGCCGATAAGCTGTCCGGTCAGTGCGCCAAAGCCGGCGCCGATAGCCGCACCGCGCTGGGTATTGAAACGATCGTATTGTCGACCGGCGCAGGATGTAATAAATGCCAGCCCAATTAAAATAAAAATCCCACTTTTAATTGTTTTCACCTGGACGTCCTCCTTTCAGTTTTTACTCAATTAGACGCATGACGCGTCGCTTTGGTTTACAGTCGCCTACTAGTAATTAAATACGGTTATTTTATCACTCAGCGCCATAAACGGATAATATGTCGTTTCCGGGCGATCCAGGTCCTTGACGGCAAATCCCCGCCATTTTTCCCAATCTGCGGCAATGGTCACACTTTTCAGAATGCGGGAAAAGTCCTGCGAAACCACTTCAAACTTAATATTGGAGAAAAACCCGGCATCATTCGGACTCGCCTCAGCAAGCGGATTCTTGTCACCCAGCAGACGATTAAAAGAATACATCAACAGATCTTTGTGGCCATCACCGTCATAATCATGAACACCCACCAGTCTGATTTGGGAAGGTGTGGGTCCTGCATGCGGAGGTCTTTTTTGGAGCAGATTCAAGCGATCATCCAGTTTTAACAGGTTGCCCCGGTTATCTGCGGCATACAGGTATTCCCTTTCATTTTGGTCGGATTCGGCAACCGCTGCACTTAAAATTGAATTTTGGGTCTCAAAGCGATTAAGAATCTGACCGGATCGTGAGATTTTGTACATGGCACCGTCATCTTCCCGATAAAGAGATGACGTATAGGTATGGGCGTAAAAGAACCGGCGGGTGGGGTCCTTCAGACCGGCGGGCAGCACGACAACCCCGGTGTAGAACTCGCCGACCGGGATCTGCCAGTTTGTTTTTCCGAAACCGTCGACACTGATGATGTAGGTTTGCATATCGCTGGTGTTGTTGTCTGCTTCGCGATTTCCGGTGCCCGGGCTGTAGGTTCCGATGATGATGTCGGGACGTCCTGAATCTTTTGGCCAGACAACGATACTTTGCGGAGCGGGTCCGATTGAATAGCGCCATAATTCACGGGCCTGCCGGTCGTACACAATGATGCCGCGGGGCTTTAACGTATATTCCGCCGTGGCAAAGGCCACGACGTCCTTGCGGCCGTCCCGGTCGATGTCCGCCAGCCCGACAATTTTGCCCCCTCCGTCGGGTTTACCGTGGTGATAGCGGGTGAGCTCTCTGACATGTTCCCAAATTTGCTCTCCCTGATGATTCAAGAGCAGAAGATGGACCTTATTAAAATCCACGGCCGACAGTGCGATGGCCGGCTGCGAATTCCAGCCGTCGATCAGATTCAAGGTGATCGGAAAACGGAATTCTTTTTGCCAGACGATGGTGCCGTCGGATCTGAAAGCATAGAGGCGGTTATCCGAGGCGGTCACCATCTCCTCCCGGCCGTCGCCGTCCAGATCATAGGCAATCGAATTTGAATAGTTGTCGACGCTGTGATTGGCGATGGTAATCGTGGAAAATGCTTCCTGCGGGTGTAATGTCGCAGCGCTTGCACCGATCTGGATTGGAAACACCCTCTCGGCGGACAGCAGCACATTATTTCGATAAAGGGTGCGTCCGCCCTTTTTAACGATAAGGGTTGTTTGCCCTGCAATGGCCGGCAGCTGATGCCGGCCGGTCGGCAGGCGATGGCCGATTTCGGAGGTGCCGGCCCATACATCGACGCCGCTGATTGCGGTATCAACCACAACGGCAGCAGGTTCGAGCTGCGGGGAAGCATTCAGAAAAATAATATCGCCGTTGCCCTCGATATAACCGAACTGCGGAGTCTGTCGGCTGTAGGATTTCTGGGTTATGGCCGGACGCAGGGTGGCATAAATTTCGGTCGCCGTTATGTATCCGTCGGAATTAATATCCGCCGCGCCCGCTAAGGCCGCCAGCAGATGATCCGTGAACAGTCCGTGGCCGGCAGCTTCAATGGCCTGCTCGGAGCGGCTGCCCGCGGTCAGTATCTGAATACTTCTGGAGTGCATCATTTTCTGGATATAGGCAGCATCCTGGTCGGGACGACCGTTTATCGACCGGGTCAAACCCAGACCGGAGTAGCAGGAGTCAAAAGCCATAAAGATATGTTTGGCTTTGAACTGCCTGATGATTTGGTTCAACTGATCCATGGGAAGCATCGTATGCTGCCAGTTGTAGGCATCCGCATCCACCGGCACGATATATCCTCTCTCCCGTCCTCCGGGCAGATCCTCAGTCTGGCCGTGGCCGGCAAAATAGAAGACCATTCGTGAATTCTCGTCAACGGCACCGCGAATCTTTTCCAGTTTGGCCAGAATATTTTTAAGCGTGGCCTGTTCATCGGTGAGCAGGTATATCTGAAAGCCCTGCGCTCTCAGGCTGGCGGCCATTGCCCCGGCATCATCAGCGGCATATTCAAGGCGGGGCCAGTGGAGATATTCGTTTATTCCAACTACCAGCGCATGGGATGAAGAATAGCCCGGCTGATAATTCGCACCCCGCAGGCCGGGTGCAGGACCGGTAGTTGCCCCGGCTGCTGCGGCAATGCCGCCCGCCGATCGCACAAAAAAGGTTCTTGAATACAGCCGATCGGCGCGGTCACCCTCTTTGGGCAAAGCCTGCGGTGATTGTTGGAAGCGCCGTTGAACCTCTTTTTTGACAGCCGCATACAGCTCGAGCTGGCTCCACTGACCGTCGTTGTCGCTGTCGACGCGCATGCGTCCAGCCAGCACCCTTAACAGGGCGTCCGTCAGAACACCGTGGGGATTGCCGTCGATGGTCGGATATAAGTAAAGGTTATTTTTTTGGATGTCCTTGGCGACTTCATTTTCCGAAGCCGCCGAAATATAAAAAATATTTTGATATGGGTAGGGGTCATTCAGTTTCAAATTTTCCTCAAAGCTGCCTATTTCGTGCTCCGCCTTGAAGACACTCCTCGACCGCAGCGGCATATAGCGGCCTAAATTTGTGGCTTTATGGTTTCCAATGGCCCGGACCGTATTGCCTGAAAAACAGGTATCAAAAACCATCAGAACCTGTCGATCCCGATCCAGCCGCTCCAGCGCCGGCCGAAGGTCGCGTTTGCCGATGATCAGTTGCGACAGCAGTTTTTCAACCGGTTGATCGGGATCAGCCTCAAAATCCGCCGGCACCAGCGCACCGGTGGTGTGCGGCAGCGGCAGCGCCAGCATTTCATCCCGGCGGCTGGTTCCGTGCCCGCTGAAATAAATGAAAACCCGGTCTCCGGGACGAGTTTTGTGCGTCAGACGCTCGATCTCGGAAAGGATTCTGGACTTGACGGCTTGTTCATTAACGAGCGTTCGGATATTTTTCTTTTGAAAATCATACTGCGCCGCAAGCACTCGGGAAAGCGCCGCCACATCATAGGGCGGCCCCTCCAGCGTCCGCTGCCGGTATTTGCCGATACCTATCAGCAGGGCATGATTTTCAGCCATGGCGGGCATGGAGATGCTGCCGGCCAGCCAGAGCAATATCGTCCACAGGGCTATGTTTTTGTGTCCTCTAATCATTGGTTCAAACCGATTCCTAATCAGGATGAAATAGAATTTATTGAAAATTGAAGATTGAAGATTGAATATTTATGGAGTCGCCTGGCGCCAACTTTCAATCTTCAATTTTCAATCATACAGGGTCACCTGCACACGTCGATTGAGCATATGATCTTCTTGGCTGTCGCCATCGTACAGTAATTCCCTCTCGCCGCGTCCCCGGGTTTCCAGTCTTCCAATTAGAGAAGGAAATCTGTGTTCCAATTCCATTTTTACCGTGTAAGCCCGATTTTCGGAGAGCGTCTGATTGTAAGCCATGGATCCGCGTTTGTCGGTGTGGCCGACCAGCAGAAAAGACCACGCCTTTACGCTTGGGTTGGAAAGGGCACGACCCAGTTCTATTACCTGGCGGGTTCCGGCTGAATTTAAATCCGCCTGGTCAAAGTCAAAATGTACCGGCAGGTTCACCGCCGGACGAACAGAAAATCGGCCGTCCCTGCTGATTTGTGTGCCGGATTCAAACACATACATGATATCTGCTGCCGATATCAGGGATTGATGAATTTTAATTCTGGTATTCTTAAGCGATGCTTCCAACCAAGCCGGCACGGGTGCGGGATGGAACCGTTTGGCCAGTTTCAGGGTCTGCAGCGCCCGGGGCAGGTAACCGCAGCGGGCCAGCAGTTCGCCCTGGCGGGCCAGAGCCAGGGCTTCGGTTTCTGAAGATACGGCCTGTGCCCTGGCCTGGGAAAACGCAACAATGGCTGGATCCATTTCCTCCTGCTGCGTGTATATCAGACCGAGCATGTACCAGGCATTAAAATTGGGGCATACCGCCACCGAGCGATGCAACCATGCGATAACTTGCTGCGGATCGGTTTCGGATTTGGCCCGGTAGTAATAATCGGCACCCAGACGGCAATCCACGGCCGCAGAAATTACTGGAAAAAAAATTAGAGACAAAACAGCGATTAGCCAGAAGAAATGTTTCACATCCTGCCCCCCTTGATAATTCTCAATACGGCCTAATTTAATTTGTTAGGAAATTCGAAGCACGAAATTCGAAATACGAAACAAATTCAAAATTCAAATACTCAAATGTTCGAAATTCGGATTTCGTATTTTGCTTTTTCAATTGATAAAGATTTACCATTAAAGGGTTATGTGAATATAGTATTTGAGAGTGTCACCTGCATTCCCCTTTTTCCCTGATTTCAACGGTCACCTTGCCGGCGGCCAGCCGGTCCTGCTTTTGGCGCAACATCAACGAGCGCGTTGAACCCGGTGAGAGACCTGCCATCACATCCTCCGGGGTCCTGAAGCCGTTCTTGTAGCTGTCCACCGGTGAACGGGTCAGAAAGGCCGTTATCAGATTGGTGCCCGGGGGTCCGTCGGCCACCAGCTCAAAGTTCATTTGACGGGTGGGTATGGTTAACTCGCCTCGCTCAACGGCATTTTTACGGTGGTATTGGTTTGGAAACAGCACCGTGGCCAGATCATCCGGCCGAACACTTACTACATTCAAATAGCCCGGTTCGGATATTCTGACGGAAATTTTCAGTGCGTCTCCGGGTTCAAAACAGGTTTTATTTAAATTGATCCAGACAGTTTCATGGCTTTTGTGCACCAGTGCTTCCAGATTTTGACGCACGAAACCGTTCCCTCCCGAAAGCGAGACCAGTTCCAAAGGACGCTCAAGAAGAAATTTTTGACCGGCAATCTGCGGATGAAACGCAGCCTCTTCGGGTCCGATTTGTTCCTGGATGAACAGGGTCGTCCGGCGCTGAAGTTCTTCCGGAGAAATGCTTTTGCCGTCCCTGGCTGCTGCGCGCAATGCCTCGCGAAGCCCGAGCGTGAACATGCTTCCCTGGGCGGTGGCAAGCGTCATCTCATCATCGCGGCAGGCCGAAATTGCAACATAGCGACCCTCGGCCGCGGCGGAAACATTCGGTTCCATCACATCGAATCGGCCGCTGCCGCCGGCTGCCTCCAGCATCGGCGAATAATAGAAATATTTCACCTGGGCGTTGCGTATTGGAATAGAACGGGGTGCCAGCCGGATGCTCCTAGTTGCGCTGCCGCTGTGGCAGGCATCCAGGATAACCAGGATGTTGCGGCTCTTGATTTTTGCCAGCATGCCGCCGAAATGATCATCGTGCAAAACACCGTTCAAGGTTTGCCGGCCCTGCTTTTCCGTGAGCGTTACATCATACAGCAGCAGCACCTCATCAAAATGATCCGTTTCATCGTTGTTTTCATCCGGCACCTGGGAGCCATGCCCGCTGAAATAAAACAGGACCCGGTCCTGCGGTCCGGTGCCCCGAATCAGCCAGTTTTCAATCGCCTCATAAACCCCGGCGGTCGATGCCTGTTCATTTTCCAGTACCTTTATGGCATGTTGCTTAAATCCCATCAGCTGGCATAATTCGTTCATCATGCCGAGATCCAGACTGACGCCATTCAGCTTTTCCTCCAAATGCGCATACCGTCCGACACCGATCAGCAGGGCTCGGTCCTCACCCCGGGCGGTTGAAACAAGGGCCAATGACATCAGCAGCAGCCAGAGGAGATAAGACCAGAATCCGCTGAGCTTTTTATTGTTGTCGGCCATAAGAACTCCACAGGTTACATTTATGCCGTACCGTGTTGCTTTGAAAAATGAACGTCGAGCAGAGCAAAGACTGAACGATTTTTATATTTTATGACGCACCGGCTTCAAAAAAGGTTTACAAAAAGTTTTTCCAATCCTCTTTTATCGATTTAATATTCAAACTTCTCATCGCAGCTACCTCCCTCGGGGGATCACACCCAGATTTCTCAATTTTTTGCGACCGGCTTCCAGTCCTCTTTTATCAGTATACAGCATCACCACCTGAAACCTTCCCAAACCG
>Ga0307426_1001060_pt1 | contig 18625 bp, 26 predicted proteins | sample SalMarWE160340MG_FD_202165 | JGI IMG/M metagenome (GOLD analysis project Ga0307426, IMG submission 202165) | Salt marsh sediment microbial communities from the Plum Island Ecosystem LTER, Massachusetts, United States - WE1603-40 | ecosystem: Environmental > Aquatic > Marine > Intertidal zone >... | reverse complement strand
GAAAACCCGGGTAAATTTAAGTCTATGGGTGCAAAGATACCCAAGGGTGTACTATTATACGGACCTCCCGGTACCGGAAAGACACTTCTTGCCAGAGCGGTAGCCGGAGAGGCAGGTGTGCCGTTCTTCAGCATAAGCGGTTCAGAATTTGTTGAAATGTTTGTGGGTGTGGGAGCATCCAGAGTCAGAGATCTCTTTAATCAGGCAAAGGCAAGCCAGCCTTCAATAGTGTTTATGGATGAAATCGATGCAGTCGGAAGACACAGGGGAGCAGGATTGGGCGGAGGACATGATGAAAGAGAGCAGACCTTAAATCAGCTTCTGGTTGAGATGGACGGATTTGACATTGACAGCACCGTAATATTAATTGCAGCCACAAACAGACCGGATATACTGGATCCTGCTTTACTCAGACCTGGAAGGTTTGACAGGCAAATTGTAGTGGACAGGCCCGATTCACTTGGCAGGGAGAAAATATTGGAAATACATGCCAGGGGTAAGCCGCTGGATAAAAGCGTTAATCTAAAGACCATAGCCAAGCAGACTCCCGGGTTTACGGGAGCTGATCTTGCCAATCTTTTCAATGAAGCGTCTCTTCTTGCAGCAAGGCATAACAAGAAAAAAATAAGTATGTTTGAAATAGAAGAAGCGGTAGAGAGAGTCATAGCCGGTCCTGAGAAGAAGACCAGGATAATATCAGAGGAAGAAAAAAGAATAATAGCCTATCATGAATCAGGCCATGCGATACTGTCATATGTTCTTCCCCATACAGACCCTATACATAAGATATCTATAATTTCAAGAGGTAGAGCGCTTGGTTATGTGATTACTCTTCCAGAAGAAGACAGGTTTCTAAAATCAAAAAGAGAACTTTTGGATAATATTACACAGCTTCTGGGAGGTAGGGTAAGTGAAGAAATGAACTTTAATGACATAACCTCGGGGGCGCAGAACGATCTTGATAGAGCTACAAAGATAACCAGAAAAATGATCACAGAGTATGGAATGAGTGAAAAATTAGGCCCGGTCACCTTTAAAGGTGAGGAAGAAGAAGTTTTTTTAGGAAAAGAATTAGGGTCAAGACCCCATTACAGCGATGATATAGCTTCTGCTATAGATGAAGAAGTCCATAATATAATTATGGATAGTTATGAGAGGGCAAGAAAAATACTTTTAGAGAATAAAGAGACTTTAAATGACCTTGCAAATGAGCTGATGAAGAAGGAAACCCTCACCAGAGATGAAATACTCAAGGTATTATCTAAGGTAGAAAGTAAGAAGAAGAAAAGAGTCGAGCAGCTGGTTTCAAAAAGCGAATCTTCAGGAACTGCAGGCGGAAAAAGTAAAGCGGCAAAAAAGAGAGTCACAAGGTCAGTTGATAAAAAATAATAGGTATAGAAAATTTTTATCAAAGAAGCTTTTTTAATATCCAAAAAATAAGTCATACATTATACCAATCAGTTTTTAACATTATAAACAGATTAAGTGCACTGATAAACAGTGATGATGATGATTAATACAAGGTTTTTTAATTATAAAATTAATTTGAGATAGGAGCAAGCCAGTGGACAGTAAAATGATTGAAAAAGGAGTAAGCATGATACTGAAGGGTATCGGAGAAGATATAAACAGAGAAGGTTTGTTGGGGACTCCAAAAAGGGTAGCTGATATGTATAAGGAAATATTCAGTGGGATCGGAGTAGATCCTTCCGATGAGCTCGAACCTTTGTTTGATGAAAACCATGATGAAATAATATTGATCAAGAATATACCCTTCTACTCGGTATGTGAACATCATATGATTCCTTTTATAGGAAAAGCTCATATCGCATATATTCCTAATAAGAATGGGAAGATAATTGGTCTGAGCAAGCTTACGAGAGTATTAGATATCGTGGCCAAAAGACTGCAGGTCCAGGAGAGATTGACATCGATAGTGGCGGATACCATCGTAAAAAAGATCAAACCAAGAGGCACTATGGTCATTGTGGAAGCAGAGCATTTGTGTATGAGTATGAGGGGTATAAAGAAGCCGAAAGCTGTGACTGTGACTTCTGCAGTAAGGGGCTTGTTCAAGGAGAATCCGGCTTCAAGAGCTGAAGCAATGGCATTAGTCAAGTCAGATAAATAAGAAATGAAGTTTAAGATCAGGGCATTAGACATTAAAACTGAAGAAGAAGGTCTAAAAGAGTTTAAAAAGATCGGAGCTTCTAATATCGGGTCTCATATAATGGTAGGTAAAATATTTCCCCTGTCTTTGAAAATAAGGGGTGTAAATCCGGTAGCTGCGAGTATTTTAAAGCAGGAGATGTTGGCAAGGGGAGGGGATGTAGTCACTTCCCGTAGTTCACTTACTGAGACCAAAGGAAAGACAGATATTATTATTCAGGGTTCGTTAAGCAGTATCAAGGACCTTATCACCAAGATAAAGCAGCAGCCCTTTGGACTCAAAGACTTGTCCCGAGAACTAAAAATCTATTTGGACAGATTAAATGAGAATAAAAAAACAAGAAAACTAACAATAGGCAGCCAAGAATTCAATCTTGATAGGGATGTACTGATAATGGGCATCTTAAATGTCACACTAGATTCTTTTTATGACGGAGGATATTATTTTGAAAAGGAAAAAGCATATAAAAGAGTTGAAACCATAATCAGCGAAGGGGCAGATATAATTGATGTAGGAGGAATGTCTACCAGGCCCGGTTCGCTGCCTGTAGATACCAGCGAGGAGATCAAAAGGATTATTCCTGTCATAGAATATATCAATAAAAATCATAATATTTTAATATCTGCTGATACCTACAGGTCAGAAACAGCCTTAAGAGCTATAGCATCCGGAGCGCATATGATAAATGATATAAGCGGGCTTTCAATGGATAAAGGTATGGCAGATGTTATTAGGAAGAGTAATGTTTCGCTGGTCATCATGCATATAAAAGGGACTCCTGAGAATATGCAGGAAAACCCGGAATATGAAAATGTAATAGATGAGATTTATGATTATCTTGAGGATAAAGCAAATACTGCAGTGAATTCAGGAATAAAACCAGAAAAAATAATTGTAGATCCCGGTATCGGTTTCGGCAAGACCACAGAACATAATCTGAAGATAATAAACAAAGTCAGTGAATTTAAAATGCTTGGATATCCTGTACTTATAGGGGTTTCAAGAAAATCTTTTATCGGTAATGTATTAGATTTACCAGTAGAAGAAAGACTGGAAGGGAGTCTTGCTGCGTCAGTCTGTTCAGTTATGGGAGGAGTAAATATTCTAAGGGTACACGATGTAAAGGAAACTATAAAAGCGGTAAAGATCGCAAAAAGTATTATCGATGAGTTTTAGTATTATTTGATATGTTTAAGATACTGATAAAAAATCTTAACTTATTCGGCTATCATGGTGTAAAAGAAAGCGAGAAAAGTGAGGGCCAGAATTTCCGTTTCAACATTGAAGTCTTTATAAAAAAAGATGATTTTTCAAAGGATGACAGCATAGAAGATACTGTAAATTATTCTAAAATAATAAAGCTGGTAAAAAGAATAAACAGCAGCAGCAGTTTTGATCTCCTGGAAACGCTGGCACAGGAGATAGCCGGACAAATAGAAAAGATGTCTCCTCTAATAGGAAAAGTAGCAGTAAAGATAGAAAAAACATCTCCTCCCATTAAGGAGAATCTTGAATCAGTGGGCGTGGAATATGTTTTAAACAGCGAAGAAAAGGCTAAAACTACTTCAAAAAAAACAGCAGCTGATGTTTATTTGTCAGTAGGTTCAAATATGGGCGGTAGAGAGGACAATTTAAGAAAGGCTGCCGATATGATTGAAGCCAATCCTAATATCAATGTGATTAAAGTGTCTTCTATATATGAAACAGAACCCATGTATGTTAAGGATCAGAATTATTTCTATAATATAGTTCTGCAATGCCGGGTCGATAAAAAACTCGGGCCGTTTGAGATGATGGGTTTTTTAAAAGGTATAGAGTATAAGCTTGGAAGACCGAAAATCGATAAAAAATACGGTCCGAGAATAATAGATATAGACCTTTTATATTATGGAAAGACTACTCTGCAATCTGATTTTTTAACTGTTCCGCATCCAAAAATAATGGAAAGAAAATTTGTACTGTTTCCCTTAAGCGAGATAGCACCAGATTTTAAAATAAAAGGTAAAAATATAAAAGAAATCCTTAAAAGTACCACTCTTACCGAAAAGGTGACCTTGATAAAAAACTGGTAAAGAAATCACCTGTTTTATTTTAATCAAGCATTTAAGTATTTAAGGTTGACTTATGGGCATATGACCATTATAATAGTTTTGGTCTTATGCCTATAATGTAAAAAAAGAGGGCAAACAGTGAAAATATAAGATTTAAATTGTTTGAACTTTAATAAATTATTATGTAAAGGAGGAAAAATGCCAAGAGGAGATGGAACAGGGCCTGCCGGAATGGGTCCTATGACTGGAAGAGGCGCAGGATATTGCGCAGGTTATTCTGCACCCGGATATGCCAATGCCTATAGTGGGAGATATCCGGGCGGTAGAAGAGCTTTCGGAGGAGGTTTTGGCCAGGGAAGAGGATATAGGAATTGGAACTATGCCACAGGTCTTCCAGGATGGTCAAGATATAATATGGGTCTACCAGCCTGGGGCGGAGCAGCAAGATACCCCTACTATGGTGATCCTTACGGAGCTGATATCAAACCTGATAAGGAAATAGAAATGCTGAAAAGCCAGTCAGAAAGTCTAAAACAGCAGTTAAGTGATATAAATAAAAGAATTGAAGAGATAGGAAAAGAAGAAAAGAGCGATAAAAAAGAATAAATATTATGTCAGAAAAGACTGTTAATAATGAGGATAGGTACAAAGACCTGCCTATTGTATCTATCCTCATCTATATTTAAGCTGAAGCTGGATCGGATTTTATAAGAGACAAAATGGTTTAGTTGATATAGTATTAAAATAATAAAAAAGAAATAATAGCAAGGAATAACAAATGGTGGAAGATAGAAAATTAAAAGAAAACATATCAGATATTAAGCAAAAGCTGATGGTCATAAGTGGAAAGGGAGGAGTAGGGAAAACTACTATTGCGGTAAACCTGGCTTATGCGCTCTCCTTGAAAGGATACAAAGTAGGACTGCTTGATGTAGATATCCATGGTCCGAATGTTGTTAAGCTGTTGGGAATTGAAAATAAAAAATTAACCGGCAGCGAAGATTCTAAGATCGATCCCATCAAATTGTCTGAAAACTTAAAAGTGATAAGCACTGCTTCAATGCTTGAGAATTCCGATACCCCGGTGATATGGAGAGGACCATTGAAGATGAAAATAATCAGCCAGTTTTTAAGAGATGTGAACTGGGGTGAGCTTGATTATTTGATAATAGATTCACCTCCGGGAACAGGAGACGAACCTCTAAGTGTAGTCCAGCTTATAAAGGATCTATCGGGAGTAATAGTGGTTACTACCCCTCAGGAGGTCGCTATGCTTGATTCCAGGAAAAGCATTCAGTTCGCGAGGCAATTAAATATTCCTCATATAGGGCTAATCGAAAATATGAGCGGATTTATGTGCCCTCACTGCGGTAAAAAAATAGATTTATTCAAGAAAGGCGGGGGGAAAAAGGCTGCAGACGAACTTGATGTAGATTTTTTAGGTGATATACCTATTGATAAAGAAATCGTAGATCTAAGTGACAGCGGCAGGGTATTTGTAAAACATGGAAATATGGATTCAGCTGCATTTAAGAAAATGGAAGAGATTGTTAAAAGAATTGAATCAGCCTTTAATCCAAATAAAAAGAATAAAAATAGGAGTAAAGATCGATGAGTATGATTTACGGTCCGGTACTATCCAGGAGGTTTGGTTATTCATTAGGAATTGATATTATTCCATTTAAAATATGTACCTATGATTGCATCTATTGCCAGCTGGGAAAAACTACAAATAAGACTACTAAACGGAAGAGATACGCTGATATAGATATGAACAGTTTTTTAAAAGATCTAAAAAATGTAATAGAAAGTGAAAAAACAATTAATTACATTACTTTTTCAGGCTCAGGTGAGCCTACTTTAAATACAGATATTGGGATTTTGATAGACAAGGTAAAACAATTGACCGACATACCTATTGCGGTATTGACCAACGGGAGTCTTCTTTATAGAAAAGAAGTGGTAAAATCGCTTGAGAGTGCGGACTTAATAAAAGTCTCATTTGATGCCTCCAACGAGATATGTTTTGAAAAGGTAAACAAACCTTCTTCTGTTATTACTTTTAAAAAAGTCTTAAAAGGACTTGACTTGCTCTTGAATGACTTTAAAGGAAAGATATGGCTGGAATTGATGATAATCAAGGATATTAATGATAGTATTAAGCATGCGGAGCAATTTAAAAAAATAATTGACGGTGTGGATAAAATCGGCAGGGGTGTAAACAAGATACATTTGAACACGCCGGTAAGGCCTTCAGGACCGGGAGATGTTTTAATACCAGATAGTTTGCAATTAAAAAAAATAAAAAATATATTAGGCAAGAAAGCGGAGATAATAAGGGATTTAAAATTAAAGACCAAAGAGCTGTTAAACATAAATCTTAAACGGGAAATAATAGAGCTGGTTAAAAGAAGGCCTGTCAGCGCAGAAGAGATAAGCAGGTCATTACAAGTTAATATAAGCGAGGTCATTAAAAGCTTGAGAGATCTCCTGGATCAAAATAAAATAAAATCGAAAATATATGGTGAAAAAGAAACTAATTATTACTATTATTAAGGTTAGTTTTTTTATAATTTATAAAGAAAGGTAAACATAATGAAAATCGCAATCTCAACGGACGGGCAGTATGTGTCCCCGCATTTTGGAAGGTGTCCGGAATTTACAATATTGGAGATTAAGGATGGTAAACTGATAAATAAAGAGACAATCAGCAATCCCGGGCATCATCCCGGTTATCTCCCGAAGTATTTGAGCAAGTATGGTGTCAGCTGCATAATTGCAGGGGGAATGGGAATGAGAGCAAAGGAGCTTTTCGGGCAGGCCAATATTGATGCTGTTCTCGGTGTCGAAGGTAAAATTGACGAAGTAGTAAGTAAAATTATGGATGGGTCTCTAGAAGGTGGGGAAAGTATCTGTAATCCGGGTTCTGGTAAGGGATATGGTATAGAAAAGACAGAGTGCGATCATGAATAGTCATATATATTATTTTTAATTATATTATATTGAAAGGAGTGTTAACCATGCCAAGAGGAGATGGAACTGGACCTATGGGCCAGGGTCCTGGTACAGGCCGTGGTTTAGGACGTGGCGGAGGCAGAGGCAGAATGGGAGGGCAGAGTATGGGTCCCGACGGGAAATGTGTATGCCCCAGCTGTGGTACCAAGGTAGATCATAAAATAGGTGTACCCTGTTATGATATTGTCTGTCCAAAATGCGGTACCAAGATGGTAAGGGATAGTATTTAAAGATGACAGCAAGACCGATACTGGACAAAATAGTAAATACAGTACCTTTATTTGTCTATTACAAGCCTCAGGGTGTTCCCATAACCAAATTAGACGAATTGAATTTGACCCTGGAAGAAATTGAAGCTTCTAACCTGAAGGACAGGAAGGGATTAAATCAAACAGAAGCTGCAAGGAAGATGGGAATATCAAGATCTACCTTCCAGCGGCTATTGAAATCAGGAAGAAAGAAGATTATTACCGCAATTGTAGAAGGAAAAGCAATAAAGCTTGAAGGTGGTAATTATATCCCGGATAAGGATATTATTAAGAAAAAATGTCTTAAGGGTACTTATCATTACCTGGTTAAGAGGGAAGATCTGAATCACAGTAATCAAGAATATAAGTTGAGCAAGATAAAGTGCTCTAAATGCGGTAAGAGATTGATCACTTTTAAGTGGTTCTGAAATTAATATAAAGTAATAGATAGAGGAGCGATAATATGAAAATTGCAGTTTCTTCTGATGGTACGACTCTTGAGTCTAATGTTGATCCAAGATTCGGGAGGTGTCCTTATTACATAATATATGATACTGAAAGCGAAGACTATAAACACGTTGATAACAAGAGTGTTCAGGCAGCTGGAGGTGCAGGTATCCAGGCAGCGCAAATGATTTCTGATATGGGTGTAGAATCAATGATAACAGGGAACATAGGGCCCAATGCTTTCAGGGTTCTATCAGCAGCATCAATAAAAATCTATTCGGGGGCAACTGGTAGTATCAGCGATGCCTTAGAAAAGTTTAAAAAAGGCGAATATAAGCAGACGAATGGTCCTGATGTAGAATCGCATTTTGGAATGGGTAGATAGTAAGCGGAAGTTGGTGAGTGATTGATAATATCGGTTGCAAGCGGAAAAGGCGGAACTGGTAAGACAACGGTAGCTGTAAATCTGGCTTTGTCGTTGAATAATGTACAGCTGCTGGATTGTGATGTTGAAGAGCCTAATAGTCATATTTTTATCAAACCACTTTTCGAGCGCAGTGATCCTGTTTTTATTCCCATACCTGTAGTAGATAAGAAAAAATGTGATGGCTGCGGTCGCTGCAAGGAAGTTTGTGCCTATAATGCTATTGCAGTTACCAATAAAAAGGTGCTTATATTTCCTGAATTATGCCATGGGTGCGGTTCATGTGAATATTTTTGTCCCAATGATGCACTAAAGGAGGAAGAAGAAGAAATAGGCGTTGTCGAAATTGGAGAAAAAGACGGGATCGAATTTGTACATGGGAAACTTAATATAGGAAAGATGATGGCGCCGCCAGTTATCAGAGCTGTTAAAAAGCATATCAGCAGGAAAAAAACTGCGATCATTGATGTGCCACCAGGAACTTCCTGTCCGGTGATCACAGCTATAAAAGATACTGATTTTGTTATTCTGGTGACCGAGCCCACACCATTTGGATTAAATGATCTGTCACTGGCCGTAGAAGTGGTTAGAAAACTTAAGATTCCATTTGGAGTTATAATCAATCGTTCCAGCCTGGGGGATAAAAAAACAGATAAATATTGTGCTAAAGAAAATATTTCTATACTGATGCGGATACCTTTTAGCAAGAAAATTGCTGAGATCTATTCCAGGGGTGATTCTATTGTAGAATATCTGCCGGAATATAAAGAAAAATTCCTGCGATTGTTTAAAGAGATAAAGAAAATAACAAGCAGATAAAATAAAGCAGAGGGCGGTTAAAATGAAAGAAATCGTTATTATAAGCGGAAAAGGCGGTACTGGTAAAACAGTTATAGCTGGTGCTTTTGCTGCCTTGGTGAAAAACAAGGTTATAGCTGACTGTGATGTCGATGCGGCAGATCTGCATCTTCTGCTTGATCCCAAGATAGAAGAGTCACACATTTTTAAAAGCGGTTTTACAGCTTTTACTAACAAGAAATACTGTAATGGATGCGGGACCTGCAGCACGGTATGCAGGTTTGATGCTGTAAAAGAAGACTTTTCTATAGATCCTATTTCCTGTGAAGGGTGTGCGTTTTGCAGTCTGGCATGCCCGGAAGATGCTATAGAAATGAAATTAAATATTTCTGGTAAATGGTTTATATCGCAGACCAGATTGGGTCCCTTGGTCCATGCAAAACTGGGCATTGCCGAAGAAAACTCGGGTAAACTGGTTTCTCTGGTAAGAAAAAAAGCTAAAGAGATTGCAGAAGATAAAAAGTATAAGTGGGTAATTATAGATGGATCACCGGGTATAGGCTGTCCGGTAATCGCATCTATTACAGGTGTTGATTGTGCAGTAGTAGTAATAGAACCAACTCTATCAGGTCTGCATGATGCTGAAAGGGTAATCGATGTAACCAGGCACTTTAATATTCCGGTAAAAGTAATAATAAATAAATATGATTTAAATTATGATATTACTAAAAAAATTGAGAACTGGTCAGAAGGTAGAAATCTTCAGATACTCGGCAAGATAGTTTTTAGTAAAGAAGTAGTAAAATCAGTTATAGAAGGAAAAACTATAATAGAGTATTCGAGCAATAAAGTAACAAGGTCATTAAGTGACATATGGGGACAGCTCGAAAAGGAATTGGCAGGTTAAGTCTACTTAGAGGAAGGTAAATGCAGTTTATTCCTGATGTATCTAAAGAGAAAGCTGAAACTATTTATAAAAATTTTAAAGAGCGGATCCTTGTTTATAAAAGAAAGGGTCTTGATTTAATAAAAAGCAGGGAGTTTATGTTAAATAAGGCTGGGCCCCTGCGGGGAGATATTCTTGAGATAGGTACCGGGTCCGGATATGCGACAGTCGCGCTGGCAAGAGCCGGGTACAGGTTTATTTCAGTAGATAAAGATAAGGAGGCATTAAAAAAAACTGCACTTAAGCTTGCTTATGAAAATATACTTGGAAATGTTAAATTTTATTTGATGGATGGGAGTTCTCTTACCTTTAGTGATGAAAGCTTCAATAATATATTTGTTATAAATCTCTTCCATCATGTAAATGATATTGATAAAATGCTTTCTGAGATAGACAGGGTACTCTGCCGGAACTGCAAGGCTGTTCTGGCAGATTTTAACCAAAAAGGAATGGAGATAGTAAGTCTGGTACATAAGCAGGAGGGACGTATTCACGAAGATAGCGGTATCGGTAGGGATTTAGTGTATTCCTATTTTAAACATCTGGGATACGGAATCGAGTCATATGATGAAGAATGCCACTGGCTTTTGATTATGAATAAATCAAAGAGTGAATAGAAAATGGAAATAAAGACAATTTTTGACAATGTGACGATTAATAAAGAATTGCGTAAAGGATGGGGGCTGTCTTTTTTAGTCGGTAAAAAAACATTATTTGACACGGGGGAAAACGGTTTTTGGCTTTTAGAAAATATGAGAAATCTAAATGTAGATGCAGACCGTATAGAGGCAGTTGTAATATCTCATGATCACTGGGACCACACTGGGGGGCTCTGGGAGATTTTAAAGAACAGGAAAGGGCTTAAGGTTTACGCCTGTCCGAATTTCAGCAGTGAGTTCAAAAAAAAGGTAAAAGAACTGAATGGTGAACTTGTGGAATCGGATAGAGTAAAAAAGATTGCAGAAAATATCTATACCACGGGTGAGATTGCCGGAGAGTATAAGGGAAAGTATATACCCGAGCAGGCATTGGTGGTAAAAACTGATAAAGGGCTGTCAGTGATCACAGGGTGTTCACATCCCGGTATCGTAAAGATGGTTAAAAAGGTGAAAGAGGACTTTGGCTATGAAAAGATATACCTTGTCTTTGGAGGATTCCATCTAATAGACAAATATGAGCCGGAAATAAGATCCGTGGCAGAGGAGCTTAAGGAAATGGGAGTAGAAAAAGCAGGGCCTGCCCATTGCTCGGGATATGATGCGAAACAGATTTTTAAGGAACTGTATGGAAACGCATTTGTTCCCATAAAAGCAGGTGTAAAATTTGAGATTTAAAGATAGTATAAAATTGTTAATACGAATCCTTAAAAAATATAAGCAGTTTAATTAGAAAAGGAGGTGAAAATATGCCAATTTACAGTTATATCTGTAAAGATTGTGGGGAAAAATTTGATTTGTTTATAAGAAGCAGTGGGAAAGGGGAGAAGCTTATATGTAAAAAGTGCGGCAGCAAAAATATTCAAAAAACCTTTTCTTCCTTTAGTATGGGTTCGTCATCCAGCAAAGACAGCGGATATGATAGTTCTTGTCCCACAGGGACCTGTCGGCTTGACTGACTTTAGAAAAATGTGATTGTTTCTTTAATATTATTATATAGTTGGTATAAGGAGGTTGAAGTGATAGGACAGATAAAAAAGCCTATTGAAGAAATTCTTGAATATCTTGAGGGTAAAAAGAAAATAGTCATATATGGATGTGGTGGATGTGCAACTGTTTTCCATACTGGTGGCGAGCCAGAGGTTAATGAGATGAAGAAAGTTCTTATCGAGAACGGCAAGGAAGTGCTGGCTGCTATAGCGCCGCCGTTTGGAGAGTTTACCTGTTATGCTCCCTGGAGTAAAAAACGTATGGAGGATTATAGGAAGCAGATTAATGATTGTGACGCTGTTCTTATGCTCTGTTGTGGAGATGGTTTACAGGTAGTACGGGAATATATATTAGAAAACGAGTTTGGTTTAACCAAGGCTATTTATCCAGGTACAAACCCTATAGGGCATATGGGCGGCGGTCCAAGCCTGTTCAGGGAAAAATGTATTCAATGTGGAGAGTGTGAGCTGGGTAAACTGGCCGGGATATGCCCGATGACTCAGTGTGCAAAGGGTTTGCTTAACGGTCCCTGTGGAGGAACAAGGAAAGATGGAAAATGTGAGGTAAACCCTGATAATGATTGTGCCTGGGTTCTAATATATAAGAGGCTGAAAGGATTAGGAGAGCTGGATAAGATGAGGGAGATTTTACCAGCAAAGGATTGGAGTAAGATGCAAAGGCCCAGGGAGCTGGAAGTTGAGCCTCTTTCTCTTGAGTAAGTTATGTATCTTGGAAAAATTTTAAAAAAGTTTTAATTAAGAACAGGAGAGAGTAAATGGTTGAGTCGTTTAAACAAATATTAAAAAAAGATAAATTTATAATAACAGCAGAAATAGGCCCAGTAAAGGGGACCAATACCCGGGAGATGGTTAATAATATAAATTTTTTAAAGGACAGGGTTGATGCTTTAAATGTTACTGATAATCAGAGTGCCGTGATGAGGTACTCTTCTGTTGGAGGATCCCTTCTTATAAAGGAACAGGGGGGTGAGCCCATATTCCAGATGACCTGCCGTGATAGGAACAGATTATCAATTCAGGGCGATCTTCTCTTTGCATATTCCAGAGGTATAGAAAATATTCTCTGCCTTACCGGGGATTCTCTTAAGATGGGGGATCATCCTGAAGCAAAACCCGTTTATGATATTGATTCAGTCCAATTAATACAGCTTGTACATATTTTAAATTCAGGAAAAGATCTTTCTGGTAATGATCTTGATGGTGGAGTTGATTTTTGTATTGGGGCATCTGCCACTCCATCTGCAGATCCCATTGAACCACAACTCATTAAATTTGAAAAAAAATTAAAAGTAGGAATTGATTTTGTCCAGACCCAGGCCGTTTATGATTTAGATGAGTTAAAGAGATTTGTAGAATGCAGCCGAAATATAAGTAGTAAGATAAAGATACTGGCGGGAATAGTCCTGCTTGTCAGTACCGGGATGGCAAAGTGGATGAATGAAAATATTCCTGGTATTTTTGTTCCCCAGAATCTAATAGATGAAATGGCTAAAATGCCAAAAGGAGAGGGATTGTCAAAAGGAATAGAAATCGCTGGAAATCTAATAAAAAAAATAAAAGATGAAAAGATATGTGACGGTGTTCATATCATGGCTATCGGAAAGGAAGAAAAAGTCCCCGATATATTAGAGAGTGCCGGAATTTTGAAAGCCTGATAAGAAAAAGATAGAATACTGAAAATGCCTGGTAAGATAGTCGTAGTAAATTATAATAAATGTGATCCTAAGGAATGTAAAGACGGTATATGTAGAGCAATAAGTGCTTGTCCAAAAAAGATCATAAAACAAGAAGAACCATATGAAGCACCTATGATTAATATAAGTCTTTGCTCGGGGTGCTATAAATGTATTAAAGCCTGTCCCAGAAAAGCTATTGAGAAAGTTAGATGACTTATTAAATTAGATGCTGTCCATAAATCAATATGATTAATGATTGTGGGGGATGCCTTTTATATGTAAAAGGAGATGTTCATAACCATTTATATCTGAGATCCATCCGTAATTGGCATCTGACTTGGAATCAAGGTCCTTTACATATGGCTTTATATCAAGTAGTGGAGTTTCATCAAATACGTCTAAACCTGAAGTAAAAATCTTATTATCTTTGATCTTTTTTATATGCACTATGCTGATGCCGATGGGATTGGGGCGGACTGGTGACCTGCTTGAAAATACACCCACCCTTGTGCCGTCAGTCCACGGTGTGGATATAGTCATTGATAATTTCTTTTTTATCCGGTGTATATAATATATGACATAGATATAGTAAAATTTTGAAAGCTTATCAAGTCCGTCTACATATTGGGGGTTGAGTTCTATACAAAAGGTTCCCTCATCTTCATGCACAGGCTGGTAAGGTGCATTATCTTTATACGGGGTTCTAATAATCCCGATCTGGTTAAAATTAATGCTTTCTGATTTATATTTTACCTTGCCTCTTCCTGATTTTACCCGGGGGCTTTTTCCAGATGTTTCTTTTAGTTCTGAAAGATGGTCTTGTCCTAATTTTTTATTTGCCAGTTCTATATGCTTGTTTGCTTCTTTTGAAAGTTCAATAAACTTTCTAAGCTGGACTGCAACTTCTTTAAGTCCCATTTTTTCTATCTTATTTAGCCAGGCCTGATTGTCCTGGATATGTTCTTTATTATGTTCAATCCAGTAAGACACCAGTAGTTTTAATTTATTGATATCAGATTTAGATGTTTTTTTATTTTTCATTCTTTGTCACTTTTTTTGGCTAAAATTGTAGTGCTCTTGAGAAAGTCGACCTTTTTTATGTAGTAGCCTTTTATTTTCTTATTTTCACCGAAAATTGAATAAACTTCAATGGTACCCTGGTCACTTACTATACCGGAAGCTTCTTCTATAAGTATTTTATCTTTTTCCTCCTTGTCTAAATATACTTTAGAAAGACACATTCTAACCTCCTATCGATATTTTGTATCTTATTTTAAAAAATAGCTTATTTAATATGCTTATTAATAATATTATGGCATTTTCCTTGCTTTTAACAATCTTATATATTTCTTAAAGTAGAGATGTTCTGAAAAGTTGCCAAATCCCTGTCCTTCTAAAAGTTTTTTCCAATCTCTTTCAATGAAATCAAGAGCATAAGGGCATTCAAAACGTTTAAAAAGAAACCTGGAATAAAAAGGCATTTTTTTAAAAGAAAGTTCATTATAATCCAATATAAAGAATTCACCATTCTTTTTTAATGCCTTGAAGGCATTCCTGATAATCTTCTTCCTTGCCTCCTGGGGAAATCCATGTAAAACAAAAGAGATAAAAGCTTTATCAAAATACATTTCATAGTCTAAGTCTTGGTCAATCCTTTTATAGATAACTTTAGCATTGGGAAACTCGGCACACTTTTTTTTAAATTGGGCAATCATCTCTTTAGAAGTGTCAAGACCTAAAAGCTCCCCTTCTAGAGAGAGTTGATTCATCATCAAACAGGCATTTCTTCCTGTTCCAGTTCCAAAATCTATTATTCTGTGTCCTGGTTTGATTTTCATTAATAAAACTATTTTTTTAATCAATGAAGAGTACCTGCCCAGTGTTACAATATTTAATAAATAGTCATAGTATTTTGCAAAAAATCCGCTGATTTCAACTTTTGATTCCGGATAAAATTTGCTCATTAACAGATCCCCATCGTAGATTTTAATTTATTGTTTTTATTATCTTAATATTTTTTATTAAATAATAATTAATTTTTATACTACTCAAGAGGCCAATTTTATTTCTGGTTCCAGGATTATTTCAGCCTTTAAAGAATTTGAAACAAAACAGCCGTCTTTGGAAATTTTTAACAGATTTTTCGCTACCTCTATATCATCTTTGCAACTGACTTTTATTTTAGGTCTGATTGTAATTTCGGAAAAGGAATATTTCATTTCAAACAATTCAACAATGCCTTCGGCCTGGCTTTCATAACTTATGAATTTGAAATCTTTTTTCGCAGCATAATAGGAGAATGTTGTCATGAGGCAGGAATTGACTGATGCCACCAGTAGTTCTTCTGGTGTCCATATTCCAGCTTTGCCGCCAAATTCAACCGGAGTTGATAATTTAATAGAAGGCTTGTCTATTGATTCTATTGTGCCTTCTCCTTTTCCTGTCAACTTTATACCAGTACTGTACGTAAATCTTTTACCTCTGACCTTACCTTTGTAATCATTCATTTTTAAACTCCTGAAAATATTTAATGTTTTAAATTTATTTTTTCATACTACAGTCTGTATATATAACATAAGATATTTTAAATAAGAAAGAAATAAAAATCTTATCAGGTATGATTATGTTTTATAATTTAAAGTCATATGATCAGGTTAATTGGGATTTTAGTTGGTTAAGTTTTTTCTTTTTATTTCTTAGTTCTTCTTCCAGTTCTTCTAATTTCAACATCATTTCAGGTTTGACAGAATGAGCAGGAAGACTTGATTCTTTTTCTTTTATTTTATTCTTTATTTCTGTTATTTCCTGTTCTAATTTTTTAATTTCTTTAGAAGAATCCATTATATTACCTGATCCTAATGTAATAATGATTTTTTATTATAAATAACTTATGATACAAGGCTAAAGGGCAGTTTATTGAATCAGTCAATTGATTCAAGTTCTTCCAATGTTTTTTCAGCGATTACTTTTTCATTATTAAAGTGTTTTTTCATCCTGGTAAGGCATTTCCCCCTTTCGTCTTTGTTGCCAAGATATTTTTCACAGTCATCCATAAATTTTTTTGTTTGTTCTATATTTGCTTTTATCCGGTCGGGTGTTTTCTCACTATCATGCCTTACTGCGTCTTCAGAGCAAACGTCATGGCACTTTCCACAATGAATGCAGCCGGTCATGTCTATTCCAGCAATATCATCTTCTAGAAATATGATATCTACGGGACACTCATCTACACAGATTCCACAACCTATACATCTATCCTTATCTACCCAGGGCATTTTTTCTCCTTTCTTTTAAAGTATACTGCAACCGGTTTTTAAGTTAACCTACTATAATCTACAAATCATTACTTTTTATTTTTTCAAGCTTATTTATCCTTTCTTTTATATAATCAAGTTGCCTTTTGATTGATTCAGATTTTTTTATTAACATGTTTTTTTCCTGTTCGGGGTCCATATTATTCCTGGTCTGACTATTGCGGTAATAATTTTCATCAGCCCATTTCCACGGACCTTTGGGATCTGTTTTCTGATATCTAAATCCTTCAGGGGAGGCTGGATTAGTGTGATAGCGACTTCTGTATCCCATACTTCTTCCACCTCCACCCATACTTCTACCATATCCAATACCGTAAGTCATTGAATTATTATTTCTATATCCTGATGCAACTCTTTGTTTATCGGGAACTTTTTCTCCCATTATATTGCATACTTTTTCGGCGACTTCTTGACCGCCGGTAACGCAGCCGTAACAGGGTGCTTCTCCTTTTGCTACTGCTAACGCGAATGCTCCGCATGTCCTGTAACCACAACGCTTGTCATCTAATTTAGGTAAAACTTCATATATTTTTTTGATTTTGTTCTTTATGTCTTTGTTAACCATTGGTAATTACCTTGTTCTTCCTAGTTTTTATAGTTTTTAACCGGTAAGGTATTGTATTTATTTGACCTTTTCCAGTAAAAGGTTTTTAAATCTGTCAAGGGAAACATTGTAGGGCTGTATCTCAATTCCCATCCAGTCTGAAAATTCCAGAATTTTTTCAGGATGTTTTTCGATATACTCATCCCAGAAACCGATACCATCCAGAAGAATAGCTCCTCCGGTATGCTTTGGGAAATTTTCATTGGCCATTGCTTTATCCCAATCCTGAAAGACATCATGCCTGTATATTATCCATCCCGGTGTAAGCCACCATATTTTTTCACCTTTTGCCACAGTATTTGCTATTTCGTCCCTTTCCTTTTCACCGGCCAGCATATCTATACAGTGGCTGGAATTTATTCTGCTGATATTTCCACCCTGCTGTTTTATCATATCATCTATGGATTTATTTGGTTCTTTAATATTGATATAGCAGTATTTACCGCCATAAACTACTATGATATTTTCGGAATATTTTTTGGCAATATTTATCTTATCTATTAACTGGCTTTCAAGTTCCGTTGGAACTTCATGTCTCCCGGGTTTTGTGTATAAAATTTTTACAGCATCCAGGAAGTTGTTTTTTTTCAGGTAATTAAGTTCGGGGGACAACGTCCCACAGGATACAATAATATAATTTTTAAAAGACTGATTTTTCATTTTAATACTTTCTTAAAATTCCAGATATATCCTTTTTGGAGGTTCTTATCATGAAGTATAGTATTAAAAAGTTCCTTTTCTAATTTAAAATTAGTATTTATTATTATTTTTTTAAGCTTATCCCTATCAATATGTTCCGGGTAAACTGAAATTAAACCGTTGTCTTTTAAAATCCTATAAACTTCATCTAACAGTATTGATAATATAGTATTTCCAATAGAAAAATATGAGAATATGTCATAAAGAAGTACTATATCTACTGATTTATCTGCTAGCGGTATAACTTTTTTAAATTCTTCTTCTATTATCCTGATATTGCTTAGATTCTCTGAATTAGATTTCTCCTTTAATGTGTTGATTTTGTCTTTATTCATGTCCATAGCGTATACAAGACCATTTTGATCAGCTATCCTGGCAGCTGGTAAAGTATAGTTCCCTTCTCCACAACAGCAATCAAAAATTATATTTCCTTTTTTAATTCCTACTTCTTTTAGAAATTTTATGCCATATTCTTTTGTCCATTTATCTACTTTAATCATTTTTTATGTAGTATTATTTTATTAATTTTATAGCATGTTAATTCTTAAGGTATCCGATAATCATCTA
>Ga0307426_1001052_pt1 | contig 18702 bp, 16 predicted proteins | sample SalMarWE160340MG_FD_202165 | JGI IMG/M metagenome (GOLD analysis project Ga0307426, IMG submission 202165) | Salt marsh sediment microbial communities from the Plum Island Ecosystem LTER, Massachusetts, United States - WE1603-40 | ecosystem: Environmental > Aquatic > Marine > Intertidal zone >... | reverse complement strand
TGGACCCAATAAAAATGATGGACCAGGAGGAGTTTTTTCGTGATAGATGGCATTTCGTCGGGGGCTTGAAGGGCCGTTGCCAGTTCGGTCCAGTGACGTTTCATTATCAGGTTGAGACGATTGAGCCGGGTGAAGTCGTGTCTGAGTATTTGCTCTTTTCCAACGCCGAGCTGGTTCCAGGCCTTTGGTGGGATAAAGTAATGGAGGCCGTGCAGGGTTTCCAACATACCTTCCTTTCCGCTGAAGATAATGTCTGGCTCCACGTCCTTCTTTGCCTGCTCAAAGGCCGCTTCGAGGAGTGCCCGACGATTGACGACAATTCCTTTTTTATCACGAATACGGCGCTTGTATTGGAGGTAGCCCTCGTCTTCGTTTCGGTCCAGGCCGAGAAGATGTGCAACCTGCCGGAATTCACTCAAGTTCAAATGGTCAGTGAGATGATACAGGAGCCAGACCGTCGCCAGATTTTCAGATTTGGCACCGGCCCAGGCCATTGACACCGTTTTCTGCTCCGGCTCGTGGTCAGGTCTTGGACAATAATAGGTCTTTTCAAACGGAAAAAGATCCCTCTTGTTCACGAGCGGGTCAAGGGGGTTCCATTTGAGCTCCATGGCGGCAGTATAGACGATGGGTTTGAATATGGACCCAAGCTGCCGCTTCGCGTCAACAGCCCGGTTGAAATAACGATTTGAAAATCCGCCGACCATTGCCTTTATCATGCCTTCATGGAGGACCACGATGCCGCCTTCAAGCTCCGGGAAAACCGCGAGTTGTAATTCCCGTTCTTTTCCCGTTTCTTCTCCGGGGCCCCATTTGACGGCAACCAGGTCTCCTTTGTGAAAGGAGGCGAGGAAAGAATGCACACGCTGGCCGGTGAAGCTGGCCTGTCTCCCCAGTTTCCATTTCAACCAGGCCTCGAGCACGGGCTTCAGCCCCTGGTACCCTATGATGCCGCCGCCGTTTTTCCAACTCACGATCATGGTGCCTTTTTGATCGTGGGCGTCAATATTGGTGATACGGGCTAGAAACGGGAGGTGACCGTTGTGGTCATTATCCAAGAGCCCAAGCTTTTCCAGTTTCTCATATTCTTTTTGCCGTTCCTGTTGATCATACCCGGCAAGCTGCACGTCGAGGCCGGGCAGATGGTATCGAAGGCTTTGCAGAGCTGCGTCCTGCATTTCCCGGTTAATCGAGGTGTAAATCTTGATGCCGGAGGTAGCGATATTGTCAATCCCCTGGTCGCTGAGGATCCTCTTGAAAAAGGGAGCTTCGAGCTGGTCGCGCACATAATCGAGGATGACATTGAGCCGATAGGTGATTTTTCCCTCCTTGAAAGGGATCTCACGTGCTTTCGCCTGCCGGTATTGCTCCCGGGTGATGAAATGCAGGTTGAGCATGTTCTTGAGAACATAATCCTTTCTCAATCTCGCGAGCCTGATGGCTTCTTTTCTTTCTCCCTCTGTTTTCTTGATAAAAGGATTGTAACGGTTCGGTGATTTCACTGATCCCGCGATGAAAGCCGATTCCACCAGGTCCAGGTCCTTTGCGTCTTTGTCAAAGAAATACTGGGCGGCTATCTGCAGTCCTTTGCCGAATCCTGTTACGAAAAACTGGTTTGCATACATTTCCAGTATTTCCTGTTTCGTGTACTGCCTTTCGAGCAAGAATGCCTGGATCAACTCTTTCAGTTTTGCCCTGTAGGATCTTTTTTCCCTTTTAAAAATGTTTTTTGCTGTCTGCTGGGTCAGAGTGCTTCCACCCTGGACGACTTTGCCGGCTATCAGGTTTGTGATGAGGGCGCGAAGAATTCCCTTGAGTTCAAAACCGTGGTGCGCAAAAAAATCGTGATCTTCAGCGGCAACAATGGCCTTCACAAAATCCCTTGGTATCTGGGAATAAGGCACATACTGGCGGTGGGTCGTCCCAAAAAACACGCCGATAGGGGTCTCGCCATCATCATAGAACACAGGGCTTTCAGACCCGATCACGTCCCGGATAGCACCTTTCTGGATTCGCTTGGCCGTTTCTCTGGTGACCTGGAAGGAAATGCCCAGGAGGAGCAGGGCCGGGATGACTACCGCCGACACCAGTGCTACAAGAATGATTTTGGTTTTTTTCTTCATATTTTTCTATGCACTCAACAGTATCCTCGGAATGAATCGGCAGCGGGAATCTCTCCTGAAAAAAGCTTTGCCAGGATCAACTGCTTGATGTCCAGGCCTTTCATCTTCAGCCCCTTTCTGCCGTATTTCATGTTGGCTTCAATGACATACCAGTTGTTCTTATGCCGGATCAGGTCCATTCCCACATCATCAAACCTGCACTTCAAGGCGGCCTCCCGGGCAAGCGCAATGCCGTCCAAGGGAACATCGTCAAAGCTGATTCTGCCTCCTTGGAAGACGTTGGCCCGGAATTCTTCCGCTTCTCTGATCCGCCAGTAGGCAAGCACCGGATCGTAGTTGAGAAGGATGACCCTGAGATCCTTTTCATGGGGCAAATATTCCTGGATATAGGCAATCTTGGTCAGGCTGAGGTATTTTTTCATATCACCCTCATCCCGAATCAGGAATACACCCCTTCCCTGGGCGGAACGCCGTGGTATCTTGCCTACAAAGGGAAAGGTAAAATCTTTCAGGATATCATTGTGATGAAGCGGGTAGTAAAACCTTGTGCGCGGGTGAACAATTTTCTGCAAATAGAAGAGCGTGGTCTGCATGATTTTCTCATCGGCATAGAGATGGGTTTCGAGGCTGGGAAAGATCGTCTTCCCCGAGGTGTTGAAGAACTGGGCGTACCCGAGCGTTGGAAACAGGATAACATCTGCCGCATAAATCATTTCCCTTTGCGCGGGCGTATAATCAAGAAAATTCGGTTTTACGCCCAGGGTCAGGACTTCCGGAATCTCCTGGAGGCGACTGCCAAGCGCGATAAACTGCTTTTGCCCTTCCATCACCATGTTATGTCTCGACCCATCGCCGGATGCGGTTTGCCTGGTCATGAACTCTCTGAAAAATATCAGGCAATGACAGGGTCAGCAGCTGCCGGTCTTCCATAACGATCCTGCCGTTGATGATCGTGTGGCTCACGTCATTTCCCCTGGCCGCATAGACGATATGGGAAAAGGGATTGAAGAGCGGGGTCAGGTGCGGTTTGCGCGTATCCAGGATGATGATATCCGCCTTCTTCCCTGCCTCCAAGGACCCAGCGTAGTGCTCTAACCCGAGCGCCCTTGCTCCTTCGATGGTTGCCATGCGAAATACCGTGACCGCGTCCATAACGGTGGTATCCATGCAGTAGACTTTGTGGAGCTTTGCCGCCGTGTCCATTTCTGTGAAAAGATCCAGATTATTGTTGGACGCACACCCGTCCGTCCCAAGTCCTACGGTGATTCCGCGTGCAATCATGTCGGGGACAGGGGCGACTCCTGAGGCAAGTTTCATGTTGCTTTCAGGGTTGTGAATCACCTTTACATCATTGTTGCTGATCAATTCCATGTCCTGCTCGCCAAGGTGCACACAGTGATCCGCGACCAGGTGCGGTCCCAGCATCCCAAAAGAATTCAGGTGGGCAAGGGGTGTTTTTCCGTATTTTTTCTGAATCTCTTCAATCTCGCTGCGGGTTTCGGCTACATGAGTCACAAGGGGCACTCCATGCCTGCGGGCTATCTCGTGGCACGCAACCAGAAGATCGGGGCTGCAGGTGAAAAGCGAGTGGGGCTCCACCGCGACCGAAACAAGCGGGTCACTGTGCCAATCGCGAATCAATTCTTCTGTGTACTGCAGTCCCTTTTCCACGGACCCGTAATTGGGGGATTCAAAGTCATAAAGAACTTCACCAACAATGCAGCGCATTCCGGCCTCGTGAGCGCCGCGAGCCACTTCCTGTTCGAAAAGATACATATCGCAAAAGGTGGTGGTCCCAGACATGATCATCTCTGCACAGGCAAGCAGGGCGCCGGTATACACAAAATCCGCATCCATGCGGCTTTCCACGGGAAAGATGTAGTGGCTAAGCCAGTCCATGAGGGGGAGATCATCTGCCAGTCCCCTGAAGAGGGTCATGGCGGCATGGGTGTGGCCATTGATAAGACCGGGCAGGACAAGACCGCCCTGTGCGTCGATCACTTTTTTCCCCTCCGGTACCGCGCTTCCATGGTTCTGCACAAGAGAAATGGTATCGCCCGTAATACCCAGCACCCCGTTCTCAAGGACACTGTTTTCTTGGTCCATCGTCAAGATGGTCCCGTTTCTTATCACTATATCCAATTTTTCCATCCTCCAAAAAGCAAAAACAGCATCTCACACAGAGACGCAGAGATCACAGAGCTTTATCAGAAAAAATAAGGTTCATCGGGATCTTGCGGACTTTTGAAATCAAGGACTCCCAAAAAGTCCAATCCGGCTATGCTCCTTTTTCTTCGTGACTGTCGAAAGGGCTTCGTATTTTCGTGACTTATCTATGGGGGAAACCGCAGCCAGGTCCTCAGGGCGTTTTTTCCTGAGGGCTGGAATGCAGAGGGGGCAAGACTCCCCCGTGGATAAGTCACTGAAAATACCAGCCCGGGAGGCTCGGAATCGAAGAAAAAGGAGCATAGCCTGTAACATCCAAAATTTTCTCAAAGTACGGTTTAGCCTGATGAACCAAAAATAAGTTGTTTTTCTCTGATAGCACTGCGTCTCTAACGAACGAAGTGAGTGAGGGTGAGGAAACGGTTTTTCCTCGTAATTGCTTGTTCCTTCCTGCAAACTTCGGCCCATTCAGCTCAAACCGGCCACAATGGCCTCCCATAACTTCGAAAGCTTGGGGCCGCATCCATCGGCGGCTTCAATGACCTGTTCCACGGATGTCTCTTCCATGCAATCAGGGAGATTAACATTCGTGACGGCTGCAATTGCCATGATCTTCATGCCGCAATGGACGCCCACGATTGCCTCAGAGACGGTTGACATGCCCACTGCATCCGCGCCCGCCATTCTCAAAAACCTGGTTTCCGCCGGCGTCTCCAGGCTGGGCCCGAGGATTCCCACGTATACCCCTTCCCGCAAAAGGATGCCGGATCGCAGGGCCTGCTCACGGGCAAGATCGAGTAGTTCATCAGGATACACATTACTCATGTCAGGAAACCGGGGGCCGAACTCATCCAGGTTGGGGCCCACAAGGGGGTTCCTCCCGGTGAGGTTGATATGATCGGTTACCAGCATCAAATCACCACGATTGAACAGGGGGTTCAGCCCTCCCACGGCACTGGTTATGAACAGGTGCGTAATCCCTAGAGCTGACATAACTCGCACCGGGAAGCTGACCTCCGCGGGAGTGTATCCCTCGTACAAATGGAAACGGCCCTGCATGGCAATAACCGGTTTCTCCGACAACCTGCCCGCAAGAAGCATTCCTTTGTGCCCCTCTGCCGTTGCTTTGGGGAAGTGAGGGATATCCTGGTACGGGATACGAATCTTCTCCCGGATCGCCCCTGTTACTTTTTCGAGTCCCGTGCCGGTGATCAGGGCTATCTCCGGCTTTTCTTTCAGCACGGAACGCAGATATTGCGAAGCCTCCCTAATTTGTTCCTGCATGGCATATCCTTCCATTGGGTGTCGATATTCTCGCGCAATGATTCCTTTCCCCTTAAGCCAGTTGAATGAAAATGTCAACCTGCACAAGGGCTGCCCGTGCCAATGGAATCAATCCGGGGTTGAAAATCCTTGACACCATTTGTGCGAACCAATAGTGTTCAAAACGAAATATTGAGCTACATCATGTCATTGCACTCTGTAGGAGCGACATCCCGGTCGCGAATAAAAAACCGGTTCCGAGAGCTCATCGCAACGGGTAGGCTGCTCCCGCAGCATGGTCTAATGAAAGAGCAGGAGACATGAAAAATACCGATTACGAGGGGCAGCAGGCCCTTATTGAGAAGGTGTTAGATCGGGGAATTTGCGTGAAATGCGGTGCATGCGTGGGACTCTGTCCACACTTCAGTTACTGGGACGGGCAGGTGGTTGTCCTGGACCGATGCCCAGCCGATACCTGGAGATGCCTGCAGTACTGTCCCCGCGCCGGGTATGAAGGGACTGCTCTTGAATCTGGGAAAGCGCAAGGAAACGGCAGATTAGGCCCTTTCAGGGAAATATGGGCCGCTCGCTCTACTGACCACGATATAGGTGAACAGGGGCAATATGGAGGCGTGGCGTCGGCACTGTTAATTTCCGCCATGAAAAGGGACTTCATTGCCTCCGCAGTGGTAACTGATTCAGGGAGTGACGGACTTTCACCGGCTGGAAGGCTGCTCAAATCACCCTCCAAAGTTCTTGCGTGCAGCGGGTCTCGCTATGCGTCCGCGGGAACCCTCGCAACGCTGAATTGCGCGATCAACGAGGGAGAAGAACGGATTGGCGTGGTGGGACTTCCGTGCCAGATGGAGGCCCTTGCACGGATGGCCAGATCGGAACCGGATGGCCGGGAGAGAACGGAGCGGATAAGAGTCAAAATCGGCCTTTTCTGCACCTGGGCCCTCGACTACCGCATGCTCAGGGCGTTCCTTGCTGAAAGGCAAATAAAGGGGCCCGTGAAAAAATATGACATTCCACCTCCACCCGCGGAGACCTTCATGCTCCTGACAGAGGGCGGTTGGATACAAATACCGCTGGACGAAGTCCGGGACCTAGTGCAGAAGGGATGCGGTCTCTGTACTGATATGACCGGCGAATGGGCGGATATTTCGGTGGGCACGGTGGAGGGGAGGAGTGACTGGAACACGGCGATTGTTCGCACGGAAACCGGTGCCAAAGTGTTCAGGGAGGCGGTTGACGAAGGGTCCATTGAAATTGAAGAATTGCCCGGGGAAAACCTCGATCACCTGAAAGAAGCGGCGGCGAACAAGAGAACGCGCGGCGAAGCAGCTCGCCGAGAACATCAGTGAATCTCCTCCAGCAGAGCGGGAGGCACAATGAAGGAGATCAGTAACAGGGAGGGGGGAGCGACCTTGCTTCTCCAGGGAAACCAGGCCATTGCCCGGGGCGCTTTGGAAGCAGGAGTCCTTTTCTGCGCGGGATATCCCGGCAACCCGTCCTCGGAAATTATCGAAACCCTTGCAGAGGCATCGGGCGAATTACCCATTTACGTGGAGTGGTCTACCAATGAAAAAGTCGCGTTGGAGGCTGCCACAGCCGCGTCGTTCGCGGGATGCAGGGCTATTGCCAGCATGAAACAGAACGGCGTCAATGTCGTCTCTGATTTTCTCACCAACCTCACCCTTTCAGGGACCAAAGGAGGAATCGTCCTGGTTTCGTGCGATGACCCCGGCGGGATTTCCAGCACGAACGAGGAAGATGCCAGGGTATTTGCCCAGATATCTGATATCCCGCTCCTGGAACCTTCCACTCCCCAGGAGGCCCTGGATATGACCAAGTGGGCCTTTGAGCTGTCTGAGGAGATCCGGAATATCGTGATGATCAGGAGTGTTTCGAGGCTTTCCCACACGCGCTCCAATGTGAGGACAGGAGATATTCCTGAAACCACTGAACGACCTCATTATGATGTGAACGGTCCCGCTTTCAACACCTTCCCCATTCTCCTGAAACACCGGAAAAGACATGAAAAACTGGCCCATGCAAGGGAACGCTTTGAAGAGTCCACCTTCAACAGGTACGACGGGCCTGGTACCCCACAATTCCTCATCATCGCATCGGGATGTGCGTGGAACTATGCGGCGGAAGCAGTGGAAATCCTGGACCTCCAGGATAAGGTGGGAATCCTCAAACTGGGGACCACATGGCCCTTGCCCCGGATTCTCCTGCAGAATTTCCTGAAGCGATCCGAAACAGTCCTCTTTGTGGAAGAGGTGGAGCCTTTTGTGGAGTCGAGTGTCATGGCCTTCGCGGCAAGCGTTGGAAGAGACATCGGGCTCAAGACCTGGCTGGGAAAAGGTTCCGGTCATATGCCTGATTCCGGCGAGTTGAGTCCCCGAATACTCATCAAGGTCCTTGCGGACATTTTTCAGGTAGAACCAATGTCGAGTTCATACGCTTTTGTGGATCGGATCAGGCCCCAACTGGAACCCAAGGTCCCTCCGCGTGAATTCGGCTTTTGTCCCGGATGCCCGCACCGGGCGGCATACTATGCCATGAAGACAGCACTGGCATGGGACAACCGGGAGGGCTTCGTATCCGGAGATATCGGATGCTATTCAATGGGCATGTGGCCCACTGGTTTCAACCAGGTAAAGTCCGTTCACGCCATGGGTTCCGGGGTCGGCCTGGCGAGCGGGTACGGCAAGCTGGAAAAGTTCGGATTTGATCAGCCTGTTCTTACTGTTGTCGGCGATTCGACCTTTTTTCACGCCAGCATCCCCGCCATCATCAATGCGCAATTTAATCAATCCGACATGTTTCTCGTGATCCTGGACAACAGCGCTACTGCCATGACCGGATTTCAGCCCCATCCCGGTACCGGGATGACAGCCATGGGTGACCAAACAGAGATCGTGAACATGGAGGCTCTCTGCAGTTCACTCGGTGCGGAAGTGCGGGTTGAAGATCCATACGACATGGAACAGACCGCACGAACCATTTATGAACTCCTGCAGAAGAAAGGGTTGAGGACACTCATCCTCCGGAGGAAATGCGCACTCGTGCAGGGCAGGGAAGGGGGATTTCTCTTCCGCATGGAAGTGAACCAGGAAAAGTGCCTGGGAGAAAGCTGCGGGTGCGGGAGATATTGTACCCGAATTTTCCGCTGCCCCGGCCTTGTATTTGATGAGGAAAAAGGAAAGGCAAGAATCGACCAGGTTATTTGCGTGGGATGCGGGGTCTGCGCTCAAATCTGTCCCCAGGGTGCAATCCAGGTGCATGAGATTGAGGATATTCAATGAGTATACAATGCTGGTTAATGTAATTATTACAGGAGTAGGCGGCCAGGGAAACGTTCTGGCGTCTCAAATTCTCGGCAGGGCGGCCGTCGGAAAAGATCTGCAGGTGACCATCGGGGAGACCTTCGGCCTGTCCCAGAGAGGGGGATCGGTCATGAGCCACATCCGTATATCCGACCGGAAGCAATACGGCCCCCTGATCCCTCCCAATAAGGCGCATGTGATTGTTGGTCTGGAGCCCCTGGAAACTATCAGAATTTTTCCCGAGTATGGGAACGACCAGACGGCCCTGCTGATCAACTCCAGGCCTATCTACCCATTGAACGTCATTGCGGGGGACGTGCGCTATCCCCCACCGGAGTGGATCAGGAGTGTCATCGCGGAAACGGGAACGCCGCTGTTCTGGCTTGACGCCACGCCGATGGCCGTGGAGTTGGGTGGGCCGATCATGCTGAACATGATTATGCTTGGAGCCCTGTGTGAATCAGCTTTCGTGCCGGTGGAAAAAAGAGACCTGGAAGGTGTCTTAACCACGTTTTTCCCGAAGCAAAAGCTCAAGGCAAATTTCAAGGCCCTTGAAATGGGAGGGGAGCTCATCCGCAACTATGAACATTGATCTTCACATACACTCCAGAGATTGTTCCGATGGTAAGATGAGGCTGGCAGACATCTTTCGTGAAGCGGAAAAGCGGGACATTCAGGTCATTTCCATCACCGATCACGATGCTGTTGAATGCCAGGAAACAGCGGCGGAACTTGCCGCAGAACACGGCATCCATTACCTTTCCGGCGTGGAGTTGAATATCACATTTTCCCATCCGGCCTACCGGGAAGGAAAACCAATTTCCCTGGATGTACTTGGGTATAACTATGACATCCAAAACAGAGCTCTCAGGGAAAAAACCCACCAATTAAGGGAATACCGCACCATGCGGGCAAAAAAAATCCTGGACAATATAAATGAAGAGCTTCTGAAAGAGAAAAAAGTGCCCATGACCAAGGGAGACGTCAAGGCGATCGAGGAATCAGTGGATGGAGCCTTTGGAAGACCGCATATTGCTAATTACATGGTCAAAAAAGGGATCGTAACCACGAAGCAGGAGGCCTTTGACCGGTACCTGGTGAAATGCAATGTCCCCAAGCTTCCTGTGTCACTGGAAGACGCATCTGCGCTCATCCATGAGGCAGGAGGCAAACTGATGCTTGCACACCCCAATGATACAAATGGGACCTCCCTTGTATCGCTTACCTCGACTATTCAGGAACAGCTCGAAATCATCAAGACAACGATGCTTCCGTACCTGGACGGGATAGAATGCTTCCATTCTCGGCTCACCGAAGAGACGACCTCGGCTTATCTTGCATTTGCCCGGGAAGAGGGGTTGATGGTCACCGGAGGATCCGACTGCCATCAGCAACCGGTCATCATGGGGACCGTTGCCGTCCCTGATTTTGTGGTACTGCAATTCGGCATTAATCCGGACTGAGGAGTTGATATGAACACCTTGATTCAGGACCTGTCGAGACCCGATGCCCTTCCTGACAAAACCAAAAAAGTTCGTGTTATTCAAACCCACATATCTATTGTGTTTATAGCGGACCATTTCGTCTACAAGATAAAGAAACCGGTCAACTTCGGGTTCCTCGACTTCTCCACCCTGAAAAAACGAGCGTATTACTGTCATCAGGAAGTGGCCCTGAACAGGAGGCTCTCAAAGGATCTTTACCTCGGGGTCCTTCCTGTCTACTTTAGCGGCAAAAGCTATTCCCTGGTACAGGGCATAGGCGATATTGCCGAATATGCGGTGAAAATGAAAAGGATTCCTGAAGATCGACTCATGGACAAGGTATTTGAACGCGGTGAACTGGACGAACAATCCCTGGCGGACATCGCGAGGGTCCTTGCGCGCTTTCACTCAACCGCGGAAACCTCTTCCAAGATTGCTGAATATGGCCGGCCTGACAGATTCAAGGTCAATACCGATGAAAATTTTGAACAGGTGGATAAGTACCGGGGAACCACCATTGAGCAAGAAAATTTCAGGGCCCTGAAAAAATGGACCGAAGCTTTTTATGACAGGTTTCAACCCCTCTTTTTTGATCGCATTTCCCAGGGACGAGTCAGGGACTGTCATGGGGACCTCCATATGGAGCACGTCTGTCTTATCCCCGATTTACCCATTATTGACTGTATTGAATTTAACGAGCGATTCAGGTACAGTGATACCATTGCGGATATTGCTTTTCTCCTGATGGATCTCGAGTATCACGGGGGATATAAAGAGGCACGGACGCTGTGGGACAGATATAAGCCCCTTGCAAAAGAGGAAGGGGTGGGAACTGACAACCTGCTGACCTTCTACAAGGTTTACCGGGCTTTTGTTCGGGGCAAGGTGAACTGCTTTCAACTGGATGACAAGAGCATCGGGGAGGAAGAAAAGGAGAAGGCCATAGAAACTGCAAGCAGGTATTTCGCGCTTGCTTATTCTTACATTGTCTAGGGCCCAGAAAGACAGGAAGAACAGCGAGGATCATCGAGCTTTTCTTCCCTGACGAGCCTCCCGGGCTGTTGTTTTCAGTGACTTATTCACGGGGGAGCATTGCCCCCTCCGCATTCCAGTCCTCAGGAAAAAGCGCCCTGAGGACCTGGCATGGAGGAATAGATGAAAGAACCTTTTCGAGATTTTATGCAGCGGGAACTGGAGCCAGGGACGGTCCTCATTGCGTGTGGTCTTCCGGCATCATACAAGACCGAGACCACCGAGGTCATTGCGATGCTCAAGGGATACAGGGTCCTCCGTACTGACATGATCAGGCTTGAGGTCCTGAAACATGAGGATATTTTTGACGAAAAAGTGGCCTCTAACATGAACAAACGAACCCTTGTGTACGATGAGATGTTCCGTCTCGCAGGTGAACTGGCCGCAAAAGGGAGCGGGCTCATCCTCGACGCGACCTTTGTCACACAGGAGTTGCGACACCGGGCTGCAAGAGTGGCGGCCGAACACAACATGACGTTTGTTATTCAGCAAACCCGGTGTCCCAAAGAAGTGTCCCTTCGAAGGATCTCAAAAAGGACCAAGGAAAACTATGAATCAAATGCCCTGACAGAGCAGGCTTATATCAACAATGTCAACAAGTTTGAACCGGTTGACCTGGCAGATCTAAAGACACTCTATCCCGCTCTTCCCGTGGTGCACCTTGTCGTTGACACGTCCTCGGATAAGGAAGAAGAATGGTTTGTCGTCGAGCAGGAAAGGAGGGCATGAGATGCCTTCCAAGTCAGCGGGAATCATCTACAAATATCGTCACAAACCCGCACAAACCCAGGCGAGAAAACTTGAAAAATGGCTGAAAAAACAATGGGTTACGGTTTATTCCGAAGAAATGGAGGTGCGTGACTCTCTGGAAAGCTCCGTTGAAGAGCGCTCTCGCATACCAACCACGGTCAACTGGGTTGTCGTACTGGGAGGGGACGGCACCCTGCTCGGCGCCGCACGCAAGGTCGGCCGCTTCGGGGTTCCCATCCTCGGGGTTAACCTGGGAGGGCTGGGATTCCTTACGGGTATTCCGCTCAATCGACTGTATACTGTTGTCGAACTGCTCCTGGAGGGAAAGCTTCAGGTCGAGCAAAGGATCCTTTTGGAAGCCCGGATCTTGCGTGACGGAGAAGAGGTCCATCGATTCCAGGTTCTCAACGATATGGTCATCAATAAGGGGACACTGGCCAGGATCATAGACCTCGATGTCTCCATAAACGGCGAGTTCTTGACCACTTTCAGGGCAGACGGGCTTATTGTGTCCACCCCCACGGGCTCGACCGCGTACAATCTATCAGCAGGTGGGCCCATACTTTACCCCACGATGCAGTCTTTTATCCTCACCCCCATTTGTCCCTTTACCCTGACCAACAGGCCCATCCTGCTGCCTGAGACAGCGGCCATTGAAATCCGCCTCGGAAAAGAAAGTGAAGAGCAGGTCGTCCTTACCCTTGACGGCCAGTTGGGATTAGACTTCCATTATGGTGATCACATCGTTGTGCGCAAGTCGACGGAGAGTATCAAGCTCTTCAAACCACCGGATTACAGCTTTTTCAAAATTCTCAGGACAAAATTGATGTGGGGCGGCGGAGCATATGAGTGGAAACCAACAGACGAGTGTTCCAGGTAGACCGCAAGGATATCTGTTACCTGCGGTATACCCTTGAATCTTACGACGGCATGGCTGTGGTGAGGACCATTGATCCCCACGCCGCACTGATCGAAGTGTCTATCGCACCGGGCTGCGGATCCATTGTTGATCAGCTGTTTGAGGATCTGAGGAAAAGGGAAGGGCTCCATATAAAGACAAAAGGCTAAAGGTCAAAGGCTGAAGGAAAACGCTGAGGATAGGTGCATTTTGGAAAAAGGCTTCTACATTGCCACCATGGGCTGCCAGATGAATGAATATGATTCGGAGTTTCTGGGACTACAGCTCATGGAATACGGGTACACGCCCGTCGATGATCCGGAAAACGCAGACGTGGTGCTCATCAATACCTGCACCGTCAGGGAAAAGGCGGATCAAAAGGCAATGAGCCTCTTGGGCCGTCTGTCACGTATCAAGGCAAAGAAAGGGGAAGGTATGGTCCTTGGCGTGGCAGGATGCCTCGCGCAAAAGCAGGGGAAACGGTTATTTCATCGGTTTCCCGAACTGGACCTGGTAGTCGGCCCCCGGGAACTGACGGAGATCCGCGGGATCCTTAACGCTGTTCTTTTCCAAAAACGGAAAATGATCGCAACACGCCTTGATCTTCCGCCGTTGAACGCTTCAAAGACGACCCATCAGCTTCAGGAAAGCCAAATCTGTGCCTATGTTTCAGTTATGCAGGGGTGTGACAACTTCTGTACATATTGTATTGTTCCCTACGTACGGGGAAGAGAAATCTCGCGATCCCCACAGGACATCCTGGAAGAGGCCTCGTTTCTTGTGGGGCAGGGGGTAAAAGAGATAACGCTTCTTGGGCAAAATGTGAATTCCTATTCCTGGAAGGATTCCAGCAAATCATATAACTTCGCCTCCCTCCTGCATATGCTCAGTGAAGTCGATGGACTTCTGCGCCTCCGCTTTACCACCTCTCACCCGAAAGATCTCTCGGATGATCTTATTCGCTCCTTTAAAGACAATCAGATTCTCTGCCCGCATATCCATCTTCCGTTTCAGACAGGTTCCAATGATATACTGCAACGGATGAAGAGAGGGTATACACGCGAACACTACATGGAACTGGTATATAAATTACGAGATATGGTGCCTCATCTGGCCATAACAAGTGATGTGATGGTGGGATTTCCCGGTGAATCCGCCGGGGATTTTGAACAAACCCTTGACCTTATGGAAAAAATACGGTTTGATACACTTTTTTCCTTTAAATATTCCGACAGAGAAGGTACAGTGGCGGCGTACATGGATGGAAAGATCGGAGAAGGAGAAAAATCCAGGCGATTGAACCGCTTGCAAACCCTGCAAAAAGAGATAACACTTCAGAAAAATATGGAACTGGAAGGAAAAATGGTCGCGGTGTTGGTGGAAGGTGAAAGCAAGAAGGGCGGCCAGTTAATGGGGCGCACCAATACTAATAAGATAGTTAATTTGTCCAGTAATAAAGGCCTGATAGGGGATATCATTAACGTTATAATTAAGAAGGCTTTTGTCAACTCCCTTCTAGCGGAATGACCGACAAAGGCGGTTATGATGATTAATATTCAGCACATAGATTATACAACTGAACGATGTCTGGTTGTGGATGACGAAAAGCAGGTCCGCGAGAGCACTGTGGAGAGCCTTCTCCTCCTTGATCTTGACGCCGACGGAGCGGAAAGCGGTGAAGTGGCTCTTGGTATGCTTAAAAACGCTGGAAATTTCACCTTTCTCATCACCGATATGATAATGCCCGGCATGGATGGTCTTGCGCTCATTGAAAGAACCCGAAAGCTGTACCCGGAAATGTGTATTATTGCGATGACAGGAAAGGCAAAGAGCTACAAGTATACAGATGTTATCAATTCTGGTGCTACCGATTTTATCAACAAACCCTTTTCAACGGACGAGCTCGAGGCGAAGATCAGGCGCGCAATCGTTGAAAGAAACACCAAGGCCGAGCTGAATCGCTTGTCCATTACTGATTCTCTCACTGGCCTCTTTAATCAGCGCCATTTTTATACCCGCTTGCGTGAAGAAATAGTGCGGGCGAACCGGCAGAAGCGTGAGTTATCCCTCATCCTCCTCGATCTTGACGATTTCAAGGGCTACAACGACACTCATGGACACCTTGCCGGGGACGAAATCCTGAGTAAGACCGGGGGAATTATCCACGCGAGTATCCGTGAGGATGTTGATTCAGGCTATCGATACGGAGGAGATGAATTCGCCGTCATTTTGATAGACACGAGCGACACTGCTGCAGAGGAAATCGGGCGCCGCATCGATGCAGTCATTCGAGAACGCTTGGGAATCAGTGCAAGCATGGGCTTTTCACAATTTTCGGAAGACATGAGCGCAGAGAGCTTTGTAAATACGGCGGATAAAAACCTGTACAAGTCGAAGGAAAATCGGCCCCAAACACACACCACAGTATCAACCAATGAAGCACCCATCTCTCAAGTTCCAAGGCCTTAATATTAATTAGATGCATCACTGGGGGGTGAGACAATATCTTTTTCTGTATATTTGGGAGTTTTGTAACGTCTGATAATATATATTATGTCAACTTACCAAAAGAACCTTTTTGTTCTGTGCGTTTTCCCCCTTCTCTCTTGAAGGAGTTGAAAACCCAAAAGATTTGTTGACAGGAATATACTGCGTGTAGTAAAGTTATAAGATAGGTCTTTTTCAAAAGGCTCAATTTTGTTCGAGATCAGGAACCCTTACCCGGAACCGGGCAAAGGTGGGCGTTTTGGAGGTGGATTGATATCTTAATGGAGGTCATGTTGCATGGGAAGTGTTGTCAAGAAGAGACGAAAAAAGATCACGAAGCACAAGCACCGGAAACTGAAAAAGAAGATGCGGCATAAAAACAAGTAAGGCACCTACAGTGCCACAGTCTTATATAATAAGAAGGCAGCCTGATTAGAGGGCTGCCTTCTTTTTTAGAGACACGAGCCATCGGGAGGTTCCTTGCGCCCGAAGCCCTGCGCCTCTTTAAGCCTATCCCTTATTTACTGTAATCGTACCATCCTCCCCCGGTTTTTCTCCCCAGTTTCCCTGCGCGGATCATGGTCTTGAGCAAATTGGGTGATACCCACTTCGACTCCTTGTTCAATTCCTTGTAGAAGTACTCCGCAACAAAATAGGCAATATCGATACCGGTGAGATCCATCAATTCAAATGGGCCCATGGGGTAGTTGAGCCCGTTCTTGACCGCAATGTCTACGTCTTCAATGGAGGCGATACCCTCTTCCACAATCTTGATTGCTTCGATCATATGGGGGATCATTATGCGGTTCACGATAAACCCGGGAGAGTCTTTTTTCACTTCCACGGTAATTTTACCCATCTTTTTGGCGAGATCCGTTGTAATAGCTACGGTCTCATCACTGGTAGCGAAGCCACGGATGATCTCTACCAGTCGCATGAGAGGAACAGGATTGAAAAAGTGCATGCCGCAGACCTTGTCGGGCCGATTCGTGGCGGCGGCAATTTCCGTCAAGGACATGGAAGAAGTGTTTGAAGCCAGGATGGTTTCCGGCGGGCACAATTCGTCCAGTTCCTTGAAAACGCTTTTCTTGAGATCAATATTTTCAATCACTGCTTCAATCACAATGTCTGCGTCCTTCAACGCCGACATATCCGTGGTGCCTGTTATTCTTCCCAGGATAGCGTCTTTTTCTGCGGCCTCAAGCTTCCCTTTTTCAACACTCTTGGACAGGAATCGATCAATACTTTTCATTCCCCGTTCAACGAACGCATCTTCAATATCCCGCATCACAACTTCAGAGCCGATCTGAGCCGCCACCTGGGCGATACCGTTCCCCATGGTGCCGGCACCGACAATACCGATTTTCTTAATTTCCATAATGCGTTATCTCCTCCTCTTTCACATAGCTGGTTTTGATTAAACCTTCCACTACCCTTTATCTCTTGACTATTTCTCATACCGGTGTCCACCCATAAATGAGATAGTTTGTGCGAGATCAAGGCATGTGAGAATTTTAACCGCAGGAATACATTGAGGTATTTCGAGGATCAAAATTTGAGCATAACGATGATATCGGACAAAATAGCCATTTATGGATGGACACTGCTACACTGATTCCACGGACGTAACTTCCGGCACATTTTCCTTCAAAATCCTCTCAATCCCCATTTTCAGGGTCATCTGACTCATGGGGCATCCACCGCACGCACCGGTGAGTCTCACCTTGACCAATCCGGAGTCTTCCACATCCACGAGCTGAACATCGCCACCGTCAGCCTGAAGACTGGGTCTCACCTTGTCAAGGGCGTCCTGCACTTTTTCTTTTATGGTCATATCTTCCTCCTTCTGTCTATGCTCCTGCATAATATGTTGTTCTGTTTATCACAGTTTCAAGGTGAAAGCTATCCAAAAAACTTCTTGACGCGGTCGTCCAGGAAGCGTGAAAGGCCCTTTGTATCCCCGGGAGACCAGCCAAAGCTTCTGCTCCATACATCGTCGGACTCCATGCAGAGATAGAGTCCCAAGTCGTTATGCCACGCTTCCAGATGCTCTCGCATGAATCGATACAGTTCCATTCGAATGGGTTTGAAATAACGCATCTTACCATCAAGGCCGGGAATAAATTCTCCATCGAGAACAGTTGTATGCGGGTGGCGTTTACGGATAACAGCCTTCAACTGAGGCATGAACCGGAAAGAACCCATGCTAATCCAGATAACTCTCCTGGGATCAATATGCCTGTCCAGCAGGTCCAGGGTCCGCAGGTACTCATCCCGCCAGTTGGAATGGGGAATCAGCGGATCAAAATGAAACCCCACGATGAAACCTTCAGACTGGCACCTCGCTGCTGTTTCCAGTCTTTGCCGCAGGGTCGCCGCCCGGTGTTCTTCCCGGGCAGTGATGAAGGGACTATTGAGTGACCATGAAATAATGATCTGTTTCCGCTCGCGTAATAGACTCAACCGTTTGATATTGCAGGTCTTGGTCTTTAATTCCAGTATGGCATTTTTCCTTTTTGAAAATGCAGGGATAAGCAACTCGCTCCAACCGACGATGGGATCAAGGGCGAGGCTGTCTGTGAATTCACCGGTACCAATGCGAAAGATCATGTCAGGATGGCAGTCTATGCGATTAAGGACTTCTCCAAGGCGTTCCTCAAGATTCACAAAGACTCTGAGGTTCGGTTCCGTGAAATATGACTGCAGGATACAGTAACTGCAATCCAAAGGACAGTTCGTGGCAACATTCAGGATCTGGTATCCGCAGCAGATATGGGCTTTGGTGCCCGGACAGGGTTTCAGCAGGTCACCGGCGTACGGAACCAGGTGAAGCGTTTTCTTACCCCTGCCCAGATCCATTTCTTGTGCCTGTATCTCCTCTCTGTCCTGCCGGGAACGACTGATTTTGATCCTCTCAGAAATTCCGGAGAAGAGACGGTACTGTTCTGCACCTTTGTCGATGAGTACCTTGTCAACGGGGAAAACACACATCATTCAGCCCCTTCCCAAGGGTCCTCCAGATGTTCCAGTTCCTCTATTTTTAACAGGTGTTCAATCTTATCTTTCAGATCCTTCCCTGTCTTGAAAAAAATTTCCATGCGGTAGAGGTCAGCCTCGAAATACGGTGAAGCCTGAATTTGAACGTTTTTGGGTAGACAGAG
>Ga0307426_1001043_pt1 | contig 18774 bp, 15 predicted proteins | sample SalMarWE160340MG_FD_202165 | JGI IMG/M metagenome (GOLD analysis project Ga0307426, IMG submission 202165) | Salt marsh sediment microbial communities from the Plum Island Ecosystem LTER, Massachusetts, United States - WE1603-40 | ecosystem: Environmental > Aquatic > Marine > Intertidal zone >... | reverse complement strand
GCATCGCCGCCCCGGGCATGCTGGCGACCCACTATGCGCCGATCACCCCGCTCAGGCTGCACGCAAGCGACGTTCGGCAAGGCGAGGCGCTGCTGGCCTTCGGCCCCGGCGCGCCCGCCACCGACGGCCCCATGCGCAATCTCTCGCCGGCCGCCGATCTCGGCGAGGCGGCGCGAAATCTGTTTGCGTATTTGGGGGAGCTCGACGCCGCCGGCGCCGACGCCATCGTGGTGATGGATATCCCCGAACAAGGGCTGGGCGAAGCGATCAACGACCGCCTCCGCCGGGCGGCGGGGATGGCGAGCTAGTCTTCGCGGCCGACCTTGTAGGGCTTCTGGTCGCGCCAGAACCGCATCAGCGATTCAAGGTCCGCGTCGCCGCCCTCCGGCAGCACGATCCTCAGCGAGGCGAACAGATCCCCCTTGCCGAACAGACCCTTGCCTTTCAGGCGCAGCGACTTGGTGGTGTCGACCCCGGGCGGAATGTTGAGCTCCACGGCTCCGGCCAGCGTCGGCACCCGGATCCTGGCGCCGAGCACCGCCTCGTAGAGCCGGATGGGCACCTCCACCCTCAGATCGTTGCCCTCGAGCCGGAATTGCCGGTGCCGCTCGTAGGCGACCGTGATCAGAACATCGCCCGGCGGCCCGCCGGTGGGCGAAGCCCCGCCCTGGCCTTTCAGGCGGATCTGCTGGCCGTCCCTGACCTCGGCGGGCAGCTTCACCGAGAGCGTTTTTCCCGTCGGCAGCTTCACCGGTATCGAGGCGCGCGCGCTGGCCTGTTCGAGGGTGATCTTCGCGGTGACCGCATAGTCGGGCCCGCGCGTCTGCACGCGGCCGAACCGCTCGCCGGTGCGCATGCCCATCGGCCCCTCGCCGGTGGACGAAAAACCGCCCCCCAGGCCGCCCATGAACTCCTTCAGAATATCCTCGGTCGAAAACCCGCCGCCGCTGCCCCGCCGGGGGCGCCCCCCGGAAAAGCCCGAAAAGTCGAATCCCGGCATCTTCGGATTGCCCTCGGAGTCGATCTCGCCGCGGTCGTACTGGCCGCGTTTGGTCTTGTCCGACAACAGGTCGTAGGCGGTCGTGGCCTCGGCGAATTTCGCCTGGGCATTCGGGTCTTCCTTGTTCTGGTCGGGGTGGAGGGCTTTGGCCAGCTTGCGGTAGGCGGCTTTGATTTGCTGCTCGTTCGCCGACTTCGGCACCCCCAACACCTGATAGGGGTCGCGCATGGGGTTATAAAGGCTTATCTTTCCGGGCGGTTGCCAGTCCCACCTCTCGGCTTCATATATGGCCATCGCGCCGCTTGATGTCCAGAATTGAGCCTGGCACCGAAGTCTTGAAATGGTCTTAGCGATGCCGCCCGGCGAAGAGCAATTGACCGCGCGCCTGTTCGACGACGCCGACACCGGTCCGCTGGACCCCTTGGCGCTGTTCGACCTGTGGCTGGCGGCGGCCGAGAAGACCGAGCCCACCGACGCCAACGCCATGGCGCTGGCGACCGTCGACGCGGCGGGCATGCCCGACTGCCGGATCGTGCTGCTGAAGGGACGCGACCAGACCGGCTTCGTCTTCTTCACCAACACCGGGTCCGGCAAGGCAAGCGAGCTGGCCGCCGCCCCGCGCGCCGCGCTCACCTTCTACTGGAAGTCGCTGGGCCGGCAGGTGCATGTGCGCGGCCCGGTGACGCCGGTTGCCGAGGCGACCGCCGACGCCTATTTCGCGTCCCGCCCGCGCGGCTCGCAAATCGGTGCCCACGCCTCCGACCAATCGCGCCCGCTCGCTTCGCGCGCCGAGCTTGTGGCCCGCGTCGCCGCGCTCGAGGAGCGGTTCGATGGCGCCCGGGTGCCACGCCCGCCGCACTGGTCCGGCTACGCCGTCGAGCCGCTGTCGATCGAGTTCTGGCGTTCTTCAGAGTTCCGCCTGCATGACCGCGTCCGTTTCACGCGGCCGGCGCTCGACGCCGAATGGACCCGGCAGCGGCTGAACCCGTGAGGGCGACGTGAGCGAGCCCGCCGGTTCGGTTTCTGAGGCCGCGGCCACGGCCGAGCCGCCGGTGATGACGGCAAGATTCAAGGGCCTGCGCCCCCAGCTCTTCGGGCTCCTGCTCAGGGGCTATGTGTTGCTGGTGCCGACCCTGGGCATCTATCGCTTCTGGCTCATCACGCAGAAGCGGCGCTACTACTGGAGCCGCACGCGGCTGGGCGACGACGCGCTCGAATACACCGGCACCGCCACCGAGATCCTGTTCGGCTTTCTGGTCGCCATCGCCATTTTCGTGCCCTTCTACATGTTCTTTTTCTATATCGGCACGCAGACCCCGACCGTCGCCCTGATCGGTCTCGTGGCGGCGCTGTTGGCGCTGTTCCTGCTTTCGGGCTTCGCGCTGTTCCGCTCGCGCCGCTACCGGCTGACCCGGACGCTGTGGCGCGGCATCCGCTTTCACCAGACCGGCTCGGCGTGGGCCTACGCCTTCATGCGCCTGGGCTGGTACCTGCTGACGGCGCTGACACTCGGGCTCACCTTTCCGTTCATGGCCGCCAGCCTCTTCCGATACCGCTACAACAACACCTGGTACGGCGACCGCCAGGTGAGCTTCGACGGCTCCTGGAAGCAGCTCGCGGGGCCCTTCTACGGCGTCTGGGCGCTTCTGGCGGTTTTGGTGGCGGCATCCATCGCCGCGTTCGTGGACGCCTTCGGCGGGGCAATCGCCGGCCTCACGGTTTCGAGCCTGACGGTGCTGGTGGGTCTGGCCGCGATCCCCTACATCTCGGCCCGCGAGCGCACCCGGTTCACCTCCAGGATCCGGATCGGGGATGCCCCCGTGAGCTTGCACATCCGGGCGCGGGCGCTGATCGGGATGTATCTGGTCTACGCGCTGGTGCTGCTCGCCGTCGCGCTCGTCGCGGCGACGGCCGTGGCCTATGTCGTGTCTGGCAGCTTCGCCATTTCGACCGATTTCGGGGTCGATTTCGGCGCCATCCTGAGCGCCTTCGAGCAATCGAGCTGGCTGACGGTGGCGGCGTTCGCCGCCGCCTACCTCCTGGCCATCGCGACCCTCGCCATGGTTGCCGAGCTGTTCATCGGCCTGACCTTCTGGAGGATGGTGGTCACGCGCCTCAAGATCGCCAATCCCGAGAGCCTCGACACCGTGCGCGCCCGCGGCGAGCGCGCCCCGGCGATCGGGGAGGGGCTTGCCGACGCCCTGGGCTCGGGGGGCTACTGATGCCGCCCGTCGCCGGTCGCTTCTACGACGGCAAAACCTCCCGCGTGCATGCCGTCGAGGTCGAGGTGACCGGCGCCGGCGTTGAGGGAGGGTTCGTGTTCATCCGCGAACGCGAGGGGGGCCGCGAACTGGCCCGCTGGGCCCGAAGTGAGCTGGTGCTCGTCCCCGGCGACCCGGCGGCGCTGCGGCTCGGGTCGCAGTTGGCCGATCCGGCCGCCCGGCTGGTCGTCGAGGCGCCCGAGGCCGTCGCCGCGCTGCGCGAGGCGCTGCCGGGGCTCACCGCCATCCGCCGCCGCCACCGCGCCCGCCAGGTGCGGTTCATCACCGCCTCCACGGCCGCCCTGGCCGCCGTCATCGCCGCTTTCGTATTCGGGGTGCCGCTCATCGCCCGCCAGGTGGTCGCGATCATTCCGCCGCCCTGGGAGGCCGACATGGGCGAGCGCATCCACGCCCAGGTCGAGGAGATTTTCGCCGGCGGCGGGACGCTGGCGCGCTGTGACTCGAATCCCCGATCCCCGGGCAATCGCGCCATCGCCAAATTCGTTAAACGGACCCTGGGGCCTGAAGGCAGCCCGTTCGAAGTTCGGGTCGACGTGGTGCGTTCGGATGTCCCCAACGCCTTCGCCCTGCCCGGTGGGCGCGCCTATTATTTCTCCGCCCTGCTGGAGACCTCCGACGACCCGAACGCCTTCGCCGGCGTGCTGGCCCACGAACTCGGCCACATCGTCAACCGCCACGGCATGGAACACGCCATCGCGACCGCCGGCACCGGGCTTCTTGTCGGCATGGTCCTCGGCGACGTCACCGGCCTGTCGGTGGGCGCGATCGTCGGCCAGGGTCTGGTCAACTCGCATTTTTCCCGCGACGCCGAGCGCGCCGCCGACGAGTTCGCGATCGCCGCCGCCCGGCGGCTCGACTTCGACATTACCGCCCTCGGCAAGGTTCTCGAGGCGATCGCCGCCGACACCGCGATGGACCGCTCCATGTCGCTGCTCGCCACCCATCCCCTGACCGAAGAGCGCACCGAGCTGCTTGCCTCCGCCGACACCGGCCGCGGCGATGCCTTCACGCCGGCGGAGTGGCGCGCCATCCGCGGGATGTGTCATGGCAGCAAAACGAAGATAAAGTGAGCCGGCCCTTCGCGCCGCCGCAAACCCCCAGGCGAGATTGAGAATACCGATCCGCACATCGAGATGGGCGCTCTGGTCCAGCCGCATCGGGCGCCTGGCCGTGCCGGTGCTTGTGGTCGCGATTTTCCTGCACCGGGCCGGCGCCATCACCTCGGCCGACTTCATCGTCGCCGCCGGCGGCGGCGTGTTGATCGGGCTTGCCGCCCTGCTGGTCGGGCTGGTCGCCTTCGTGCGCATCTGGGCGACCGGCGACCGCGGGTGGTGGCCGGCCTTCAACGGTGTGGCCATCGGCCTCATTTGCCTGGCGCCGCTCGTGTTCGCGGCCATGATGGGACTGCGCTACCCGTTCGTCCATGACGTCACGACCGACTACGACGATCCGCCACCGATCCTGGGCCAGGTCCATTTCGGTCTCGGCGCCGGCTACCACGACCCGGCCCTGCGCCAGCGTGTCGCCGACGCCTTCCCCAACGCCGTCACCCGCGACTACCCGCTGCCGACGACCGAAACCTTCCCTGTCGTCGCCGACCTTGTTGCCGCCCGCGGCTGGCAGATCATCGAGGAACGCGCCACCACGGACGATCCAAACATCGGCTGGATCAACGCCCGCGCCATGACCTGGCTCGGTTGGCGCGACGAGGTCGCGATCCGGGTGGAGACGGCGCCGGGCGGGTCGCGCGTCGATATCCGTTCGGTCAGCTACGAGGGTGCCCACGATCTTGGCGCCAACGGGATGAGGATCGAGGAGTTCCTTCTCGCCCTGGATGACGCGGTGACCGCGCGCACCCAGGAGCTGGGACTTCTCGGGCCCTAGTTGAGCAGCCCGGCCTTGCCGAGGCCATCGGCGAGCACCGGCTCGGCGCTGCGGATCGGCGTGCGCTTCATGTGCTCGGCGAACGAATAGTCGGGATTGATCTCCATCATCTCCGCCCAGACCTTGCGGGCCTCGTCGAGCTCCCCGAGATGGCCGAGCGTCGAGGCGAGCATCGAACGCGACATGTCGGTGTCGGGCACCAGGGCGATGCGCTGCTTGAACGTTGCCGCGGCGGTCTCGTAGTTGCCCTTGAGCAGATGGGCGACGCCAAGAAAATGCAGGTACTGCTGGCCGTTGACCGGATCGACCTGGTTCGCCTTCTCGATGCTGTCGATGGCGGCGTCCAGTTTCCCCTCGACGATCTCCAGAACGCCGCGGGCGTTCAGGGCTTCGGCCGAGTTCGGGTTGATCTCGAGCGCCCGGTCGAGATAGGGCGTCGCCTCGTCGGTTCGGCCGGCGACGCCATACGCCACGGTCATGACGTAGTTGGTCAGATGATCGTCGGGCGCCAGTTGCACCGCCTTACGCGCCAGCTCGATGCCCCTGCCGATGTTGGTGTCGGCCTCGTCGGTCCAGCGGTTCTGGTAGTCGTAGACGCAGGCCATCGCCCACACCGCATAGGCATCGGCGTAGTCCGGATCGAGGTCGAGGGCGCCCTTGAGCAGCGCCACGGCCTGGTCATAGACCTGCCGGTTTTTGGTCGGGCCCTGCAGAAGCTCGCGCGCCTTCAGGAACAAGTCGTGCGCCTCGACGCTCCGGGTGCCGGCATCCTTGAGTTTGCCGGCGTCGGCGGGCGACAGATGCACCCTCAGCGCCTCGACGATCTTGCGGGTGACCTCGTCCTGCACTTCGAAGATGTCGGTCAGATCCCGGTCGTAGCGCTCGGCCCAAAGGTGGCCGCCATGGGCGGCGTCGATGAGCTGCGCGGTGATCCTGACCCGGTTGCCGGCCTTGCGGATCGATCCCTCCAGCACCGAGGCGACGCCCAACTCGCGCCCCACCTGCCGGATATCCGGGCTCTTGCCCTTGTAGGCGAAGGACGAATTGCGGGCGATGACCATCAACCCGCCGACTTTGCTCAGGTCCGTGATCAGATCCTCGGTGATGCCGTCGGAGAAGTATTCCTGTTCGGGGTCCCCGGACATGTTGTCGAAGGGCAGCACCGCGATCGAAGCTTGCGTCATGGCGTCTCCGTCCTCTGCCGCGGTCGCGGTCCGCGCCGGCGAGGCGGCCGACGGGCGCCACTTCCAGACCCGGATCGGGCGGTCGATGTTCTTGACGGCGACCTCGCCGCCATCCTCGAAACTGACATCGACGCGGGTGCCCACCGACTCGTTGACGATCGAGGAAACGCAGATGCCGCCGGTCTCGGCGAGCGGCTCGAGCCGGGCGGCGACGTTGACCCCGTCGCCATAGATGTCGTCGCCGTCGATGATCACGTCGCCAAGATTGACGCCGATCCTGAGCTTGATCTCGAAGTCCCCCCGCGCCTCGTCGGCGGCCCGAAGCTGGATATCGAGCGCGCATTTGACCGCGTCGACGACGGAGGTGAACTCCACCAGCGTGCCGTCGCCGATCAGCTTGACGATGCGCCCGTTGTGGCGCTCGACGCTGGGGTTGAAGACGGATTCGCGGTGCGCCTTGAGCGCCGCCAGCGTGCCGGCCTCGTTGGCGGCCATCATCTTCGAATAGCCGACCACATCGGCGGCCAGAATGGCCACCAGGCGGCGGTTGGTTTGCTCCTCGAGCATGGCCGACTATGTAGTGGGTTTTGCGGGCGCTTTCCAGCCGCGTGTCGGCGGGCGCCGCGCGTCCGTACACAACCAGGCGACCCAGGGACCGCCGCACCTATGCTCGGCTGCGTCGGCCCCTGAGCCCTTTCATTGGAGACAGTCATGATTCCGATCGATCTGAAAGGGCGCAGGGCCCTCATCACCGGCGGCGATACCGGGCTCGGCGCTGCCACCGCCAAGTCCCTCGCTCAGGCCGGCGCGGACATCGCCATCGCTTACCGTGATGGACCCCAGGCCGCAGAGCATGTTGCCGCGTCTGCCAGGGCGTTCGGGGGCGCGGCGACGATCATTCGGCTCGCCGACGTCGCAAACCGGAACGACGTGCAAGCGCTTTTTCAGTCGATGGACAAGGAACTGGGGGGCATCGACATCCTGGTGAACAATGCCGGCACGGATGGTCCGCGCGCCTTATGTGAAGACGCTGATCCCGCCGAGTGGCGCCGGGTGATCGATATCGATCTGGCCGGCGCGTTCTATTGTGCCCAGCAGGCGGTGACGCGCATGCGCAAGTCGGGCCGCGGTGTGATCATCAATACGACATCGGTCCATGAGTTCATTCCGTGGGCGGGATATTCGGCCTACACCAGTGCCAAGGCCGGCCTCAGCATGTTCAGCAAGACCCTGGCCCAGGAGGTCGCGCCGGCGGGGATTCGCGTGATCGCGATCGCGCCCGGGGCAATCAAGACCCCGATCAATGCCAACGTCTGGGAAGATCCCGGGGGACTGGCGGACCTTGACAGGAAGATCCCGGTGGGCCGCCTCGGCGAACCCGACGAGATCGGTCATGTCATCGCGTTCTTGTGCAGCGACCTTGCCGGCTACATCACCGGCGTGACGCTGGCCGTCGATGGGGGCATGCTTCTGTATGCGGACTTTCGGCATGGCGGATAGCGACCGGTTTTTCCGGAAAGCTCCTTGCCGATGTCTGGAGCCGTTGCACTGATCTTCGGGCAGTAGGTTCGATAGCGGTGCGCCGGGATGCACAAATGCGGCCACCGTGCGGGAGAAACCGATGCAAAGCGAAATCGATCCGCAACGCGAAGCGCATGACGACAGGAGGGTCGAGGACTATGCGCTGATCGGCAACACGCTGACGTCGGCCCTCGTTGGAAAAGACGGATCGATCGATTGGCTTTGTTGCCCACGTTTCGATTCGCCGGCGTTCTTTTCCCGCCTGCTTGGAACCCGCGAAAACGGATACTGGCAGATCGCGCCGCGCGAAGAGGTCAAGAAGGTTGAACGGCGATATCTGGACGACACCCTGATCGTGGAAACGGTTTTCACGACCCAGAGCGGAGAAGTCTCTCTCATCGACTTCATGCCGCTACCGCGGGACGAAGGCGGAGTGGACGTCGTTCGTATCGCCAAAGGCATACGCGGTGCCGTCTCCATGCGCCTTGCGATCACAATGCGCTTCGACTACGGCAGCGTGGTGCCTTGGGTTCGCCGGCGGGACGATGGCCTGAGCGCCATCGCCGGTCCGGATGCGCTGGTCCTGCGCACACCTCTTCAATTGCGCGGAAAGGACTTTTCGACGTTCTCGGAGTTCACGCTCCGCGCCGGGCAAACCATATCTTCGGTACTCAGTTGGTATCCGTCCCACAAGCCGGAGCCGCCAGGCCGCGACCCCGATGAAGCCCTGAGCGAAACCAGACAATGGTGGCGGGAATGGATCTCCCGCGCGAGCGTGGAGGGCCCGTGGACCGAAGCCGTCCGGCGCTCGCTCATCACGCTCAAGGCCTTGACCTACAGCCCAACCGGCGGGCTCGTCGCGGCGCCGACGACGTCCTTGCCGGAAGAGATCGGCGGCCAGCGCAATTGGGACTATCGCTTTTGCTGGGTACGCGATGCCACCTTCACGCTCTATGCGCTGCTCATTTCGGGATACGAAGACGAGGCGCGGGCGTGGCGCGACTGGCTGCTGCGGTCCGTGGCCGGACAGCCCTCGAAGCTGCAGATCATGTACGGCCTTGCCGGCGAGCGCCGTCTTCCGGAAAGCGAGATTGCCTGGCTCAAGGGCTTTTGCGGCTCGTCTCCGGTTCGCGTCGGAAATGGCGCGCATGGTCAGCGCCAGATGGACGTGTACGGCGAGATCATGGATGCGTTTCACATGGCGCTGAAAACAGGGCTCGGCCGCAATGACGAGATATGGGCGGTCCAGCTCGAGCTCATGAATCATCTTTACGAGGGCCACTGGGCGGACCCCGGCTCCGGCCTGTGGGAATCGCGCGGCCCCGAACGGTCCTATACATTTTCGCGCGTCATGACCTGGGTCGCCTTCGACAGGGCCGTGAAAGCGGTCGAGAGATTCGGCTTCGAAGGGCCAGCCGACGATTGGCGCACAATGCGCGATACCGTGCGCGAAGACATCTTGCGGCATGGATTCGACAGCAGTCGGAGCAGCTTCGTTCAATACTATGGCGGTAAAAACCTCGATGCGGCTTTGCTTCTGCTGCCGCTCGTCGGCTTCATCAAGCCGGACGACCCGATGATGCTGGGAACGATCGAAGCGATTCAGCGCGAATTGGTATCGGACGGTTTCGTCCGGCGCGTCGACACCAAGGCTGCCGACGACGGTCTGACCGGCGACGAGGGGGTCTTCCTGATTTGCTCGTTCTGGCTCGCCGACAATCTGGCGCTTCTTGGCAGACGGAAGGAAGCCAAGGAGCTCTTCGAACGCCTCCTTTCGCTGCGGAACGATGTCGGACTGCTGTCTGAGGAATACCATCCAGGCCAACGTCGGCTGCTCGGCAACTTTCCCCAGGCGTTTTCCCATGTCGGGCTCATCAATACGGCGCACAATCTGACGCGGGCCCGAGGCGCCGCGGCAGATCGCTCATCGCACTGAGTGTCGGGCCGGCGCGTGCTTTGACGATCCGGGCTCGATGGCGCGGCCTCAAACCGGGCCATTCGATGCATTCGCACGCCGAGACTGCATGTCATCCGCGGTCTCGCGGTGCGCCTTGAGCGCCGCCGGCCCGCCGGCCCCGGTCAGTCGATCAGCCCCGCCTTTTCCAGCCCCTCGCGGATGGGCGCGGCGTCGGCCGGGTCGCCGAACGGCAGCCGGTTGATGTGCACGTCGAACGAATAGTCCGGGTTGATCGCCATCATCTCCGCCCAAACCTTGCGCGCTTCGTCGATCTCTCCCAGATGCCCGAGCGCCGAGGCGAGCATCGCCCGGCTGAGGTCGGTTTCGGGGTAGAGCAGGATGCGCTCCCGGAAATGCGCTGCCGCCGTCTCGTAGTTGCCCAGGAGCAGGTGCGCGATGCCGACGAAATGCAGCACCCAGCTGCGACTCTCGGGGTCGAGCCGCATGCCGCGCTCGATGTCCTCGATGCCCTTTGCCGGCTCGCCGGTGAAGACCAGGAAGGCGCCACGGGAGTTGATCGACTCGGCGTCGTTGGGCTTGAGCGCCAGCGCCTTGTCGATCGCCGCCTTCGATCGCTCGTAGTCGCGGGAAAAACCGGCCGCCATCGACAGCACGTAGTTGGCGAAGCCGCTCTCCGGCGCCAGCGCCACCGCCTTGGTCGCCAATTCGTCGGCGCGCCGGATGGCGGCATCGTTGTCGTCGCTCCAGGAGTTGTTGTAGACGAAACCCCAGACCTGCCCCAGGGCGGCCCAGGCGTCGGCATAGTTGGGGTCGAGTTCGACGGCGCGTTCATATTCGGCGCGTGCCTGCTCGACGAGCTCCTTGTTGGTATTCCGCTGCTTGGTGATCTGCCGGCCCTTCAGGAAATGGTCGTGGGCCTCGACGTTGGTGGTGCCGCCGGCCTCGGTTTCGAGCCGCGCTTGTTCGCCCGGGGTCAGCGTCACTTTCAGCGCTTCCACGATCTTGCGGGTGACCTCGTCCTGGAGCTCGAAAATGTCGGTGAGGTCCCGGTCGTAGCGCTCCGCCCACAGATGCCCGCCGCTCGCCGCATCGATGAGCTGGGCGGTGATCCTGACGCGGTTGGCGGCGCGCCGGATCGAGCCCTCGAGCACCGAAGAGACGCCCAGCTCGCGCCCCACCGCGCGCACGTCGACCCGCTTGCCCTTGTACACGAACGTCGAATTGCGGGCGATCACCATCAGCCCGCCGACCTTCGACAGGTCCGTGATGATGTCCTCGGTGATGCCGTCGGAGAAGTACTCCTGCTCGGGGTCCCCGGACATGTTGTCGAAGGGCAGCACCGCGATCGAGGCCTGCCCGTTGGCGGCCGCCGGCTTCGCCGCCGACATGGCCGCCACCGGATCGCTGTCCGGATGCCACTTCCACACCCGGATCGGCCGGTCGATGTTCTTGACCGAGACCTCGCCGCCATCGTCGAACCGCACGTCGACGCGCGCTCCCACCGATTCATTGACAATCGCCGCGATGCACACCCCGCCGGGCTCGGCCAGGGGCTCGAGGCGGGCGGCGACGTTGACCCCGTCGCCATAGATGTCGTCGCCGTCGATGACCACGTCGCCGAGATTGATGCCGATCCTGAGCACGATTCCGGAGGCATTCGCGGGCGCCCCCGTCCTGATCGCCCGCTGGATGGCGAGCGCGCAGTTCACCGCGTCCACCGCGCTGGCGAACTCCACGAGCGTGCCGTCGCCCATCAGCTTGACGATGCGGCCGTTGTGCTCGGCCACCGCGGGGTCGAAGACGGCCTCGCGGTGCGCCTTGAGCGCCGTCAGCGTGCCGGTTTCGTCGGCGCCCATCAGCTTCGAATAGCCGACCACGTCGGTGGCCATGACGGCCGCCAGGCGCCGGTTGGGATGCGCTTCAGCCATAAGGGGATAGGTAGTGCAATTTCACCGGCGGCGCCAGCCGCTCAGCCGGCGACGCCGGCCCTGGCGAAGCCTTCGCGGATGCGTTCGGGGATCGCCGGGTCGGCGAAGGGCAGCCGCGCCAGATGTCCCTCGAACGAATAATCCGGGTTGACGTCATGCAGCTCGGCCCACACGCGGCGCGCCTCCTTGAGTTCGCCGAGGTGGCCGAGGGCGGCGATCAGCAGGCCCCGCGACAGGTCGGTCTTCGGTGTGAGCCGAATGCGTTCGCGGAAAGTCGCCGCGGCGGTCTCGTATTTTCCCGCCACGAGTTGGGCGGTACCGAGGAAGTGCAGGGTCTGGTGCGCAAATCCGGGATCGAGCCGCATGGAACGTTCGATAAGGGGAATCGCCTCAAGCGCATTGCCCGTGTAGATCGAAACGAACCCGCGCATGCCGGCGGAAAGGGCGTCGCTGGGCGCGATCGCGACCGCCGCCTCCGCCTCCGCCACCGCCCGCGCGAGGTCTTTCTTCCAGAACGCGATCGAGGCCGCCGTGTAGCGCACGAAGGCGATCGACGGGCCCTTCTCGACGGCCAGCGCCGAATAGCGTTCGGCGACGCCAAGTGGATCTTCCTCGGTCGACCAGTGGTTCTGGTAGTCGAGATTGTAGGCCCAGGCGAGGGCCGCGTGCGGTTCGGCGTAGTTTGGATCGAGTTCGATGGCGCGACCGGCCAACGCGACGACCTGCTCGAACATCTGCTTGTCGCGATTCCGGCCGAACAGCAGTTCGCGGGCCCGCAGGAAGAGATCGTGGGCTTCGATATTGTCGGTGGGAGCCGCCGCGATGCGCTCGGCCTCGCGCGGTGTGAGCTGGACCCTGAGCGCCTCGACGATCTTGCGGGTGACCTCGTCCTGGACCTCGAAAATGTCGGTGAGGTCGCGGTCGTAGCGCTCGGCCCACAGGTGATTGCCGGTCGCCGCGTCGATCAGCTGGGCGGTGATGCGGACCCGGTTGCCGGCCTTGCGGATCGAGCCTTCGACCACCGCCCCGGCCCCGAGCTCCCGCCCCACCTGGCGGATGTCCGGGCTCTTGCCCTTGTAGGCGAAGGACGAGTTGCGCGCGATCACGGCCAGCGAGCCGACTTTCGAGAGATCGGTGATGATGTCTTCGGTGATCCCGTCGGAGAAATATTCCTGCTCGGGGTCCCCGGACATGTTGTCGAAGGGCAGCACCGCGATCGAGGGCGCCGACTTGCCGGCCTCGTTCAGGCCGGTCCCGCCCCGACCGGTCTCCGCCGCCGCCGCCCCGGCCACCACCGGATCGCTATCCGGGTGCCATTTGAAGACCCGGATCGGCCGCTGGATGTTCTTGACCGAGACTTCGCCGCCATCGCTGAAGCCGACCTCGATCCGGCCGCCGATCGATTCGTTGACGATCGCCGCGATGCACACCCCGCCCGGCTCGGCCAGGGGCTCCAGCCGGGCGGCGACGTTCACCCCGTCGCCGTAGATGTCATCGCCCTCGATGACCACGTCGCCGAGATTGATCCCGATCCTCAGAACGATTGCCGGCCCGTCGGCGGGCGCCGCTTCCATCACCCCCCGCTGAATGGCCAGGGCACACCTGACCGCATCCACCACGGAGGCGAATTCGACGAGCGTGCCGTCGCCCATCAGCTTGACCACCCGGCCGCCATGTTCGACCACGCAGGGATCGAACACCGCCTCGCGGTGTGTTCTCAGCGCCGCCAGCGTGCCGGCTTCGTCGGCTTCCATCATTTTCGAGTAGCCGACCACATCGGCGGCCAGGATCGCCGCCAGGCGACGGTTGATATGCGCCTCGGGCATGTGGGGAGTCCTATTGCTTTTTCGGCGCGCTTTCCAGCGCCGCGATGTCCGGCGGCGCGGTTGACATGGTTCGCGTTTCGGGTCGCGATGGGCGGAATTGGTCTGCGGAGCGGAGGCGATGGAACAGGCGGCGCCACACCAACGCATCCACGCGCTCGACCACCTTCGGGCGGCGCTGGTTTCGCTCGTGGTCGTGCACCATGTCGCGGTCGTCTATTCGGCGGTGGCGCCGTTCTACTATGTCGAGCCGCCCTTCGACGATCCGGTGGGCGCCAAGGTGCTGATCTGCTTCGCGCTGCTCAACCAGGCCTGGTTCATGGGCGCCCTGTTCCTGATTGCCGGCTATTTCACCCCCGGTGCCCTCGACCGCCACGGCGCCGGCGATTTCGTACGGACACGGCTGGTGCGCCTCGGACTTCCGGTGCTGATCTGGCTCTTCGTTCTCAACCCGTTGTCGTCGCTGGCCTTTTTCCTGATGCCATCGGAACTCACGGGCATCACCGCGCCCCCGACGCTGGCCGTCTATCCGGCGCTGCTGGGGCTGGGGCCGGCGTGGTTCCTGGTCTTGCTGCTCGTTTTTGCGCTCGTCTATGCCGGCTGGCGGACGCTCGCCGATCGCCGCCCGCCGCCGGCGATGGGGCGCTTGTCGATGCCGTTCGGGGCGGGCGCGGTGGCCTTCACGGCGGCACTGGCGCTGGCGAGCTACCTGATGCGAGTGGCGGTGCCGCTGGGCCGGGAGGTGACCCTTGGAGTCGGATTTCTCGATTTCCCGACCCTTGCCTACCTGCCGCAATATCTGGGCTTTTTCGTTCTCGGTGTCCTGGCCTTCCGCCATGACTGGCTGCAGCGGCTGACCGGCGCCATGGGGGCGCTCGGCCTTATCGCCGCGGTCGCGGCCTGGGTGGTGCTTTTCCCACTGGCCATCAGCGGCCAGATCTTCACGGTGGCGTTCGACCAGGCCGCGCGCTTCACCGGCAGCGGGAGCTGGCAGTCGGCGGTCTATGCGGTGTGGGATTCGGTCACTGCCGTCGGCCTGGCGACTTGCCTGATCGTGCTTTTCCGGGCTCTGTTCGGGGGCACGAACGCGTTCGGTCGGTTCGTCTCGGCCCACAGCTACGCGGTCTACATCCTCCACGTGCCCCTGGTGATCTATCTCGCCTGGCTGATGCGCGGCATCGCGCTGTCGGCGCTGCCCAAATTCGCGCTCGTGGCGATCCTGGCGTTGCCGCTCAGCTTCGCGGCGGCCTGGCTGGTGCGCAGGATCCCGCTGGTGGCGCGGGTTCTCTAGGCGGTTCGGGCTCTGGGGGAGGGCGCCTCAGGCCCACTCGCCCCCGCGCATCACCGGCGTGGCGTTGCCGGCTTTGTCGAGCCCGTCGATGTCCATTTCGCCCGACCCGATCATCCAGTCGATATGGATCAGCGACTTGTTGCCGCCGCTTTGGGCGACCTCGTCGTCGGAGAGCTTGGCGCCGTTCACGAGTGCCTTGCGGTAACACTGGCCCAGCGCGATGTGGGAAGAGGCGTTCTCGTCGAACAGGGTGTTGAAGAACAAGAGCCCCGACTGCGAGATCGGCGAGGAATGCGGCACCAGCGCCACCTCGCCGAGCCGCCGCGCGCCCTCGTCGGTATCGAGCACCTTGTTGAAAACCGCCTCGCCGCGGCTCGCCTTCGCCTCGACGATGCGCCCGGCCTCGAAGCGCACTTCGATGTCCTCGACCAGCGAGCCCTGATAGCTCAGCGGCTTGGTCGAGCGCACATGGCCGTCGACCTGCAGGGCGTGCGGGGTGGTGAACACCTCTTCGGTGGGGATGTTGCACACGCAATTGATCCCGTTCTGCGCCGTCGCCGCGCCGCCCTGCCACTCGTGACCGTCCGCCAAGCCAATCGTCAGCTCGGTGCCCGGCGCGGTGTATCGCAACGCCGCGAAACGAAGCTGGTTCAGCCAGTCGCGGCGCCCGGCGAGATCGGCGGTATGGGCCTTCCAGTCGGCCACCGGCTCATCGCCGTCGGCCCGCGAGGCGGCGAAAATCGCGTTCGCCAGCTTGCCGACCGCTTCGGTCTCGTCCAGATCCGGAAACAGCCGTTTCGCCCAGCTCAGGCTCGGATATGAGCAGATCGACCAGTTGATGAGGAAATCGACGATCGGCTCCATCGCCGGCCGTGCCGCCACCGAGCGGGCCCGGTTGGCGCGGCTGACCTTGTCGGGGTCCTGATCGGAGAGCAGCATCGGGTCCTCGGCGTAGATCGCCATGCGCGCCGCGCCCTCGCGATAGGCCTTGCCCATCGCCTCGAACAGCCAGGCGGCCTCGTGATCGAAGCTCTCCTCGGGGGCATGCTGGTAGCGGATCAGCGCCAGCGCCTCGTCGGAGATCAGCGGGGTGACCAGCCGCGCCCCCGCGTCATAGGCGCGGGTGACGATGCGCCGGATGAGCGGCAGCGCCTCGACCGGGCCGGTCAGGACCACGTCCTGGCCGGGGCGGACGGCCAGCCCCACCGTGACGGCGACCTCCGCCAGCTTGTCGAGGCCGGCCGGGTCGATTGCGGGATTGAGGCTGCCGGGGGCGGCATCCATGTCTTTGTCTCCTTGGTGCGGGCGCGGCGGGCCTCGGCCCGCCGCCGGGTTGAATTGCGTCCGCCGCGTTCGCCGCGAAGCGGGCCTAGGCGGCGCCGGTGACCGCGCCGATGCCGGCCGCCAGCGGCGCCAGATGGGCGCCGATGTAGTAGGGCCAGATGATGATCGCCAGGACCCCCTTCCAGAATCCCAGGCCCAGAAACCCGATCGTGAACAGCCAGCCGATGAACCAGAGGATTCCAACCCCGGTCTGTTGTGTGATCTTGATGCGTTCCATTGAGATGCCTCTCTGCTCGCGGCGACGCCGCCTCGAAATCCCGGCAGCCATCTAGCGCGGACGGCACGCCGGCGCAAACCCGTTGTGCCGTCAGCTCGGCCCCCAGCGCTCCCCGATCCCCATCCAGCCCGGCCTTTCGCGCCTGACCGCACCCTGTGCGGCGAGGTGGAAAAGATGCGCCCTGACCGTCAGACGCGCCGCCCAGCGCGCCCGCCCCTTGAGGTCGGGATAGAGCCTGGTTGCGATCGTCCCGACATTTCGCGCCCCGCCCGCCATCGCCGCGACGATCTCGGCGCTGCGCCGCTCCCGGTGCGCCTTGAGGGCCGCCGCATAACCCTTGCCGTCCGCGATTGCGCCGCCATGGCCGGGCAGATACCGCGTCTGGCTGAGCGTCTGCAGACGCTCGAGCGAACTCAGATACTCCCCCAGCGCCCCGTCCGGGTCGGCGATCACGGATGTCGACCAGCCCATCACATGGTCGCCGGTGATCAGGAATTCGCTGCCGGCGACGGCGAGACAGATATGGTTGGCGCAGTGGCCGGGAGTGGTGACCACCTTCAATGCCGTGCCGTCCAGGCGCACCGTGTCACCGTCCTGAACCACGAAATCGGGGTCCATCGTGAGATGCGTCCGCCGCAAGGGGTCGAATTCGAACCGTCCCGGGGCCCGCATCGGGCGGTAGGCGCCCTCGAACAGGAGCGGCGCGTCGACCCGGTTCTGGACGATGCGGCCGAGGCCGGCATGGTCGAGATGGGTATGGGTGAGGACGATCGCCTCGACCTTGCGCCCGCCGATTGCCTCGGTGAGCGCCTCCAGATGCGCCTCCGATTTCGGCCCCGGATCGACGATCGCGATCCGCGTCTCGCCGATCAGATAGGTGTTGGTGCCGGTGAAGGTCAGCGGCCCGGCATTGGGGGCGGTCAGCCGCACGATGCCGGGTCCGACCTCGACCGGCGTCCCTGGCTCGGCGGCGAACGTCGTATCGAAGCTCAACTCACCGGGATCGGCCATTCGCGCACCGCACTTGCCTGACCGTCGCCTCCGCATTAGAACGGCGCGACCATTTCGCTGCGGGGGAGCGTACAAAATGGCGTCGGACGTTGCCACATCTCACCGGCCGCTGATCGATCCGGCCATTCCGCGAACGGGCGCCACCCGCTGGATCGTCCTGTTGCTGCTGGCGCTCGCCGGCACCGCGATCCTGTGGCTGTCGGCCCGCGCCGCGGTGCCCATCGGGCCGGTACCGGTGACCTTGCAGACCCTGGCGGTGCTGCTGATCGGCGCCGTCTATGGCTGGCGGCTGGGGCTTGCGACGGTGCTGCTGTATCTTTTCGAGGGGGCCATCGGCCTGCCGGTGTTCGCCGGCGGCGGGGGGCTCGCCTACCTGGTCGGCCCCACCGGTGGATTTCTGGTCGGCTTTGCCGCCGCCGCCGCCCTGATCGGCTGGCTTGTCGAGCGCGGCGCCGGCCGCAGCCCGCAGACCCTATTCCTGGCGATGCTCGCCGGCGACGCCCTGATCTTCCTGGTCGGGTTCGCGTGGCTTACGTCCCTGTTCGGGCCGGCCACCGCCTGGACCGCCGGGGTGATGCCATTCGTGCTCGGCGACCTGTTCAAGGTGACGATCGCCGCCCTGCTGGTTCCGGCTGCCGCCGGCCTGGCGCGCCGCTGAACCCCCCCGGTCCGTTGGGGGCGTAACCGAACCGGCAAAAACCGCTGGAAAACCACGGGTTCGGCGGTATTATCCAAACCGCACGCGACGTCCGTCGCGGCCAATACCCCGAGGGAGGAAGAAAGTTATGCATCAACTACCCAGATTTGTCCGGCATATGGCGCCGCTTGCCGCCGGTGCGACAGCCGCGCTCGCGCTGTCGCTGGCGATGGGCGGCAGCGCCGTCGCCGGTCCCAACACCGTCAGCGGTCCCACCTCCGATCCGGCGTGCTTCGTGCCGGTGGACGAGAACGGCACCTATTTCCAGTGGGGCGCCCACTCGGCCCCCTACAAGATCGCGCTCGTCAACGGCTTCATCGCCAATGACTGGCGGGTGCAGATGATCGCGGTCGCCAAGGCCTATGCCGCGCAACCCAGCGTCGCCGCCGACCTGGCGGAATTCAAGGTTATCTCGGTGGGCGAGGACATCGCCGCCCAGATCGCCGCCGCCAACAACTTCATCGATCAGGGCTTCGACGCCATCATCGTCAACGCCAACAACACCGCCGCCTTCGGGTCGGTGGTGCGCAAGGCCAATGACGCGAACACGGTCGTCCTGTCGTTCGACAACGTGATCGACGATCCGAACCAGATCGCCATCAACGTCGATCAGACCGGGCTCGGCCGTGCCGCCGCCCAGTTCCTGCTCGACAACTCCACGGCCGATCCGGCCA
>Ga0307426_1001037_pt1 | contig 18839 bp, 25 predicted proteins | sample SalMarWE160340MG_FD_202165 | JGI IMG/M metagenome (GOLD analysis project Ga0307426, IMG submission 202165) | Salt marsh sediment microbial communities from the Plum Island Ecosystem LTER, Massachusetts, United States - WE1603-40 | ecosystem: Environmental > Aquatic > Marine > Intertidal zone >... | reverse complement strand
GCATTCGCCCGTATCCGGGAGAAGACCTTCGACATCGTCATTACAGACCTCAAAATGGAAGGGATCGACGGCATGGAGTTTTTGACCGGGGTGAAGGTTCATTGCCCGGAAACCCAGGTCATTGTCATCACAGGATTCGCCACCATGGAAACCGCCAAGGAATCCTTTCAAAAGGGTGTGTTTGATTTTTTGGCCAAGCCTTTTAAGTTAGGTGAAATTCTAGAAACTGTGAAAAAGGCGGAAACAAAGTTGCGAAAGAACAAATCGCGCTGAAGCACGTGCTCTGCCGTCACGCAGGGCTATATCAGGTTTATCAGGCAAGATGGAGGGGTGAACGACCATGATAAAGACGCTCGTTTCCGTGGATGCGGATTTGCCATCCAGCATTGCTCTCAGGTATGCTTGTCAACTGGCCAACTTGGTCGGGATGGAACTCCAGACCATTCACGTGGAAGAAGCCGACGACGAGGGGTATTCCCCGGGGACCGGATGGGTGCGCCGGACGTGGGAACAGGGGTTGTTGGAAACGGCTGAAGGGGAGATTGCCCAGCTAATCAGAGCGGAGAGGCATTCATGCCCCAGCCTTGTCCCGCCGAAGATCTTGGTCGGAGATCGCGAGGGCCAGGTCCTGCATGAACTTGACCGGGGGGCTTACGATCTCTTTATTGAAGGGGTTTTGTACTCCTTCTCTTCGTCAAGCTTTTACAAGAAGATCCACTCCAGGCTGTTCAAACAGGCACCGTGTCCTCTCATGCTGGTCAGCAACCTGGTGGACTTAAAAAAGGGCCTGCTTCTGTTAGAGCAGAGCGTAGATTTCCACCGGGTGATCTCAACCTTTTCAAGGCTTTTCGGCCAAGCTGAGATCAAGTTAGACCTGCTGTATTGCCAACTTCAAGCCCCTCACGAACCTATTCCGGAGAAAGGTCAAGACTCCGAAGCAACGTTGCAAGCAGCAAGAGAGATGCTGGCCGGTCATGGATTGGAACCGAGTGAAAGCCGGGTGGTTGATGGGCCTCCAAAGAAGATTGGTGAGTCCTTGCGGGACTATGGCCTGGTGGCATCGTCCATCGAAGGCCACACGGGCAAGAAGAGCCCCTTTTTAGAGTTGTTGAGTGACGTGCAGTCGGCCGTTCTTCTATGCTAGGAGCCTGTCGGGGAACCCCATTTTCGGAGGCTGTTGGAAAATGTTCAGATGCAAGGCATCCGAGATTCTTAGGAATGAGGCGTACTTGTCGGTACGCCGCAGTGACGAAGAATGAGGATAACGCCGCAGATGGACGTTTTCCGACAGCCTCCTAGCATAAAAAATCCGGTGAGTCCGAGGAGGTTAACATGAGAATTCTCGTCGCGGTGGATCAGAATCCTTACAGCGCCCGTGCAGTCGCCCAGGTGGCCATACTGGCCAAAAATACTTGGGCGGACGTGACCCTCTTGGGTGTCCAGCCAAGAACGGCTTCAAAAAGCGAGTCTTCCGACCTATCGTCCTCACGCTGGCATCTCGATCATCCGTTAGCCAAAGCCCTGCGCGGTTACCGTGAGAAATTTCTTGCCCATTTTGCGGAGGAAGACTGCCCCTATCTTCAGCGGGATTTTGGCTACGAATTGATTGAAATAAGAAAGGGAGTATGGGAAGAGTTGTATGTGGCCAAGAGCGCCAAGAAGAACCTGAAAACGCGCATAAGGTTTGGAAATCCTGTCAAAGAGATTCTTGCGGAATCCCAGGAAGAAGAAAGTGACCTCATCACACTTGGCTGTGACCATACGAAAGGATGCACATGGAAAGATGGCACCAGCGTGCCTCAAAAAGTGGTCAATGATGCATCCTGTTCCGTACTCGTGATTAAACAAGAGAAAAAAGTTGAGAGGGTTGTTGGCTGCCTGGACCATCACGACGTTAGCCAGCAATCCCTAGAAATGATAAACCAAATGGTTACGCTTCATCAGGCGGAACTCGATATTGTGGGATTGACGGGGGGTGAAGGGCTCGGGGAGGAGGTTGAGAACAAGATGATAACCATCCTTCGGTATTACACTGCCCGACATATTCAACCACGCATCAAACAGGTGGAGATCTCTTCCCTGGCTTCCTTTATCGACCATGAGGCTCAGCGCAGCCTCGTGGCATTGTGGATGGGGAAAGAGTCGATGTTGAAGAAAGTGTTCCTCCAGAGCAAAGTCAACAAGCTTATCAAAATGAGCAAATCCTCTGTGCTAGTCCTCAGGTAACTGTCCATTCTTCCCCACAGGTGGCAACGTTTCTAAGAAGCATGGGGTCAAACCTTTACTATTAACTAGCAGGGTGGCTCCATATGCGAGTCAGCTTATCAAAACGGCGTCTCAAATCGGAATCATTCTCTCTCCTTGATGATAGACGCTTACTGTTTTGGGTTAACGCAGCGACACTCACATCACCCAATCTTCGGCCAACCTCAGCAAGGCTCATTTTTCTGGCCAGATAGAAATAACATAGGTCCATAAATACGGAGCGGGCAATCCGGCAAGGCGAACGCTTTTGGTACAATTGCTCTGGTGGTACATCGAATTCAAGGGACACATGACGGGCAATCTCCTGTACCGTTTCCGGCCCCTTTTCCAGGTCTTTCAGTCCGGGCAACTCTCTCTTGTCCGCCTTTTTCCTGGACAGAAAACGTTCATAAATCCAATCTGTGAACGCATTTGATCCAAGTACCGCTTGGCCTTTAACCTCTTGCCAAAACGTGAAGCTCATGTCCTTCACAATACCGCCCAATACAAACTGCTCGTAACGTTTCCGCCCCTTGCGATCATCACCTTTTCCAACCATTGCAAGAATTTTTTCGTGACTCACAAAAGATTGCCGGTGCTTCAAGCCAACATAGCCGGGGTAGCTGCTCCAGGTATATGTGCGAATCATCTTGACCTTCTCCTCGACTTCAAGCTGTGAATATTTCTTGATTCGCACCGGATTGAGGTGCACATATCGGCTCAGTTCCAGCAGGTAGCTGTCCGAATCCACAACAATTGCCTTGTAGCGGCCTTGATAAAGGTGGCCGCTTCGCTGATGGCGCCGGTTATAGTTGACTGTATAGGTTGTATTAAAGCGTTGCATGAAACTTTTGAGATTGGGCTGTCGGCTCATGAGAAGAAAATGAAAATGGTTGTCCATAAGGACATAAGCATGAACCTCAATTCCGTAAAGCTCTGCACTTTTGGCAAGAATCTCCAAGAACTTCGCCCTGTCAAGGTCATCGCTGAAGATTACTTTTCTTTCATTCCCGCGGCATGTGACGTGATACCAGGCTCCAGGGTACTCTATGCGGATCGGTCTGGCCATTTTTTCCTCAAGCTCTGATACGAATAGGGCTGCTTTTTCTGCAAAGCATGATCACTGCTTACCACGATCGTTCCACTCAGTCAATAGTTTAGGTTTGACCCCATTTCTTCCCTTGACAACGAGCCATGGAACGCGTATTTTTTGTACATAATGTACATAAAGGGGGGCTGCCATGCTTAATACAGTTTCTACGGCCGAAGCCAGAAAAAGACTTGCAGAAATCGTAAACAAGGTTGCGTATGGAAAAGAACCGGTTGTCTTGACCCGCCGGGGCGAGGAAATTGCCGCTCTTATTTCCATGGAAGAACTTGAATTGCTTCAACTTATTGAAGATTATATTGATATTGAAGATGCGAAGAAAGCTCTGGAAGAGCCGGGTAAAAACATTCCTGCGCAAAAACTCTGGAAAGAGTTGGGGCTCTAATCCGTGAGATATTCTGTGGAGTTCAGGCCTGCCGTTTTGAAGAGCATGAAACGGCTTCCCAAGAAAGAACTGCGGAAAATTAAAAAGAAAATAGACGGTCTTGCTGAAAATTTGCCTGACCCGGCTACTACTAAAATGAAAGGCAACAATCCTTTTCATAGAGTTCGCACTGGTAATTATCGTATTGTTTATCAAATTCTCGAAAATCGGCTCGTCATCCTTGTCGTGAAAGTCGGACACCGTAAAGACGTTTATAAAAGACTCCTCTAATTTTCCACCTTTCTCAATTCATTGTTGAATGGCGAACGGAGCCTTGCCCCGGGCAACTCGCCATTCGCGCCGCGAAGCGGCGCGAACAGGCTGCTCAGGAGCGGCGGGCTTTCACGCCGTCGGCTGGAGCAGCAAATGTTATGCATTACCTATTATTCTTCAAATACTGCTCGATCTCTTGCCTGTGTTTCGCTACGTAACTGCAACTGGGCTCCTCACCGCACTTTCGACATTTCAGGTCGTATGTAGAATTGAGGGCTTGGCATCGAGGGCAGGTGTAGTTCTTCCTAATTTCTTTGAGCCATTGTTTATAGCCAACAGACTTGATTCCTTCAAGATTGTCCCAAAGCTCCATCCGGTGAGGCATTGCAGATTGAAACAGTTTCAGTTCATTGCAGGGATACTCTTCACATTCGCTACAAAAGTCGATGTCCCGTTCTGCCGCACAAGCGAACATTTTGCATTTCCCACAGTAAGGCAGCCTTTTTCCGGAACGACAGCCGTAGCACTTGCTCTCTTCCTCAGACCAATTTCGTTGAGCTGCAAGCCTGTTGAGCCTTTCGGGGTCTTCAGTGGTGGCAATAAACCATGAGCATGCTTCACAATATAGGCCGCACACAGCAGCCATATTTTTGTCCGACTCACGAATGCTGTCTAATTCTCTTTGCATGGCAACCTTCATCCTAGTTTAGTGAAGTTTGCACATAGGCTCTTTGCATTCGCGGCGCTGACCCGCGAGCACGGCGGATGGGAGCAGGCTCGCCTGCGGACATCCGACGAGCGCAGTCGGCTGGCAAAAGAGCGAAGCGGATTTGCCAGTCCGAGTTGATGCGATTGATAAGTGTTAGGCGGCTCAACTTTTTCCTGGTTCGTCACGCTCTTTGAAAACCTCTTTCGCTGCAAATAGTCCATTAAGCGCCGCAGGAAATCCGGCATAAACCGCCATCTGCATGATGACTTCGACAACTTCTTGACGGGTGCAGCCAACATTGAGTGCTCCATGAATGTGAACCTTCAATTGTGGAGCTGCATTACCAAGAGCTGTTAGTGCTGAAACAACAGCTATCTCACGGGATTTGAGATCAAGCTCAGGGCGGGAGTAAATGTCTCCGAACGGGAACTCGATCAGGTAACGGGCAAAATCAGGGGCGATATCTTTCAAGCTTTCAATTACACGTTCCCCAGCTTCGCCATCAACCTCTTTAAGCTTGTCCCATCCACGTTCATAACGATCTTGATTCTTCATTGCTTTTCTCCAATTGACTGCCTAACGCCGGCGGATGCTTCGCCGGCGATAAGCTGGCCGTGAGCAGAGCGAGCGGTAAGCTTATCGGGCTGCTCAGACGCGGCTGTAAGCCGTCGCGTGCATCCGGCTTGTTGGACAATTTCTGTCACAAAATGAAGTCCGTTGAAAGAAATCGAGAGCTCCGTTTCGTGACAATCGATTTGACAATTCTTCTGTTAGCATCCGTCTCCTTGGCTGCTACGAGCGTCCGAATGGTGAAAACCCTCAGCGCATCTGATACAGATAGAGTACCTTCTGCGGAGTCTTTCCTGCCGGTGAAAGGAAAGGAGTCAGGACCACGTTGACACTGACTGTTTATGTTGACACGGCATACTTGATTAACCAAAGGATCGATCAGTTTGGCAATAAGCTCTGCATCGCTTCCGAACAGGCTAACCTGTTGCCCGTAATCTGATTGCGTCACATAATTCATGGGCTCTTCGATATCAGTGAATTTCGCAATCGGAACCACTGGGCCGAACTGCTCCTCAGAGTACAGCCGCATGCCAGGTCCAACTGGATACACAACTGCCGGCGACATGAAGGTGTGGTTCACGCTACCACCATTGTCGTTGACTAGACGTGCACCCTTCGTGCAAGCGTCATCAATCAACTCCATCAGATACTTCGTCTTGTTCGGTTCCGGCAATGGGGTGATCTGAACCCCGGCATCCCATGGCATCCCTCCCTTGAGTCTGCCGACGGCCTCACGGAATTTCGTTATGAATGCATCGACAATCTCCTCATGAACAAAAAGTATCTTGAGCGCCGTACATCGCTGACCATTGTAAGACAGGGCTCCCAATGTGCATTCTTTCACCGTCAGATCTAAGTCTGCATCTTCCAAGACGATTGCAGCATTCTTTGCTTCAAGTCCGAGCACACAACGCAGGCGATGCGGTTTCAGATGCTGGTGCTTCAGAACATCAGCAACTCGGCTGCTGCCAATGAAGGCCAGCACGTCGATCCTTCCGGACTTCATGAGGGGACCAATGACTTTCTGTCCCTCTCCGTAAACGGTGTTGACCACACCCCTAGGAAAGGAATCCCGGAATGCCTCAAGAAATGGCTGGTGGAGCAACACGCCCAGTTTTGGTGGCTTGAAAATCACAGTATTGCCCATGATGAGTGCAGGAATCAGGGTCGTGAAGGTTTCATTCAGCGGGTAGTTGAAAGGCCCCATGCAAAGAACCACACCGAGCGGTGCACGACGAATCTGCCCAATCACGCCCTGCTCGATAACGAAACGTGACGATACTCGATCCAAATCCTTCAGTGCATCAATAGTGTCCCTTACGTAGTCAACCGTGCGGTCGAACTCCTTCTCGGCATCAGGAAGCGTCTTTCCAATTTCCCACATCAGGAGTTTGACGACATGATCCCGCTGCTCCGTCATCCGGCACGCAAATGCCTCTACATGTCCTATACGTTCCTCGACGGACATGGTCGGCCACACCCCTCGTCCATGATCGTACGCCCTGCAGGCTGCATGAAGAGCCTCCAAGGCTTTCTCCTCTGTTAGCAGGGGGTACGTGCCGATTAGCCTCTGCTGAACGGTGTCGTCGATTGCCACGCATATCGGGGACAGCACGTCTTGCTGCGGGCCGCTCCATTCCTTGGTTGTTCCATCGCAGAGGTACTGGCGCTGTTCTATGGGGGAAGTAATACGGTACTTATCCGGTATCGCATCATCAGCCGGAAACATCGAAGCAAGAAGTTCGTCTGTCATTGTGGTTTCTCCATTCTGCCTAACGCCGGCGAAGCATCCGTCGGCGATAAGCTGGCCGTGAGCGGAGCGAGCGGTCAGCTTATCGTTGCGGGTAACTTGGCGTGTTTAGAAGGAAAGAACCGCAAAGCACCTAAAAAGTTTGATCACTGCTCCAAATTTTCCAACCGCAATTCATACCCGCTCAAGTTCACCCGCTGGTTGGGAAATTATGACTCGTCATCATCGGTCATGTCCTCCCACATTTCATTTTGATGTAACCATATCGGATCGGCATTTCTGCGGATGAATTCATCGACATCCATTCTATCAATTGTCGGCGGACGCTTCACCCGCTTCTGCTTTCCATTTATGAATATGGTCATGTATTCCTTTTGTCGCCGCTTCTTTTCCACTTTTTCAGCGGCTGTGAGTTTTCGTTTGCTTTTTGCCATGATGGGTATTGCTCTGTTTGTCTTGCGTAACTGATTTGCTGAGGTCGCATGAATTTATCAGTTGATAGTCCTCCAGTACTTTATCCCCGGAGCCCCTTTCTGGCATTCGGGACATCGCCTTTCGTGCATATCCGATCCATTTGTTCCATACACATAGCCACAGATGGTACATTCGGTCTTGTATGCATATTGCCCATGATCGGTTCCCGGAACTCCGCAATGACCGCAGCACTGCTGGCCATTAGGATTAAAGTAACCAATTTCTACGGACTCGCCGCTACCTTCCTGCCATTGAATTGGCATATCGATGTCATTCATATCTATCTCCCTTCCCAACGCGCAGGCTGACAGGTGCGCGGACGTTCTTCCCGCGCATCCGTGTCAAGCCTGATGTTGTTCTCATGCGGCAACGTGCTTAATATGTTCATAAGCAGTTCTATCAATCTGGCTAATCTCCCAATTATTTTGTAAATTTAGCCAGAATTGAGGTCCGCCTCCCAAAGCCTTTGAGAGCTTTATTGCCATTTCTGCACTTATGCCTCGCTTGCCACGACATATCTCATTAATTGTTTTGGGTAGGACCCCGATATGTTTTGCGAGTGATGATTGAGTGAGACCAACTTCGTCAAGCTCATCTTTTAGCACTTCACCAGGATGTACAGGAGTGTAATGTATTGTATCCATTTTTGTGGCTCCTTTATTTAATGGTAGTCGACAATCTCGACATCAACCCCGTTTTCATTTTCCCATTTAAAACAAATCCGAAATTGATCATTTATTCGCATGCTATATTGACCACGTCTTTCTCCTTTTAGTTTTTCAAAACGATTCCCCCGTATTTCCTGCAAGTCTTGCATTGAGGTCGCAGCCCCTAACCGAGCAAGTTTTATCTGAGCTTTTCGGTGTAATTCCTTTGGAAGCGTTCGTAGAGCATCCTTGGTGACTCTACCATAGTTTATATCCTCGGTTCCCTTGGTTTTGAAATTTCGAATAGCCATTTTAAGTCCTAAAGGAGAGCGAGCCCATTATACCGGAATCCGGTATAGCGGTCAACAAGTATTTCATGAAAAGTTGAAAGTCAATACGAAAAAGGATGTTATTTCTTATCTATCTTAAAATACGGGAGAATAACGCCGGCGGATGAGCCGCGAGCATCGCTGGAGGTGACATGTCGTTGCGAAGCAACGATCATTGTCCAGCGATTTGTTGGGCGCTGGATCGACCCAAGCCGTTCCGCGGAGTTGCAAGCGGCTTGATATTTCTCAGCTCATTTGTTTCAGATTTCTGGGCAAAATATAGATCCCACCGAAGCTGCAATTTCATCCAGAAATCAGGCGAAACGCCGAAAAATTTCGAAAGCCTCAAGGCCGTACTCGGTGTCATTCCGCGCCGTCCGTTGATGAGTTCATTAATCCTTTGGTAAGGCACATGGATCGCATCGGCCAATTGGCGCTGCGTAAGGTCCATTGGCTTCAGAAATTCTTCAAGAAGCATCTCGCCAGGGTGTGTTGGCGCTCTATGGGTTGGTATTCGAATCATTTTCAGCCTCCCTAAGCATATAGATTTCAATGATAATCTGTGATTTCAACATCCGCCGGGCCGTTTTCCGTCCATTTAAAGACTATCCGAAATTGATCGTTAATTCGAATGCTGAATTCTCCCTTCCTTTTGCCGGACAATGATTCCAGTCTGTTTCCAGGCGGCACATTCAATTCTTCAAGCGTTGAAACCGAATCCAGCTGGTCCAGTTTTCGTGTGGCAATTTTCCAAAGTCGTTTGGGACAGACTTTCATGGCAGGCTTGGTTGACTTGCCGTTGAAAACGTCCTCTGTCGCTTTGTTTTTGAATGAGCGTATCACAGATTCACCTTATCACGGATACCATGCTATTTCAAGGCTGTTTTTATCTCGTTTACGCGCCCAATCGCGGCGCTGACCCGCGAGCACGGCGGATGGGAGCAGGCTCGCCTGCGGACATCCGACGAGCGCAGTCGGGTCCAGTGCCTTGTTCCGTCGCGCCCGGCGCGACGGGGCAAGGCACTGGACGAAGTCGGCGCCGCGATTCCCGGCGACGCCAGTCGCCGGGAATGACAAGCTGAGGGGCCAGGAAACGATAACCGAAATGCTATGTCAAAGCTAAAACGCCATACACGAGTCTGCATTTCTAAAAAGGCACCTCTTTCCCGGTCCCTCTCAAGCGGGAGGTTGGGTAGGCAACGCGATGCCTATGTTGAATTCTAGAACTCACAGGTCAGCGACCGCACGTTCTGATACCTTCCCCGCTCCCATTCTCAACCCCTCTACTGCTATGCTGATGTCTTCGTATAGAGCATCTACTGATTTAAGCACATATTTCGGATCGGGATTAATCTGGACGAACCGGCCGATCTTTCTCGAGCAATAAAGGTAAGTATCAGCGAATACCACATCAGTTCCAGATCGCGAATAAATCGAGATTGAGACACTCACTTTTGGCGATACTTTGTCAGAGTCGACGTAATAGCCACCGGTAAGAGTGGCGATTAGAATTGCATCAAAGCCACCTTCAATTTTTGAAAGATCGTATTCTTTGCCGTCTTTGGTCCTTGGAGGCGGAGGGACGCGTTGGAGGTCGTAGCCCTTCTCCAGCAGCCCCTTCTCCAGTATAGTGAGCATAGTCTTGGTGAGTTCGGGCTTTAGCGGGGCGATTGCCTCAGTGAATTTTGTCGTTGCTGATTCGTAGCGCTTTGCTTCGACGCCCCCAATTATTGCACCACCGATGGCGCCAAACATATAGAGTGCTGAACCACCCGGTGTTTGACCTGGATCCATAAAGTACCGGCTGGGCTCGGGTGTTTCGACAAGCGCGATTCTCTTTATCGACTGCTTGACCTCAGGTCGCAATGCAATCTTCGGTGCCGATGCGCATGCGGTAAGTGCGATGACAATAAAGGTCACTACTACGGTACGAATAGTGCCATTCATCTGTCAGTTACTCCTATGTGATGATGATAACAAGTCTACAGGGCAGATCAGTAGATGACCTCCGCACGGCTGAGCAGCCTCCTTGCGTACCCAACGCCGCCGGATGAGCCGCGAGCATCGCAAGAAAGAAAGCGCTTCAGCGATCTCTTTCTGAGAAGCGCAGTCGGCTCCATTGCCCTTGATAGGCGGAGCGCGAGCGGAGCCTGTCAAGGACAATGGCGAAGCATCCGCCGGCGATAACCTGGCCGTGAGCGAAGCGAGCGGTCAGCTTATCGGTTCGGGTAACTTGGCGGGTTTCTTAGGAAATGTTTGAAATAAAACCGATATAATGGCCAACCCGCCTAATGCGCCAACCGCAATTTATACCCGCTCAAGTTCACCCGCTTGTTATCCGCTGTTTTTTATTGACACTCTCAATAATTATGCGTATAAATACACACTATGGATAGCCGAACAATAATCAAAATTCTCAAACAAAACGGTTGGCATGAGGTAGCCAAAGTCGGTTCCCATTCTCAATTTCGGCATCCAGATAAATTGGGGCGTGTTACCGTTCCCTCACCCAAAAAAGGACATACCGATTGGCACTTTGAAAAGTATCGAACGCCAGTCGGGAATCAGATTTAGCTGAGGTGTAACCATGGCAAACTACATTGCAATAGTACACAAAGACCCTAACAGCGACTTCGGCGTGTCATTTCCAGACTTTCCGGGCTGCATTACGGCCGGCAGAAACATCGACGAAGCAAAGGACATGGCCCAAGAAGCTCTCGCTCTCCATATTCAGGGCATGATTGAAGACGGAGGCCAACTGCCAGTTCCTTCAAAGCTCGAAGAAATCATGGCTGATCCCGATTTTTCTGAAGCTGCGGCCTATTTGGTCGTTGACGTTCCAGATGCCAAACCCAGATCGGTCAGGGTCAATATCACTGTCCCCGAAATGACTCTTAAGCAAATTGATGCCGCAGCTAAAAAGCGCGGTATGTCAAGGTCTTCATTTCTCGTCCACGCCGCACGGAACGCTCTCCATTCCAACCAATCGGAAGTATCTATTTAGTTCAATTATCACGGATAACGCCGGCGAAGCATCCGCCGGCGATAAGCTGGCCGTGAGCGGAGCGAGCGGTCAGCTTATCTGGCTCTTCAGCGGGCGCGCGGTTTTTGCGCTCCGCTGGAAGAGATGGTTGGGTCCAGTACTTCTCTGCATTGCCAATATCTCTTGACCTTTTGTTAAAGGTCATTTATCAAAACTGTCTTTCACTTTGCTCATTCAACGCTAATCCCTGATAGATATTTGTTATGCAATTTTGTAAGCGATGCAAGGGCAACCACCGAGCCTATGAGACACAAGAACATATCCGTCTGGGTGTCCCATATGTAACCTTGTGTTCCGAGGAAGGCTTCAGTGTCAGTTGGGTTAGAAAGAGAAGCCAACCATTCGATGATTTCATATAGAGCTGAAAAAGCGAGTGGCACAGCGACAGAGATGAAGCCAAGCCATTTACCTGGCTTCAATGGCGACGTTCGCGTAACGATCTCGCGCACGTAAATCGTCGGACCAAAGCCTTGCATGAAGTGCCCGATCTTGTCGTAGTTGTTGCGAGTCCAGCCAAACCAGTTTTCCATCCAAAATCCTAACGGCACCTTAGCATAGGAGTAATGGCCACCAAGCATTAATATCATCGCGTGGATAGCGATAAGTGTATAGGTTAAGCTAGTCAAAGGGAACCTTCGGTACGTGAGAAGCATCACAGGCAGAGCGATGAAGAACGGGAATGCTTCCAAAATCCACGTAAGGCGAGTATCTTTCGGTGAGATTCCCGACCAAACACAGAAGGCTAACACTATTAGCAGCAATACCAACGGATACTTACTTAACGGCATGTGCTCTTTCATTTTTGTATCTCTTATTAATTATCGACCCATCGCCGCTCTTCAGCGGGCGCGGCTTTTTGCGATCCGCTGCAAGAGCATGGTTCGATGTTCTATTCCTCTCGATCAAAATGTGCTCTTATTGCTTCCTGGTCTCTCAGATAAATGCTGAGCCAATCATAATGAACTTCACCCAGTGATAAGGCAGCTAATCTCTTTTCTCCAAGAGTTCTAATATTATCGAGCAATATTGTTATAATCCTCTTGGTCTCTTCATGGGTCCGCCTGTCACCTTTCTTTATCCCCCATGTAGAGGTAGGACTTCCAACTTTAGCCCAGGAATATTTATTTGCAATACAGATTAGGAAAAGATGTTCGATATTCTTTTTCAGCCATTCTTTTCCGGTTTCATCTGTTGATAATTCCTTAGCTCCTGTTCCATAGAATGCAATCACACCGCAGAGAGGCTTATACTTCAGCAAAGGGTAGTTCTTGTACAAATATCCACTTGAATCGTAGACGACACTGTGCAAATGGCTTGCTGCTGATTCAGCTGACTCCAGGTCCTTTTTACGCAAATTACTTTTTACCTCCAGTGTTGCAATAACGCTTTCAGCTGGGTAAACGCCTATGCTCTGTTCTTTGATAAATGGAGGTAATATCCTTGTATCATATATGACGATATCAGTTTGCTTACTTTGATCTCCCTTGTGGTTGATGATAATTCCTGATCCAATATCAAATTGACTTGACAGGAACTTCTTCAGGACACCAGAAACAAATAGCTCTCTTAGTTCACCTTTTGTCAATCTATGATCCATGGCAGAAATGGTATCGATTCTTTCAAGCATTCCGCCGATAACAGAACTTGAATCTTTTTGAATCAAAGTTCTTTTCGCTTTTTTCATTACTCAATACCTATTGTCATCTAACGCGCTCACCTGACGGTGGCGATAGAAGGTTGAAAGTTTGATAAAACGCCAACTCAAGTAAACGCAGCCGTACTTTCGCCAGCCGCCAGACGTAGCCGGCCAGGTGCAGTGCCGAGGTTATGTAGAGCTTCCCATGAAATCTGAAGCAAAAGACTCTTTCAATGGACCTAAAATTGGCTCCAAATCTGATGGATTAACTGTTTTTACTGATAGGCCTTCTTGTCCTGCTTGTTTTCTAAAGACATCATCTGATGGGGAGTTTCCAGTTAAGATTAAAATATCCGCCCACTGGTTCTTAGTTTGAAATGCAGCCTGAAATAACTCTTTTACATCCTTTTCTTGGGGAGCATCATCGACTACACGCGATAAGATATGTCCCAATACATAGCAGCTAGCGGCATCCATCAAAACATAAATATCGTAAGGTTCATCCTGGACCAACAAGAACTCTTCGTTAATTCTGACTGCTATCCATGCTTCATTTACTCGGAATTGATCTGGTGTGATCATGCAGCCTCCATCCATATTGCTTATTGTTCGAGCTACCATAATCGCGGTGCTGACCCGCGAGCACGCCGCTAATCAGCCGCGCGGCTTTTTGCGTCGGCTGAATTAGCCTTGTTATGCCACGATTTATGTAATCCATTTCCTCTCAATGTTCCTCAGGCTAATATAAAATAGGGTTGCGCAAAAACATGTAATGATAAGGAAGTCCAAACCAAGGAACATCATATTCGTTCCAGTTATTGCTCCACGAAGAATGTCAACGCCGTATGTTAAGGGTAATATATAGGACAACGGACGCAGGACTACCGGAAGAGCGTCAATTGGAAAAAATAGACCACAAAGGAAAATCATCGGAAAGCGGAAAAAGTTTGAAAAAGTCTGAGCTTCAAATACCTCGCTGACAGACACCGCTATAAAAAGCCCCAGAAATGTTGAAACAATCGCGATCAATATGATAGCAGGCAATACTGTTACCCATGAAATTGCAGGGAGATCGGTTAAAAATAAAGCAAGAGCAATAGGAACAATAGCGTTGGCTGAACCGAAAAAAATTGCTCCGGCTGTCTTAGCCAACATAAGAAGGTTTAATGAAATAGGAGCAAGCAGCAATCTTTCAAACGACCGGTTCTTTTTTTCAAACGTTATTGTTACTGCAAGCATTGAGGTTGTACCGAATAGCACAGAAATTGCGATCACGCCCGGAAGCAGCGCCGGAATGTTTTCCAAACCGCTACCAGACTTTATAAAAAACATGCCTGTCCAAGCTATGGGAAAAATCAACCCCCAGCTAATATTTGGCGGCTTGAGATAATAGGCACGCATGTCCTTCAATAGAATATTCCAGAAAGCAACCCATTGTTTCATGCTGCACCGCCTTTTTTCTCAGCTTCTTTTTTCAAAACGTTGGCCTCAATGCCGGTCACACTTACAAACACATCTTCGAGTGATGGGCCTATTCGTCGGGCTTCTTGAACTTCAACCTTCTGCTCTTCAATAAAACGCACGAGTGGGCCAATGCTGATTGGTTCAGCGGACTCGATACGAACCTGCTCTGACGAAATGGACTGAAACTGATAATTAGGAAAAGCGGTGGCAAGTCTGCCTGAGAGATCGTTTGCTGCGCTCGAAATAGAAATCAACATCACTTGCCTGCCTAACAACGGCTGCAGAAGATTCCTGACTGAGTCTGTTTTTACTATCCGGCCTTTGACGATGAAAGCAATACGTTCACAAAGCCTTTCAGCCTCTTCGATGTAGTGTGTGGTAAGAAAGATTGTCGTTCCGGCACGGTGAAGATCGGCGATAAGCTGTCTGATCTGGCGGGCACTCGCAACATCGATGCCAGTGGTTGGTTCATCAAGGAACAGAATCTGTGGGCGATGAATAATGCCGGTTGCAATAGTAAGTTTCCGTTTCATGCCTTTGGAGTAACCGGCGAACTTCCGATCTCCTGCTTCCTTAAGTTCGAATGTTTCCAGCAATTCCCTTGCCCGCTCTTGGCGTTCTTTCTTGTCTATGCCATATAATGATGCACAGAAACAAAGATTATCAAATCCCGATAGTTCGGGATAAAGGTTGCTCTCATCGGGGACAATGCCAATTAGATGCTGGGCTGCTTTCGGATTTTCAGTACAATCCTGGCCAGCTACTCGAAATGTTCCCGAATCTGGCCTGGACAGACCCGTAAGCATGTTGATAGTAGTCGTTTTACCGGCTCCGTTTGGGCCAAGAAAGCCGAAAAGCTCCCCCTGATGCAGGCTAAATGATATCTCATTAACGGCTGTCACATCATCGAACTTCTTGGTCAGCTTAACTACTTCGATTAGAGAATCTTGGACACCGGCTGTCGGTATTGATTCATGTATTCTCATGTTTTCCTTAGGGAAACTTCGGGGAAACTTCGGGACGTTCCTCGGATTCTCGGATTATTCAATGTCCTCATCCAAAAGCTTCAACCCTTGCTCTTCGACGATTTGCCGCCCCTCGTCACGGATTCGCTTGCCGTCGAGGACGCGATGTTCAGTTTTGTCGATATCCCGACCGCGCTCATCCCAAGTTCCCGTGTCCCCCAATAGCATAACACGCTCCGAGCCTTTACCGTTCTTCGTTGCTTTCCGCCCGTCAATAACTCCTTGGAAGTAAGACCGAATAAGCCGGTCACTCGATCCACCAATTGAAGTAGAATTCACCCCATTCTGTCCATCGCTGCGGTTAAGTGGGCGGCAAAAGAGCGCCACCGAATTTCCCGATCCATCTTCAACCGCTTTGTTGTGCAAATTCAACCCCCCACTTTAGATAGAAGGCGAAAAAGGGATCGGTGATATGCAATTTCTGATCATCCCTTTCCCAATCAAGTACTGGCGTTGAAGCTTCATCTCCTGCAGCGATCTCTGCCATCTTCTCGAGAACTCGAGTGACTTCGTGCGCCTGTGGAATTGTGCCTTGGAGAACATCTCGGATAGCGATGCGCAGTTGCTCGTATTCCACGGTTTCAAGGCCTGGCCCGAGCTTAGCGAGCGCGAGCAGCGTTACTTTGTATATGTCCGCGGTGCCACCTTCTCGCAACTCGCGCTGTAGCCGGTCAGAGCGTTGTCGCGGGCCTCGTGCAAGCTTATCGAAAACGATTTTGCCGGTACCCTCTGCTACAGCGCAGAAAAGGTCATCGGCTACGGTTTGCACACGGACGGATGTACGTACTGTTTCCTCGATATGATTATGCAGAGCCAAGTCTTTGCAGAATTGTTGCATTAGGTGTGGGCTTCCGTAAGCCTCTTCAGCGAATCTCTCCGAGACACTGGAGTTTACATTCATGTTCAGTCGGGGAAAGCCCGCCGAAGAAATCTCGAGTAGCTCGGGTTTCTCCCAAGAAGGTATGTGAATTGATTCAAGGCGGCCGGTCATCTCACGTTCCACTTTCACTGCGTCATAGCGCCGGTGCGGAATAGCTATTAAAATAACAGGAAGGCCCTCGAATATGAGCGGTTTCAAGGCACGAACGATACTACCTTGGAAGTTACGATCCAAGTAATGGAAGTCGTCGATGATGAGCGGAATATCGTTCTCACGCAGCTGCGATATGGCCGCTGATCTTGGTGTGAGAGTGAGCTTTTTGCCGTTACCCGCAGAGCGTGTGCGGCCATGTTCCGCTCCCACCTTGCCTTTCGCCTTGGCAACCAAAGGGACGCCAGCTTGCCCTTCCAGTTCCCCCTTGAGCGTGGAAGTACTGGTGCGCGACGACTCAGTAGCAGATTGTGTAAATCCTCCAAGTTCATCAAGTACATAATTCCAAAGATCGTCCTCCTGTTTCACAGTTCCACCGTCCACCCATACTGCCTCAGTCCTTGGGAAGACAGTGTTCACGAGCACCGTCTTGCCAGACTTCGTAGCACCAGTCACAGTTACGAGCTTGCATAAATTGTCTCTTGCCGCGCGGAGCCGACCTTCGAGATTACGTTCGGTACGGCTTACATATGTGACTTTCGGCATGCCACCCGGGATAAAAACCGTTGAAGTTCGGTATGGTTGCATATGTTGTCTCCTTTTCCCGTGAACAATGGCGAACGGAGCCTTGCTCCGGGCAACTCGCCATTCGCGCCGCGAAGCGGCACGAACAATAAAGGTCAGCGGTGGCGGTAAGTCATCCGCTGGGGTGATTTGTTAGGCAGCTTTTCCCTTGTACTGATCATCTTGCGCGTAAAGAAAACAATCGATCTTCCTTGCATCCCATCTTTTCATCAAAGCGGGCACCTTGCCCGTCTTCTTAACTGCGGATGCTATTAAATCAAGTTCGCGAACTTTCTCTTTCTTAGATACTGAACGCTTTGTCAATTTTGGTGTTGCTTGCAGTGTTCCAAAAGCTGACCTAGGGCCTAATTGAGGGAATCTTTGCATTGCGGGGCTGACTCTATCCCTATAATCGCCAAGCATTGACAAGACACTAGAGTAAACCCCACGGCCCAGAAAACTTGCAATAATGAGCATTTCGGTTACGCCATTGTTGCCAGAGCGGTTCCTGACAGCCCCAAGTAGGGTTTCTCTTATTCGAGCTGCCTTTATTCCTTGAATCCAGTAAAAGGATGGCACCTCGCTCCATAGAGAAAACTGAAATATAGCAAGCCGGTGATTCTCGGAAACCTTAATCTCACTTCTATCTGCGTACCACCTCCATAGAACAACGGGTGAAGGCAGAGACTCGGAACTCCCTCTAGACAAAACTGACCAAGCTGCAATTTCTTCTTCAACACCTTCAGGTGCAACCGTAAAGCTCATGCCTTTGATCGCGATCGACTCCGGGGAGTCTTCAATTATGAACCGCTTGGCTTCCTTGTCTCCGGGATCTTTCGAGAGAATAAACACGTCGCTGCTTGCAGGAGATTTGACTACTTTTGCGACTTTATCCAATAATGCATCCCGAAACTGATCTATTCGGCGCTCAATTAGATCGCTTAGGTCTCGAGAGTCACCGAGATGGTTTCCAGCACTACGCCTCACATAGAAGGTTCCTTTCTGCAGTAATGTTTTCGGCTTACCGCTTGGATGAGTGAATATCCCATCCTTGCTAATCATATGTGTCACGCCGACAGATTGCGGTATATATAGAATCACTATAGATAAGCCATCTATTTTGAATTCCTTCGCTCTCAACCCAATCAGGTTCGGTTCTAAGTGCTTATTGAGTTTTTGATGCAGATTGTTTACGTTTTTAATTGTTTCCGCTACCTTCCTAGATAATCCAACGACTTTCTTGTCACCGTCATCGACTCCAAATAGCAGGTAGCCACCGTACGTGTTCGCAAACGCCGAAACATCTTTTGTTAGCTCGAGCCAATGCTTTTCAGACGTAGGGTCCAGTGTCTCTTTATAATCTAACCTGTCGTCTTCCTCAGCGTATTCGGCGAGAAAAACCGCTGTTTCTCGCGTGAGTGGATCTTTTCGCAGTAAGTGATCTCGTACACTAGGCATGGAACTCCTCGGCGCGCCTGACCAGCAGGCGCGGTTTTTGGCCCGTCTGCGCCCAGGCGCAGGTTATGTCTAACAACACTGCTGTCCGGAATAATTTTTCAAAAGATGGCATAACTAGCTATAATTATAGTTATTTTGAGGGTTAGAAAGC
>Ga0307426_1001036_pt1 | contig 18847 bp, 20 predicted proteins | sample SalMarWE160340MG_FD_202165 | JGI IMG/M metagenome (GOLD analysis project Ga0307426, IMG submission 202165) | Salt marsh sediment microbial communities from the Plum Island Ecosystem LTER, Massachusetts, United States - WE1603-40 | ecosystem: Environmental > Aquatic > Marine > Intertidal zone >... | reverse complement strand
GCGCGGCGGAAGATGCGCAAAAAATTGGAATCGCATCTTTCTGGCCCTTCGGTCAAAGGTGATATAAAAACTGATGTTAGTGTCGGAGGAAAATATGCGCTGCAAAGAAGTGATTCGAAGGATAAATAATTCGGTCGCGCCGGATAGCGAGATGCGGGAGCATATTAAATCCTGCCCTGCCTGTGCACGGGCCTTTAAAGCCGCATCTATCCTTAATAACGCATTAAAATCCGAAAAGGAAAAAAGTATCGAAACGACGCCTTTCGCGGAAATCCGCAGCCGGATTATCCGAAAAACCGCGGAAAAGAAAAAGGAGAGTATCATGTCGATTATGAAAAATCAAATCAACCGGAGGTCGGGACTGGTGACGGGATTATCCCTGGCGGTGATTGTCTTTCTGTTTATTACCCTGGTGCCGTTTTCATACACCACCACCGTGGGGTATGATCTGGTGTATGCGAATTTAAACGAAGCAAATATCACACCGGGGCAGCTTCCCCGGGCGCTGGCTGCGCTTGGTTATGAGGATGCCGGTATCGAGTTTGACGGCGGTAATTGCCTTATCAGCGGTCTTCCGGACAAACAGGCCGCACGCGAGGTCGCGATTGCCGTCAAGGCTTTGACCGGTTTTCAGGCCGATCCGCAGATAAGACCGATAACCGGTGTCGTCTCCGGTTCGCTGTTTGCTCAGGTGAGGGAAAAGCTGCATATCGAAGTTGAAACCGAGGGCAAATCCGACCAGCAAATCGCCGATGAAATCAGACAAAAACTGGCGACGGTTTACACCAATCCGACCGTGACCGTTACCACCAGCGGTGGTGAGAGACAGATTACCATGGATATCAATGACAGCGGCGTCAATGTCGCCGGCGATTCAACACGTGACGTTAAGAGAATAGAACTTCATGTCGGCGATACCGATAATATATCTTTTGAAACGCCCGCCGGCGTCAGTTGTGCCAATCTGGATATCGAGGGAATGACCGATGCCGAAATCGAAGCGGCCGTCAGGGCCAAGCTGGCCGAAGAGGGCGAAAATGTGGAGAGTGTCGATATAACCACGAATGCCGACGGGAAAAAGGAGATAAAGATAAAAGTCGAAAAGGAAGAGACTTCCGGCAATTAGAAAATGAATCAGAGGCCGATATAGGCCACAATTAATTGATTGTGCCCGGCAGATGTTCACATCTGCCGGGTGAAAGGCGCTCATCCGAGCGCCTTTTTGTTTATTGACATTCGTCTTTCATAGGAACATCTTGATAAAAAAATAAAAATCGTGGTTTGTATATATTTTGTACACAAACCTGAAGAAATATAATGACCGATTTTAATAAAAAGCTTTTATATGTTTCCCTCTTCGCCGTTGCCATGGCTTATTTCGAATCCGCCGTCGTCGTCTATTTAAGAGAATTGTACTATCCTGAAGGTTTCTCGCTGCCGCTCAAAGTCATCAATATCCGCATGATCCGAATCGAGCTGTTCCGTGAACTGGCCACCATAATAATGATGATTACTGTGTCCGCTATTTGCGGTAAAAGATTCTGGGAACGCTTCGGATATTTTCTGATTTTGTTCGGAATCTGGGATATCTTTTACTATGTCTTCCTGAAAATCACTCTCGATTGGCCGTCGTCATTGCTTGAATGGGACGTGCTTTTCCTGATACCATATCCATGGATCGGCCCCGTGATTGCACCATCTTTGGTGGCTTTACTGATGATAATCATCGGAATCTCGATTACCGGCCTGTTCAACAGGGGACTTTATTTCAGACCGACTCTGATTACATGGCTTTTAACTATTATCGCGACCGGCATGATACTCTTCTCGTTTATGTACGATACCGATGCGACATTAAGACTCGAAAATCCGCAGCCGTATTTTTACTGGCTGCTTATTTCCGGCCTGACATTGTATCTCGTCGCCTATTTGCATTCGTATCGCGAGATAATCAAACAGCTCTGATATGGTCGGTGTACATTTTGAGATTGTCCCAAAAGCCGGTATCGTCATCGCGAGGAGTCCGAAATCTCCCCGATTTATCGGGGGGAGGAGGACGACGTGGCGATCTCTCAACTCGTTATGAGGAGATTGCGACGCAATGTCATTGCCACGCCCTTCGTGGAATGCTAAGCGTTCCTCTCAGGGCTGGCAATGACGTGTTTTTGCTTTTCAAGTACTTTTGGGACAACCTCCTTTCATCCGCCAAAAACGCAATAAATTATCTTTTTTTTACTTGTCTCGGAATTTTGCTATGATTTTATTCCAATTATAGTTATGCCTGATCCTGATGACATCAAAACTGGTTCCAACATACAACTTCTCGGTCTGATATTAGGTCCTCTTCTGGCTCTGGTTATTTTAATCTTTTGCAATTTCGATCCCGAAAACCCGCTGGTTACGCGGACGGCCGCCATCGCCATTCTCATGGCGGTCTGGTGGATTACCGAGGCGATTCCGATTGCCGCCACCGCCTTAATCCCGGTCGTCCTTTTCCCGATTATGGGAATAATGACCGGCAAAAAGGTCGCTCCGATTTATTTTAATAACGTAATATTTCTTTTTATCGGCGGTTTCATAATTGCTCTGGCCATGCAGAAATGGCAGCTGCACAGGCGAATCGCGATAAAAATTATCATGCTCATCGGCACCAGTCCCAAAAAAATAATCCTCGGTTTTATGGTCGCGACGGCATTTCTTTCGATGTGGATCTCCAACACTGCCACCACGATGATGATGGTGCCGATTGCCCTTGCCGTTATCAGTCGGCTGGAGAATGATTCCGAAGATGTGAAAATCTCAAAATTTTCGCTTGGACTTTTAATAGGTATCGCCTATTCGGCATCGATCGGCGGTATTGCCACCCTCATCGGGACACCGCCTAATCTTGTTTTCATCAAAATCCTGAAAATCAATTTCCCCGATGCTCCTGAAATAACTTTTGCGTCATGGCTCGCTTTCGGATTACCTTTTTCTATCATATTCCTGATTATCGCATGGCGATTACTGGTTTTTATATTTGTGCGCCGTAGCAAAAATGAGAAGGCCGATATAAACCTGTTTAAAGATGAATATAAAAAACTGGGCCCGATCGGCTTTGAGGAACTGGTAGTTTTAATCGCCTTTATTGCCCTGGCTTTTCTTCTGATTTTCAGGCAAAATATTAATATCGGCAGCTTTACCATCCCGGGGTGGTCTGGTATTCTGCCCGAACCGTCGTTTATTGATGACGGCACCGTCGCCGTCGTCATCGCCCTTTTGCTTTTTCTGATACCGGCCCGCGGAAGTGTGGGAGGTTGGATAATGGACTGGCGGACGGCAGTAAAACTGCCCTGGGGAATCGTTATTCTTTTCGGTGGCGGCTTTGCACTGGCGGAGGGATTCGGCCAATCCGGACTCTCGCAATGGCTGGGTACACAGCTAACCGGATTCAGCGGCTTCCCGGCCCTGGTAATAGTGATTTCAATATGCCTGATGATGACTTTCCTTACCGAATTGACTTCAAATACCGCCACGACCCAGATGGTCCTGCCGATTCTCGCCTCGCTTTCGCTGGCGATTCGAATTAATCCGCTTCTATTGATGATACCGGCGACTCTTTCGGCTTCATGTGCTTTTATGCTGCCGGTAGCGACTCCTCCCAACGCCATAATATTCGGCTCGGGAAAAATATCTGTCGGTCGCCTGGCTCGGACCGGTTTGATCTTAAACTTTGTCGGAGTTATACTTATAACCGCGGCCATATATTTTCTGGGACGATTCGTGTTCAATATCGATCTGAGCCAATTTCCGGAATGGGCGAATCTAAAATAAATTTTTGGATATAAACAGCTAATTTGCTATAATTCCTATATGTAAATCGTATAATTTAACAAAAGGAACGACAACATGATTTGTACAACCGAAGTGTTAAAATCGGGCTATGTCCGGCAGTATACCATAAAGGAACGCACTAACGCGCCTTTTATTGAAAAGGGGGTAATATGATTTCATTAAAAGCACAATACGGATTACGAGCCATTGTATCTTTGGCTGCGAATTATGGTAAGGGGCCGCTGCAGGCAAGGCAGATTGCGATCTCGCAGGATGTTCCGGTACGGTACCTGGAATTGCTTTTATCACAACTCCGACGTGCCCGCCTGGTCGAAGCCACACGCGGCAAGAAAGGTGGATATTATCTGACAAAAAAACCGTCCCAGATATCGGTTTTGGATATTATCTCCGCGTTTGAAGGGAGTATTCTTTATTCGCAAAACGGAACCGTAAAACAGGATGCCTTGACTCATGTTTGGAAAAATGCTGAAAAGCTTATTACCAAACACTTCCAATCGTTGAAGGTATCCGATCTGGTTTCCAGGCTGGGCGGTAAGGCGAGCTATCAGATATGAGGTGAGTAATTCGCTCAAACCAAAGGAGTCTTTTCCATGAGCAGAATTGCTGACGATATCACCAGGCTGATCGGCCACACGCCGCTGGTTAAATTAAATCGTTTGACGGGCGGTTTGCCCGGACAGGTTATAGTCAAGCTTGAATCGTTCAATCCGCTATCATCGGTCAAGGATCGGATCGGCATTTCCATGATAGACGATGCCGAAAAGCGGGGCGTTCTTAAAAAGGATACGACCATAATCGAGCCGACCTCCGGTAATACCGGGATCGCGCTGGCTTTTATAGCCGCCGCCCGAGGATACAGATTAATTTTAACAATGCCCGAATCGATGTCGCTGGAGCGGCGAAGTTTATTGAAAGCCCTGGGCGCGGAATTGATTCTGACGCCCGGACCGGACGGTATGCCCGGGGCGATTAAAAGGGCCGAAGAACTTCTGGAGTCAACAGAAAATTCGTTTATGCCGCAGCAGTTTAAAAATCCGGCCAATCCGTATATCCATCGGACAACGACCGGCCCGGAGATATGGGACGATACCGATGGCAAAGTGGATATTATTGTTTCCGGAATCGGAACCGGCGGGACCATCACCGGCGCCGGTGCCTTTCTCAAAGAGAAAAATCCCTCGATAAAACTCATCGCCGTCGAGCCGGCCGACTCGCCTGTCCTGTCCGGCGGCCAGAAGGGGCCGCATCCGATTCAGGGAATCGGCGCCGGGTTTAAGCCTGATGTTCTCGATCTGGACATCGTCGATGAAATTATTCAGATGCCCTCTGACGAAGCAATAAATACCACCCGGCGTCTGGCGAAAGAAGAAGGTATTTTAGCCGGGATATCGTCCGGAGCGAATGTCGCCGCGGCCTTAAGAGTTGCCGCCAGGGAAGCGAACGAGGGTAAAATGATAATAACATTCGTCTGCGACACCGGTGAGCGATATCTTTCAACGCCCACTTTTAAAGAAATTTAACAGCCTTTGAGCGAAACCGCGCTTCGCATGGCCGAAAAAATAAATTATCTGCCTATTCCGGTATAATTTCTTATCTTTAATAGATTTAATTGGTAGTTCCATGAGTAAAAGGGCTTTTAAAATCGGCATTTCGACAACGGTTGATTTTACCGTCGATATTTCAAGACAATTCGAGATATTCTCTCAGAATAATTTTGACTTTGTCTCCATTTGCGCTAATGCAGAGCACACACATTTTTTTAATAGAGAAAAAATAAACGAAATCCTCGATCTGGCCCGAAGTCTGAATCTGTCGATTGACTCGGCACACGCTCCGTTTTATCCCCCTTATAATATTGCCGCATTGGATATCGATGAAAAAGAAATCGCCATTGAAAAAACCGCTCGTTATATAGAATATGCCGTCGAGCTGGCAATCCCGATTGTTATTATCCATCCCCATCATTATTTTTATGACAGCAAGGAAGCCTGTCTCGAGCGCGCTATTGAGTCGCTGCATCGACTCGATCAATCGATTGGCCGTCTGCCGCTCACTGTGGCCGTTGAAAATATGCCAACCTCACAGGGTTCATGGATTTGCGATCAAATCCTTCAGGTTTTCGGCCCCGAGAAATTCGGATTTTGCTACGACAGTTCGCACGAAAATATGAGCGGTGAGCCGTTTCATTTGCTGAAAAAATATTATTCCCGGATGACCACCTGCCATCTATCGGATAATCACGGTCAGTCCGATGAGCATCTGCCGCCGTTTGACGGCAATATCAACTGGCCGGAACTCAGGTCGTATTTTGACAGGGCCTCGCAGATGAACAATATCCTTTTCGAGGTCGGCACCGGCCGGAAACTGAGCGAGCCGATTGAAACTTTTATCGAACGGACGGCGAAAGCGGCGAGAGCGATATTTAATTAAATCTAAGCCATTTTAATCCAAATAAGCTTCGCAACTTAAGATATAATAAATACCGGAACAAATTGCTTGCGCCGTTTTATCACTATTAGTAGTATTACTGCGAACAGGTTTGATTATACCGATAATGTAGCCAGAAGGTAATATATTCGAAAATAGCCGCCGGGAGACCACTTATGATAATCAGAGCCAAAGGTTTAAAAAGCAAACATCTATCCAAAATCAGGGCAATTCTGTCATTCCTCTTTCTTTCGTTTTTCTTATTGTCGAATGCGAATTTTGCCCAGGAGAATACGGCCGATGATCATATTGTCAAGGGTAATGAATACCTCTATGGAGGCCAAACGCAGAAGGCCATCGACGAATATTCTCTGGCGCTGAAAATCGACCCGAAAAATCCGAAAGTCTACCTTCAACGAGGTATCGCCTGCGGGATGCTGGGCAAATATCGGGAGGCGGTCAAGGATTTTACTCAATCGGCCGACCTCGATCCCAATTTTGCCGATACCTATTACAGCCGGGGCATCGCCTATGAAAATCTGGGTGAAAAGAAGCTGGCTGCCCGGGATTATAGCCAGGCAATAAACTTCGATTCCAGCTACGTCAAAGCATATTTCCACCGTGGAACCATGTTCTATATGAGGGGTAAATTCGATGTCGCTATCGCTGATTTCCAGAAGGCAATCGAATTGAAGCCGGATTATGCCGAGGCATATTTTAATATGGGTTTGGCGTATCGCGCCCAGAATAATTTCGATTTCGCCGTCAGAAGTTATACTCGGGCGCTCGAATTATCTCCGGATTTTATCGACGCTCTCTATAACAGGGCCATCGCTTATTATTATAACGACGATTTCAACATGGCCATCAAAGATTTCAAGCGGATTATCGAATTGGATCCGAATTACACCGATGCTTATTTCAGCCTCGGTGCCACGATGGAATGGACCAAAAAATACGACGACGCTCTGGATGCCTATAATAAATACATTGAACTGGCCCCCGAAGAAGATTCGGTAACGATTCAGGCCCTGAAAGAGTACCTTCCTAATATTGATAAGAAGAAGGCAAAGTACGAAGGGAAATTGGAACCGCCCCCGCCGCCCGCTCTAAAAGAAGCCAAACCGCCCGATGCTGAATAAGTCTATAGACAATCTGTCTTAATTGAATTTTCCTATAGAAATCAGATTAGTTCCGAAGCGTACTCACAGATTCTTTCCAGAAACCGCTCATCTTTTTCGGTAAATGCCGAGCTTTCGTGTGAATCGATATCGAGTTCTCCGACCAGACGATTATCCTTGAAAATGGGCACGACTATTTCCGACTTTACATTCGGGTTGCACGACAGATAATCATTCTCCAGCGAGACATCGGAAATCAGGACGGTTTCTTTTAAATCGGCCGCCCGACCGCAAATCCCCCGCCCGAACGGAATCCGAACATGTTCCGTCTGTGTCCCGATAAACGGCCCCAGGATTAGTTCTTTGTTTTTATCCGGATCGACCAGATAGAAGCCGACCCAATCGTATTCCGGGATATTATATTTCAACAGTCTGCAGATCATCTCAAGTTTTGATCGATTTGACTGCTCGCTTCTTAACATTGCCCCGACTTTTCGGACCAATGTACCGAACATTTTTTCTTTATCCATATTTATTTTTGCCCTTCGGGAAATTATAGTTTTGTTTCATGTTATCCCAGGCATCCCAGACCCGCCGAATGTGCGGAATCGTAATCGAGCCGCCGACTATCAACCCGATTGCCAGCGTTTCTTCCAGCTCTTTATCGGAAACACCTTCTTCCCGACAGCGGATCAGATGATACATGATACAATCATCACATCTCAAAACCAGCGAAGATACCAGACCCATCAATTCCTTGGTTTTGGATTTCAGTGCTCCGTCGTTATAGACCTGCCGGTCGATATTGTGAAAGCGCTTCGTATTGATACCGGCGTATTTCATCACCAGTTTATTAAGGCGCTCTCTATCTTCCCGGAATTCCTTTATTCTATCCTTGGTCAATGTCTTTAACTTCCTAAATTGCAATTTCAATCTTACAAAAAACAAGCCGCTTTTTCAATTGCTTTTTCAGCATAGCGTTCGATCCGGAGACCTTACAGGAACAATTATACTTTCGTGGTTTTCTAATTTTCTATTGACTTTAGCCCGTATCAGTGCCTTTTTGGGATTTAATTTTCTATCCTGCGGAAGGCGGGGGAAAGGCGAAAATTAGTTGAATTCGGACGATTGGCCGAAAATATCGGTTGTTATCCCCATAAAGAATGAAGAAAAGTTTATTGCTTCGACAATAAAATATATGCAAACGCAGGATTATCCGGAGGATAAGCTGGAAATCATTATTGTCGCCGGCGATTCCAGCGACCGTACCGATGAAATTATTGCCGAACTGGCCGCCAATGACCATAGAATCAAGATAATTCACAATCCGCGGGGCTTTTCCTCGGCCGGCCGAAATATCGGCGCCGAAAATGCGACCGGTGAAATTATATCATATATAGATGGTCACACTTATATCAATAATCGCATGCTTCTGCAAAATATGGTCGAGCTTATGGCCGAAAAGGAAGTTTCGATCTTGAGTCGCCCGCAATTCCTCGACACTCCCGAAAACAGCTATTTTCAGAAAGCCGTCTCGCTGGCGCGTAAATCACCTATCGGTCACGGGCTCGATTCAACGATTTACACCGACGAGGATAAATATGTGAATCCGACCAGTTCCGGCGCGACATATAAAAAAGATGCCTTCGAAAAGTTGGGCGGTTTTGATGAGCGCTTTGATGCCTGCGAGGACGTCGATTTTAACTTTCGCGCCGCCGAAAACGGCTATAAGTCATTTACTTCCATGAAGCTGGCGGTATTTTATTATCCCCGTGAGTCGCTGTCGGCATTATTCGCCCAGATGTCTCGGTACGGAGTCGGGCGCTTTCGTCTTGCCCGCAAACATCCGGGTTCATTGTCTCTCGGCACCCTCATTCCGCCGTTTATTACCGTCGGAATACCGCTTCTGATACTATTGGCACTTTTCGTAAATAAATTTCTATATCCGTCTCTTTTAATTCTTTGCTTCTATGCTGCCGTAATCCTGCTGTCAAGTTTGATTATCTCGTTCAGGAGCGGATTGAGTTTCCTGCCGATTCTACCGCTGATTTATCTGGCCATTCATTTCGGTATGGGATCGGGATTTCTGAAAGAAATGTTTCGTTCAATTTTCGGCCGAGGTGTAAAATTTTGACGAGAATCTTATTGCACACCATTCTCATTATAATCGCATTCGGGGTCAATTTACTATCTATTAAGAAGTTACATGATTATTCCGATAACCTTAACTATGCCCTGTTTATGAATAGACTATTCGTCTTTCGTTGCGTATGAATAGAAAAAAAGGGCTTGAGAGTTTAAAAAAAATCGAAATGGGACGTAAAAATATTTGATAAAGAGTCGGACAAAACAGGCAAATATTAAAAGGGAAAATAATTGGAATTCAATAAAGACAGTCTCCGTTTAGATGCCCGGGCGGTTGCCGAAAGTCTCTTTGAAACCATTCTTCGGCAAACCCGCGGCATATTAAAAAAAAGCGGTGCCGTGGTCGGAATATCGGGTGGAATAGACTCCTCGGTCGTGGCGGCGCTGTGTGCCAGAGCACTCGGGCCAGAAAAAGTGTTGGGCGTGATGATGCCGGAGAAAGATTCGGCCGGTGAAAGCAAGGAGTTAGCCGAAAAGCTGGCGAATAAATTCGGTTTCGAGACGGTTGTCGAAAATATCTCCGCCGGGCTGGCCGGCATGGGATGCTATCGGCGGCGGGACGAAGCCATCAGGCAGGTTTTCCCGGAATATGATGATTCTTACGCCTGCAAGATTACGATGCCGACCAACATCCTGGAGAAAAATACGTATAATGTATTTACGCTTACGATTGAGAAGGACGGTAAGTCACAATCGAAAAGAATGCCGCTGGGAGCCTATTTGCAGGTCGTGGCGGCGTCAAATCTGAAACAGAGATTACGAATGACTACTCTTTATTACCAGGCCGAGAAGAGAAACTGGGCGGTGGCCGGAACGGGCAATAAGGATGAACACATGCAGGGATTTTTCGTCAAATACGGCGACGGCGGGACCGATCTGAAGCCGATCGCACATCTGTACAAAATCCAGGTATACCAGTTGGCGGAATATCTGGGTATCCCGGATGAAATTATAAAGAGAATCCCCACGACCGATACGTACAGCGCCGAAGTAACCCAGGAGGAATTCTTTTTCGGACTTGATTTTTATAATATGGATATGCTCTGGTATGCTCTGGAGCATAATGTCCCGCCCGCAAAGGCGGCTGAAGTCTTAAATCTATCGGAGGAACAGGTCCGAAGAGGTTATGCAAATATTGAGAGGAAGGTTAAGGCTACCGAGTATCTGCGGATGCCCCCGCTCGAAATCGAATCTTCGTGACGGCATGGTGAATAATTGAAAAAGCGAAATTTTTTGAGTAAATTCTGAATTAGTACAAAATATTAAATAATGGATATAGAGGAGTACAATGGCTACCGTTCAACAATCCGATGTGCGCAAAAAACTTAAGGATTTTATCACCGAGACTTTTCTTGTCGGAAGTGACGTCGAATCCATCAGTGATTCCGATTCATTTATGGAAAAGGAAATTATCGATTCAACCGGGGTTCTGGAACTGACGTCGTATCTGGAAGAAGAATTCGGAATTACGGTCGAGGATAATGAGTTGACACCGGATAATCTCGATTCGGTCGACAAACTCGTGAATTTTATTCAGGGGAAAACAGGCTGATTTTCGGTCACTTCGATGCCCGGTCGATTTCACCGGTCGTCTGTCTTTTATTTCCGAATCGGCATACTTTATTACATGAAAATTTTTGATTTACTGGCTATCGGCGCCCGGCTTTTTCCGGGTAATAAAGCGATCCAGCATCTGGATCGCGAAATCAATTACCGGCAACTGCTGAAAAGAACCAATATCATAGCGGAGTACATAAAAAATTCGAACCTTGAAAGCGGTTCTCGTATCGCTTTGATGTACGAAAATTCGATTGAGTATGTAATTCTGTTCTTCGCAATTTTTAAGGCCGGTCATGTCGCGGTTCCGCTTGATACATCTTTGAAGCCGGATAAAATCAAATTTATCATCTTCGATTGTGATGCCCGGCTGCTGTGTTTTCATTCGAAGTACGCTCGATTCCTGGACAAAATTGTCGATATCGATTCACCATTGAAATATATTATTTCGGATAAAGATATTAATCTGGAAAATCCGAATATTCAAATTAAAAAAATCGAAGACATTTTACGAAATCCTTCTGCTCCCACTGATGATCCCCACCCGCGTGTTGCTTATTCGATGAAGAAATTCGAGCTTGAAAAACTGTATGAGAAAATTCCCGAATCATCAGATGAGTTGGCAGCGATTTTTTATACGTCCGGCAGCACCGGCGAATCGAAAGGTGTCATGCTGTCGCATCGCAATTTGATATCTAACACGATTGCCACCGTCGATTATCTGAAGTTGACCGAAGATGACAGCGTCATCGTTATTCTTCCATTTTATTATATTTACGGTAATTCGCTTCTTCTGACACATATTCCGGTCGGCGGGACGCTGGTTATCGATAATCGTTTCCTGTACCCCGAAGTTATCCTCGATACGATGGAAAAAGAACGGGTCACCGGATTCTCCGGAGTACCCTCGAATTTTATCATTCTTCTGAACAATTCGAGCATGCTTTCCAGAAGATTGAAGCATTTAAGATATTTCACGCAGGCGGGCGGTGCGATGGCGCCGGAGATTATCAAAAAATTGATGAGTGCCTTTCCGGGAAAGGAAATCTATATAATGTACGGCCAGACCGAGGCAGCCCCGCGCATATCTTATCTGCCCCCGGAACGGCTGGCGGAAAAAATCGGTTCTATCGGAATTCCCCTACGCGGTATAAAGATAAAAATCGTCGATGAAAACGGGGCCGATGCCCCCGTCGGTATATCGGGCGAATTGGTTACCGCTGGCGACAATGTCATGCTCGGTTATTGGAATCAACCGGATGATACGCGGCAGGTCTTGAAAGACGGCTGGCTGTACACCGGTGACCTGGCCAGAATGGATGATGAAGGCTATTTTTTCATAACCGGCCGCAAAAAGGAAATAATAAAAACCGGCGGCAATCGGGTCAGCGCCAAAGAAGTGGAAGAGCGAATTCTTGAAAATGACAAAATTCTGGAGACGGCCGTTTTCGGAGTCGAGGATGACGTCCTTGGCGAGGCGGTCAAGGCCATTGTTGTTTTCAAAGAGGGGCAGTCGGCTGATGCCCGTGAAATTCAGACATTCTGCCGCGCCCGACTGGCCGAACATAAGGTCCCCAAAATAATAGAATTTATGGAGTCGTTACCGAAACGCAAATCGGGTAAGGTCGATAAATTGGCATTAAAAAATTGCATATAAAATGATATTTAATAAGAAAGGAGAAAAAATGAAATTCTCCAGAGACGTCGTCAAAATTGATCCGAAATACGAGGCCGATATCGTCCGGGATTTTCTGAAGGCCGAAGTCAAAAGCGTCCCCAAGAGGGACGGTATTATCGTCGGCGTCAGCGGCGGGATCGATTCGGCTGTCGTTGCCTCGCTTGCAGTCGCCGCTGTCGGCAAGGAAAATGTCCTCGGTTTGATTCTCCCCGAAAAGGAATCAAATCCGATCTCGGCCGATTACGCCAAACTTATCATAGACAAACTCGGTATCGAACACAAAACCGTCGAGCTTACTTCATCGGTCGCCAGCTTCGATGCCTATAAAAATAGGGATGCCATTATTAAAAATATTTTCCCCGATTATACTGAAGGGTACAAATTCAATATTTATCTTCCCCAGAATCTCCTCGATGCCGACCGTTTCAATTTTTACACGCTTCGTGTCGATGACGGTAAAGGCAATGTTCGGGAAAAAAGGTTATCGAAAGAGCAATTGCTGGGTGTTACGGCGGCGGCCAATGTGAAAATCAGATCGCGGATGATTGCTCTTTACTTTTGGGGGGAGCAGAATAATTATCTGGTGGCCGGTACCACCAATAAAACAGAGTTTCTGCTGGGCGATTACTGCAAGTACGGTGATGGCGGCACCGATGTTGAATGCATCTCGCACATGTACAAAACCAATATCTACCAGCTTGGTGAATATCTGAATGTTCCCAATGAAATCATGGAGCGAACGCCGAGCCCCGATACCTTCAGCCTGCCGGTGTCGGATAAGGATTTCTATTTTTGCCTGCCGTTCGACATTCTCGATCCGCTCCTTTATGCCTGGGAGTACAAGGTCGATCCGGCCACGGCGGCCAAAGAATTGAGTCTCGGCGAAGATCAGGTCAGAAGGGTTTTTCGCGATTTTCAGTCCAAGCACGCTTCCACCAAGCACATCCGGCAATTACCGATAGCGATTGAAAAAGACTGGAGCGCCAGTAACTCGGGCGTTTCGACGGCCAGAGCCTGATAATATTGTACCAGGATATTCCCGCGCACGAACGGATTTTTCCCGCGCTTTTTTATCGAAAGTACAATTCGTAATATCGGGGAATCAATGACGTCGAAAGATGATACAATACCTGAAAAATTCTCGGTAAATGAATCGTTTACGATTTTGTCCCTTTTTCTTTGGCTAACTCTTCCTTTTTTGCCTCCAGTATCTCGCCCCTGACAGGAATTGTCTTTTCACCAAAAAGAGCAAATCTCAACCAGCGATAACCGAACTTCAGCAGTTCAACATCATCCTCTTTAATCTTGCTTCGCGTCCTCTCGTCAATTTCGAATTTCTCGAAAAAACTGCTGTCAAAAAGAAAGCTGCGGAATTTATCTACGTCATAGCACGCCATAAAAAACATTTCGATTTTCTGCGGTGTCAGATTGCCTTTATCGGTGAAAAATCGATGCAGTGTCAATTCCTTAAAATCTTCGCCCATCTCGTTATACTCTTCAATACCCTCCGATTTAATCCACTCGCGGACCGTCCGATCTTTCTTTTCCTCAAATCCCTTACAGACAGATTCTCTTAACAGAAAATAAAATTCCTTATCCAGCTTGTCGCTGCCTTCTTTCGGGGAAGCCAGACCGAGCGGATACATACGGCACGCCCAGGGTCGATCGGGATATACCGAACAGCCCTTATCGCGAACAAAGGGACATGTTTTCTTCTCGTCATCATTCATCTTGAGGAGAACCACCGGATATTTGAGATTTTCATCGAATGGCGAGAAAGTGTATTTTTTCAGGAATTCGGTCGAAGTGATGCCCAGGTTTTTTTTCAGCCGCACGATATCGTAAGGAGTGAGAAATATATTTACGTCACCGCAGCATTCATTGAAACAGGGGACACCCGGATGACATCTGAAATTGAAATGGCTATCCAATGTCATACGGGGATAATCTTTAAGTATTTCTTCCTTGAATTTCTCGATTTCGTTTCTCATTTGGTCTCCCCGATGTTGTCCGTTTCGGCATCTTCGACGATACGGTTTCTAAGGGCGCTGGCCGACCAGACCGGCAGCGGCCCGGACAAACCGGTCTTGGGATCATAGCGATGACGATATGATACATTTTGATCGTACTGGCTTTTCATCCAGTCCCAACCCTTGACATAATAGGGGCAGTCGTCATTGAAGCAGACATAATGGGGGTGCTCGCCCCAGTTGGCCTCAATCGGAGGCTGCCACAAAGACATCTTCTTCCCGCAGTACGGGCATAATGTTTTATCCTCAGTCATTATAGAATCCATTGTTATAAGCCGGTCTCATTTTTTCGCTTCGCTACCAGGCTACCTTTTAAAGTAAAGTCCTCCGAACACATGGCATCCGGAGGACTTTTATTAACTAATCAACGCACTCAAAGATTAGTAAATGGGAATGATATCTCTCTTCATCATCTCCCAATTTCCGGATTCACGATCCCACTTGCAGTTGGCGAAGACTTTCCAGTCTTCTTTCATCGACGGCAAATCGGCGCGGAAATAATACCCCGGCCAGCGAGTCTCCTCACGGAAGAGAATCGTCCGGACGTGGGCTTCCGCCTGCCACATACGATGAATATTCTCCCAGCAACGCATCAGTTCGTGCAGGTTGGCGGCAGCCAGTTTATCGGCGTCCTCTTTCAGGAATGCAAGCAGTTCGAGACCTTTTTCGAGGAGCTCTTTGCTGGTCGTAAACTGAGTCGAAACACCGCCGGCATATTCATCCATAATCTTCTGCAGCCGGAACATGAACATCTTCGGCTTCATATAGTTGGGATTGATCTCGGGATCCGACGAACTGCTCTTGTGCTGCTCAAATAGATCCAATGGGAGAAGAATACGCTTTTTCAGTTCTTCGATTTTAGCATTGTCGAATGTAATCTCTTCGGGATGATCAACCGCGTAGGCACAGGCGCTCTTGGCGGCGATACGACCTTCAGCGTGGGAACCGGAGGAGAATTTGTGGCTGGAAGCGCCGGAAGCGTCACCGGAAGCGAACAAACCTTGAACCGTAGTCATATTAGCGTAACCCCAGAAATAATCCTTGGGAGCGAGATCTTCGGGACCGCTCACCCAGGCACCGGAAGCGCCGGAGTGGGAACCGATAAAGTACGGCTCGCAGGCCGCGATTTCAGAAGGTTTTTCTTCGGGAGCCGTATTCGTGGCCGCCCAGAGAATCGCCTGCGATATGGTCATATCAAGGAAGTCTTCCCAGGCCTCGGATTCGAGCTCTTTAAGTTTTTTCTTGCGCTCTTTTTCGTCGGGAACTTCAGAAGAAAGCTTCTCGATAGCCTCTTCCGTCCTCATGTAGATGGGGCCCTTACCTTCCATGACATCCAGCATCATCAGCCAGTTGCGGAGGTTGGCCGGGACCGGCTTAACGGTACCGTATGGTTTCCATTTTTCCAGTTCATCCCGGCGTGTCTGCATATAGTCTTCGCCGCGGCCATTGGTGGCGCGAGATTTAAATAGCAGGAACCAGGCACCGACCGGACCGTAAGCATCTTTGAAACGGACGGGGATGAAACGGACTTCCTGGCACGTCATTTCCGCGCCGGCTTTCAGCGTGAAATAGGCGCTGGCGCCGGAGTTAAACGGCGGATACCAGGAGCGGCCGAGACCTTCTCCGGACGAACGCGGTTTGAAAACATGTACGGCGCCACCCATGGCGGCGACAACCGCTTTGGCCTTGAAGACGTAGAACTTGTTTTCACGGACGGAGAAACCGACCGCGCCGACACAACGACCGTCTTTAACCAGCGGCTCGGTCACGAAAACTCTTTCGTAAATGTTATCCATCCCGAGCGCATTCTTGGCGGCTTCGGCGACGACGATTTTGTAGGATTCGCCGTTGATCATCAGCTGCCAGCGACCTTCGTGCACATAGTTACCTTCGGCATCTCTCCAGATGGGGAGTCCCCACTTCTCGTACAGATGTACGGTCGAATCAACGTGACGAGCGATATTGGCAACCAGATCCTCACGGGTGATACCCATCAGGTCGTTTCTGACATACTCGACGTAATCTTCGACACTGTTCTGACCGTCTTTGACACCAACGTACTGGTTGATGGCCGAAAGACCCATCGCAACAGCGCCGGAACGATCCATGGCGGCTTTATCGACCAGAGTAACCTTCAGATTATTCTTCTTTGCCCAGTAGGCGGCCTCTACGGCCGCTCCACAGGCGGACATACCGCCACCGAGTATCAAAACATCAGTTTTGACTTCGATAGTTTCGAAATTAGCCATATTGACACTATTCCTTTCTTACTTTACTGGTGGAAGGTCGGCCATGCCGGTCGAGGCTGGCTCGGTGAACAGGTATGGGCTCTTCAGGTCATCCGATTTCGTTTCATAACCACCATCGGGAACAGCCTGACCTTCAGGAGTGGTCCGAATCGGGAACTTGAACCTTTTCAGCATTCCGTTTCTGAACTTGACCGTCCACATTATGCTGTCGGTACTGCGCATCGGCGTCACCGACGCACCCATGGGACAGAAATCAGCATAACCGCGGACTTCAATCGCCTGCGTCGGGCAAATCTTGACGCAACTGTAGCATTCCCAGCACATCTCCGGAGACTGATTATACGCCTTCATGATGTCTTTATTAAGCACCATCAGGTCGTTGGGGCAGATGTACTGGCAAGCGGTTTTGTCAAGAGCTTTGCAGCCATCGCACTTGTCAGGAATCACGTAGCTTGGCATTAACTACCTCCTAATTCTTTGTTAAATGTATAAGCCAATCATAAATTATTATTTCTTTGCATCGCCGGTCGCATGACCGTGCAATTTGACTTCAACTTTGTCTTCCTCTTTCAAACTGCCATAATATTCCCGCAGAATATTCAGCACTTCGGGACGGCTGAATTCGGCCGGAACCTCGCCGCCCTCGGAAAGAGCTTTACGCAGTGCCGTTCCGGAGAGGAACAGCCTGTCTTCTTTGCCGTGCGGGCAGGTTTTCATCGAGGCCATGCCGCCGCACTTGTAACACCAGAACGTCCAGTCGATCGGCAGCATCTTGCATTCCAGAGCGCCCGGCCAGAGTCGATGAAATATTTCCTGTGCATCGAACGGGCCGTAATAATCACCGACACCGGCATGATCACGACCGATAATCATGTGCGTGCAGCCGAAATTCTGGCGGAAAACAGCGTGCAGCAATCCCTCACGAGGACCGGCATAACGCATATCCAGTGGATAACCGCCGGTGAGAACACGATCTTTATCGAAGTAATTTTCGACGAGCGTATTGATGCAGTTGACACGGACATCGGCCGGAATATCACCCGGCTTGAGCTTGCCGACCAACTGATGAATATAAAGACCGTCGCTTACTTCAATAGCGATTTTGGCCAGATACTCATGGGAACGGTGCATCGGGTTACGAAGCTGCAGAGCCGCGATAGTCTTCCAGCCGCGCTCCTCAAAAACTTTTCGGCTTTCAGACGGACGCTGATAAATACCCTTGAATTCTTCAGGGAAATAACTTTCGGAGAGAACCTTCACCGGGCCGGCGATGTTCCAGTCTTTCTGGGCCATAACCGTCTGAACACCCGGATGACTATTGTCATCAGTGCCGAAAACATGCTTGCACTCGAATTCCTTGTCAATCTGGTATGACTCTTCCACTTTCATCGTACCCATGATTTCATCCGTTTCGCCGGAAATCAGGCAGATTTCCGTCCCGGGCTTAAGCTTGGAATCATGCGAGAGAGTTACCGGAATGGGCCAGAAAATGCCGTTGGCCATCTTCATGTCTTTGCATACGCCTTCCCAATCGGTCTTGTTCATAAATCCTTCAAGCGGAGTAAAACCGCCGATACCCATCATGATTAGATCGCCGGTTTCACGCGTCGTCATTACCACTTTGGGAAGCGTTTCGGCTTTCTTCAATTCTTTATCCCGCTCCTTTCCTTCAAGAAGCAGAATCTTCAGCTTGTCGCTGCCGTGCGGTGAAATCAAATTCGACATCTCTTTTTATGTCCTGTTTTAATTTTGGTTTTATTTCTCATTATATCCTTTTATCGTCAAGTTTGTGACTTTTTTCACAAT
>Ga0307426_1001031_pt1 | contig 18888 bp, 13 predicted proteins | sample SalMarWE160340MG_FD_202165 | JGI IMG/M metagenome (GOLD analysis project Ga0307426, IMG submission 202165) | Salt marsh sediment microbial communities from the Plum Island Ecosystem LTER, Massachusetts, United States - WE1603-40 | ecosystem: Environmental > Aquatic > Marine > Intertidal zone >... | reverse complement strand
ACAGCTCTCGAATATGATCCCTCATATGAGGCTGAATTCAACTTACACATGGGTTACATTGCCTTGAAGAAGAACGATCTAACAGGAGCCGGGAATTACTTGAAAAAGTGTACGGAGCTTAGTCCGAGCAGTGCAAAGGCTAATTATCTCCTCGGATGGGTATATCTGAAGCAGGCTTTAGACAATCATTCGGTTGAGCAATTGCGGCTTGCGGAAAAATCACTTCTGAAAGCCTTGAGGATTTCTCCGGATATGTCGGTCGCGCGCATCCTGCTTGCGCGTACATATCTAGAGATGGGCAATACTAGACAAGCCCGGGAGGAAGCTAAAATTGTTCTTGAGACCTCTAAAAACGTAAACGAGTTGAATCAGGCAAGGTCCATCCTCAATCTTGATTGAGAAACATAACCAAATCCCGGCCCGACGCGGAACAGGAATTTTTATTCAATATAGTTGGTTAATCTCCCTATTCGCTCAATTTCGACCTCTACTTTATCACCGCTCTTCATCGGACCAACGCCCGCCGGCGTGCCGGTGGAAATCACATCCCCGGGCAGAAGGGTCATTACGCTTGATATGAAGCTCACGAGTTTGGGGACGCTGAATAGCAGATTTGATGTTCTGGAGTGCTGCTTGCGCTCACCGTTAAGATAAGTAGAGATTTCAAGATCGCCGGGGTCCGCCTCCGTTTCAATGACGGGTCCCATGGGAGCGAATGTATCGAAACCTTTTGCCCTTGTGAATTGAATGTCCTTTGCCTGAAGATCCCGTGCCGTGACGTCGTTCAGGCAGGTGTATCCATAGACATATTTGAGAGCCTCCTTTTCTTCCACGTTTTTCGCTTGGCTCTTTATTACGACCGCGAGCTCCCCTTCGTAATCGACGTGCGAAGACATGTGTACTGGGTATTTTATTTTGTCTTCATGACCTATGACGGCCGTTGCGGGTTTCAGGAATATCCTCGGCTCCTCGGGCAGCGCGCTCCCCATTTCCTTTGCGTGATCCTTATAATTAAGACCTACCGCGATGATTTTTGACGGCGAGCACGGCGGCAGGATTTTGACATCATCCATGCTGTGTGTTCTGTCCGTGACTTTGATGTCGCTGAATATGTCTCCTTCAGTTTCCTTTATAACTTCTCCCTCCAGAACCCCGTATTTCGACTGATTCTCAATCAGGAATCTAACAATCTTCATGTCCTTCTCCTCTATTCAGTACTATTTGTCTCTGCGTGACGAACCTGATGTCGGGACTGATCTCGGTATCTAACCTCTTTCAGATATAAACCCCATGGAGGGGCTGCGTGTACGAATTTGTTTTTTTCTCCGGATTCCAGAATATTCCTAAACTGTTCGGGTGAAATCTTATCCTTTCCGACATTCACGAGTGTTCCGACAATAAGTCTAACCATCCTTTTCAGAAATCCCGTTGCTTCTATCTTAAATTCCGTAATATCGTCTTGCGTCTCAAGACCGGCATCCAATACCTTTCTAATTGTGGACTTGTCCTGTTTTCCGATTTGGGCGAACGCCTTGAAGTCGTGCTCTCCTAAAAGTGATCGCGCGGCTTCACTCACGGACTCCATGTTCAGCGGAGAGGGAACAAACCAGGCCCTCTGCCTGAGGAGCGCCGAGGGGTGGGGCCTGTTGAGGATTTTATAGATGTAAGTCTTGCTCTTGGCCGATAACTGCGAGTGGAAATCTTGATAAGCCTCCTCCGCATTAATAATCACGATGTTTTTTGGCAGGATGGAATTTAGCCCTTTCTGGAAAACATCGGGTTCAAGCGTGCTTTCAGTCTTGAAGTTCGCGACTTGTCCGAATGCGTGCACGCCCGTATCCGTCCTTCCCGAACCGTATATGGTTGTCTTCTCCCCCGTGATTTTTTCGACAGAATTTTCTATCACTTCCTGGATCGTGGGCCCTGTCCTTTGTCTCTGCCATCCCAGGTAGTTTGTTCCGTCGTATTCGATTGTCAGCTTGATGTTTCTCACGGTCTATATGCCGCCTTTGTCGAATTTGATACGCGGATCGAGTATGACGTAGCATATGTCCACGATCAGGTTCGCAAACACGAGTATAATCGTATACACGACTGTTATACCCATAACAAGCGGATAATCCCTGTTCGAAACAGCAAGTATAAAGAATCTTCCTATTCCCGGTATTGCGAAAATGTGCTCCACTACGAACGAACCCGTGACCAAGAAAGCGGTAATGGGCCCGAGCACGGTTACGACCGGAATTAGGGCGTTTCTGAGCACGTGCTTGGTAACAATCTTGAAACCGCTCAGTCCCTTGGCGCGTGCCGTTCTGACGAAGAGGGCTTTTGATGTATCGAGCATACTTGCCCTGACAAGACGCGCCAGATAAGCAGCAGGCCCTGCGGCCAGCGTGAGCGCGGGGAGTACGACGTGGCTCGGGCCTCCCCAGAGTGCGGCGGGGAACCATCTCAGCTTTACCGAAAACAGATAAATCAAAACCGCTCCCGTAACAAAGCTCGGGACGGATACCAGAGCTGTCGCCACGGCGACTGATGCGAAATCGAAAACGCCTCCCGGTCTTGTAGCCGATACGACGCCTATTATGACTCCTGCGCCTATTGCGATAAAAAGACTGATGAGGCCGAGTTCAACCGATACAGGAAGCGTTTCCTTGATGATATCGTTTACCGACCTGTCTATATATTTATAGGATGGCCCGAAATCCCCCCGGGCTAAATTTGACATATATATGAGGTATTGCTTCCAGACAGGCTCGTCCAGATTGTACTTGGCTTCGATATTTTTTTTTATCTGGGGCGGAAGTTTTTTCTCTGTGTCGAAAGGCCCGCCGGGAAGTGTCCTCAACAGAAAGAACGTAATAGTCGCTACCGCGAATAGTACGAACACTCCGGTGAGGACGCGGCTGAAGATGAATTTCCCGACCAAGACCGCATTCCCGGTTAACTTTCTTTTCTCACCACGAAGGATTGTTTGGAGAGAAGCCCTTTCGAATCCTTTGCGATGATGGTTATAAGGTTCACCTCATCCTCGAGCTTGAGTTTCAGCGACATCAGCACTTCGGTTTTGGTTGACGGTAGCAGCGCTACCTTGTCGTCTCCAATAAACACAGATACGAGCTCTATGCCGTCCTTATCGTTAACGTTTCCCTCGATGGTTATGATCTGTGAGTCCGTGGACACCGGAAGCCCGCTTACCCTGATGATGGGAGGGGCCTCAAAGACATCGTCGTATGAGGCTTTGATGGTGGACGGGTCCGTTCCGTCAAGTTTGGTGATAGTAACCTTTTCCTTGTTTATCCAGCCTGTCTGGTTGTCGTTAAGACGCACCTTGACCCAATTATCGTCTTCGCCCTCCCCGATAAAATTGGATCCTTTCTGAGATATTCCTATGACCGGGGCGTTCTTGAATCCTCCACCCCTTACCAATACGTCATTTTCAGGGACGGCAACGAGAAGGTCTCTTTTCGTGAATTTCGATTTATCGAATTCAGCGGGTATCGTCAGCTTGCTCATCAACCCCTCTTTGAAAATGTCATCGAATATTTGAAGATCCAGATCAAGCTCTGAGGCGTGATTCTGATCCGTAAATGTGAAGCTGGCTTCTTTAACTTCACCGAGCTTGAGGCTTTCAAGCTCAACTCTTCCTTTTTCCAAAAATATTTTATCACCGGAATTGTTCTTGAGCGTGAGTACTGTTTTTTCGGATTCGCCCTGCCCAACGTTTTTTACCCTGACTAGAATAGTCACGGTTTCACCGGTCTCCGGAATACCGTTACCGTTCCCGGACGAGCCGTAAGTACCGTTGTCGAGTATCTCGTAGTTAAAAGCGTATACCGGTCTTTTGAGTCCCTGAGTATCAACACGAAAACGGAAATCCTTTATCGGGGACTTGTTTGCGTCTTCGAATTCCAGTGTTATTAAGTCGTCCCTCGTCAGCGTCCATTTCGGAATATCGAACGTGGTGCTCCATGACTTTTTCTCTCCCGGATCCAGTTTCCCGAAAATTAGCTCCTTGCCCTCGAATACCAGGTTTTCCGATCTGGTGGTTGCCATAACCCTGTACAGCGGTTTGTCGCTTGTGTTTTCGATCTCGACGTTGACTTCGAGCTTGTCACCGGCGTTCGTTCTGGGTACCGAAGGGGTTACGGTAACCGCAAGGGACGGGTTCGCGTTTTTTACTTTTTGCACCGACCAGTCCACACCCATATTTCGCCATTTGTCGACGATCTTGTTCTCTTCTTTTTCAGTTATCTTCGTGATGCCGTTCTGCAGCTCCCCTAGCGATTCTGTCCTGGAAGGCACGCTGGAAGAATTTATAATCTGCTTTGCCAGTGATACATAAAAATCCTGGTCCAGTTTTTCCTTGCGCTCCTCGCGGGTGAGCGCCTCTTCCGGCGTGGGCTCCTCTTCACTATCGACGTTTGTATTCTCGTCCAGGTATGAAATCGAATAGGCCGGCTTCTCGAGTATGCGGTCTTTCTTGCCGGGTTTCTTCTTTTCTTTCTCTTTCAGGTTTTCCTCCGCGGGATGAAATACAATCGAGTCGTCTGTAATTATTGTCGGCTTCAGCATTATGTCAGGCGTTACCCCAACGTCCTGTATAGAAATGTCTCCCGGCGTCAGGTACTGCGCTATGGTGAGCTTAAGGGCGGAGCCGTCGTTCAGGTCGAATATTTGCTGTACCGATCCTTTACCGAACGTTCTCTCGCCTATGACGATTGCACGCTCGTTGTTCTTGAGCGCGCCCGCGACGATTTCGGAAGCGCTGGCGCTCCCCGCGTCCACCAGTACTACGATGTTACCGTTAAAATGACGGTCCTTGTCGTTTGCGTGATACCGCTTCGCAGAGTTGCCTATCTTTGTCGTGACTATCACGCCGCTGTCGAGAAAGAGGTCGGATATCCTCTCCGCCTGATCTAAAAGCCCTCCCGGATTTCCTCTCAGATCGAGTATTATGCCCTTTGTGTCGCCCTGTGCGCTGTCGAGGTAATGGATAATGCTGTCTAGTGTGTTTTTCTGAAAGTCCCTGATCCTGACGTACTGTATCCCGTTGTCCAGCTCGAAATTTTCCACGCTCTGGATGACTATCGTATCCCTGACTATCTTAAACTCCTTAGGCTCGGGGAATCCCTCTCTCATCACATGAATGGAAACTTCCGTTCCCTTGGGTCCCCTCAGCTTGCTGACGGCTTCGATAAGGGACATGTTGATTGTGGATTCGTTCTCTATTTGAACTATCCTGTCGTTGGGTTTGATGCCGATGCGGTACGCGGGTGTTCCCTCGATCGGGGAGATCACGGTGAGCTCACCGTCCCTCACGCCAATTACTATTCCGAGACCCCCGAAGCTTCCTTCAGTCTCGATCATGAACTCTTTATATATCTGGGGCGTAATTATGCCGGAGTGCGGGTCGAGCGTGCTGAGCATCTCGTCGAGCACCGCGTACTCAACGTCGCTTATCTTAGGCTCCTTTCCGGTCATGTGCGGTGATATAAATTCGAAGACCTGCTCCATGGTTTTGGTAACGTCGTCCAGGTCGTTAACGCCGGTGAAATCGAAAACGGCTTTTTCGTCCACCGCCTGAACCTCAAACTGGGTGCTGTTCTCTCCGTCGGGAAAATCGACCATGACCTGGTCCACCACCTGCTCGAGCCTGCCCAGGCCCTTCATGAGCATGTACTTGGGGTCTATGACGGATTTGTCGACGTAATACCTCTTTACGTACTGCATTACAACGTTGGTTATGTTGAGGCTGTCGGCTTCTGCTTTTGGCCCCTGATTTATCAGGCTGGGTGAGAATATAAATAAGCATAATACAAACGCCAGTACGGCTGTACCAGCGAGCAGTCTTTTTGCCGGGAATGAAAATCTTTTCAAAATACCTTCTCCTTTTCGGTTTTTTAATATTATCACACTATATGTAGTCGCAATCAAATATAAATCTTCATCTTTTTTGATTTTGGCGGAAGAGGTCGCCCGGTTTACATTGTCCCGCCGTCGAAAGACATTGCTGAGCGGGTCTCGCGTGCGCCAGCCGTCTCTGTTTATAACCGACCGAGAAGCGCTAAAATGCCGCGGAAATTCGGCTGTTAACCGCCCGGCGGGACACGCTCGATTCCGGTGGTCTGAATTGACCTGTCTCGGATGGGTTTGGCACTCCCGGGCGGGGGTGTTTTGGATTCAACCTGATTCCGCGGCGAACGGGCGTCTTGGATTTACATCTCCTCGGCGGTATCGTCAGTCCTGACGGGCGTTATTTCTATTTTCCCGTTTGGGTAAAAAGTCTTGACAAGGGCTCCGATTTATGATGTAATTGCTTTAATTTTAAAGGAGGAGAGAATTTGAGTTCGTCTGTCCGTAATGTTCTCGTTTCTTGCAAGAGAAAAGGACTTGACAATAATGGCATTCTATGTTGTAATTCTCAGCAGTTGAGATTTTATTCGGATACTTGTATATCTACAGGAGATGGAGGTTGTCCCAAGATTGCAAATCCATAGTACGTTTGTTTCGCTTTTCCCAAAAATAACGAAGGAGGATGATTTATGATTGAACGAATTTTGAAAAATAATATTAAAACAAGGAGGAAAGGTTCAATGCTACAGGATAGTTTATCCAAGTTTAAGTATGTTTTACTGCTTGCTCTGTTATTGGTAATACCGATGCGGGCAAACGCGGGTTTCTTTTCTGATTTTGACCCGATCGATCAGACGGACGCTGCGGCTCACAGGCTGGTGTTTTTCTGGGATACGGTTGACAGGCAGAGTATCATACAGGTCACCAACACAACGGACGATTTCATACAAATTCACGTTCAGGTTTGGAATGCGTCCAACGAATGTGAAGAGGTGAATTTCTTCGAGATACTTACGCCTAACGATACGGTGATTTACGATGTGGAAAATCTTCCGGGCAATCCCAACCTGAGTGACTCTGACGGTTTCATTACTGTTACCGACAACGACGGCGATCACATCATCGGTATGTTCAGGGTGATCGACAGTTCGGGTTATGAGTACAGGACCAACGCCGCGGACACGGAGTCAGGGTTCGAGCAGAATTTTGGTGACACCGCGTTGGACAATGCTCTCAACTTTAACAGCGTAAACGGGAACTCCCTGTCGGACGTTGTAGGAGCGACTTACGCTGTGCTGGAAGATGACACCACATACGCTTCTCCGGCACTCGGAAGCCTCTTTGGCGCGCCTGGTATTACGAATTTCATTTTCGATGAGTTTGAAAACGGAAATTCATGCAGCGAAGTCATATTTGCCTGTGCTGACGGTTTCTTTAACTACGGTATAGACAACTCAATACCGAGCAGCCAGGGATTCGACAGAATATGCAACACCTCGAAGCTGAACGAAGAGAGCAATGCGGGATGGCTCTATCTTCCTTTCATTGGGCATGTTAGTGTCCCGGGTTCGTTTGTTCAGTGCAATATTGACGGCGGGCTCTTCTGTGACGAACCTGTTTACTTCGCCGGATTCATCGGCCTTAACAACGGGGACGGAACGGGATCCATGGATTCCTGGTGGTCGCAGACTGATTTTCTTGATAGAGGTGAAAAGCCAGCAGAAATGACAGTAGCACCATAGTAAAATTGGAAAGATCGGTTTATGACGACAACAATTTATGAATAGGAAAAAACAATGATTAGAGGAAACATTACAAATTTCAAAAAGGAGGATAAATAAATGATAAGCAAGTTAAGGTTTTCATTGATTGCAGTAATACTGCTTGTCCTTTTAGGCTTCGGTTTTCACGACCAGGCCAAGGGACAGCCGGGCACGGACTCTCAGTTCTGCCCGGGCGTGGAGATTTCCAACGGATGGCTCCAGACCAGGATATCTCCCGACGCACTTGCTCCGCCCGACTTCTCCGCGGCTCTCATGGGCACGGTAGAGGGGTCTAACGGCAACGCCATAGCGGGGCTGGACTGGCAGCACGTGGAGTTCGATTTTGTATTCGACAATTTTGACGACACGATTTTCTTTACGAATCTTCCCAGGTTCTTGAAGCCCACCAACCGCACGGGCGGTCAGCTCGTTTCATGGTGGACTCAGAAAGAAGGGAGAGACAGTTACTTCCAGATAACGGAAACATTGGGCAACTATATAGGTATTCACGTCCACATATTCGACGAGAACTGTGTTGAAATCAGGGACTTCTGTGACGTTTATACGCCCGGTGACACACATGTATATAACCTTGGCGATCTCGTAACAAACGACGGACAGACTCCCGACGACTCGATTCTTCAGGACAAGGAAGGATTCATAACCTTTACGGTTGTGGACTCCGAGGACTTTCTCACCGACTTGGACGGCGCTTGCCCGGACAGCGACCAGGCCATAGACTACAACTGGCTTGCGGGTACCGCTTACATCGTTGACCCTGCAGACTACATGTACGGAGTTAACATGTACGCCAGGTACGGCGTTTGTTTCAACGAGCTTGCTCCTTTTGAAAACCTGGTTTCAAACGGCAGCTTCCAGGACGGCAATCTTCCGCCTTGGTCCCAGACTCAGGGCGGACTGACGGACGTTATCACGGAGGACGGTATTTCTCCTCAGGTGCAACCGCCTGCTTGCAACAATACAGACAATCCCGATTGTGCCGATCCGGATGCTGACACCTATATGGGTTATGTAGCTTCAGACCCGAATGTGTCTGAGAGCAACTACTACAAGGCGGGTACTCCCCTTGGTGATCCAGAGCTGATCAACACCGGCTTGTTTGAGACTAACGTCACCGTTCTAGAGAGTAATTCTTTCAACAGTAGTGACTCAATAGACGGTTTTGTTCACTATGACCTGGCGTTCCTCGCTCCGCTTACGGATGGCATCCCGTTGGAATTCCAATGCGACAACTATGCGGCAGTGTGTGTGGCCAATAGTGCTGGTGTGCTAACCGATTGTAACTGCTACAACACTACTGGCGACGGAAGCATAGTCGGCGGCGGATCATGTGCTGATCTTGCTACGGACAACGTATCATATGCCGTAGGCCCGGCGAGTTTTCCAGGTGGAAGGAGCAGCTTCCTGACTGACGAAACTCTGAATCTTCCTGGCGGCACGGCTACGGTTCAGGTTATAACCGGACAGATCGGTGAGGCTTCACCTCAGTGTAGCGATTCCGGATTCCCGAACGGTACGGGCGCGCTTGTAGACAATGTCTACACTCTGGCGATGCTTCCCGTATGTGACGAATCAGGTGATTTCATCTTTGAAGGCAATAACACGCTAAACGGTATTAACGCCTTCTACATTCCGTTCGTTCCTTCTCAGTTCGCCGGACAGTTTAACGTACTGCCCGGAAACGAGGGTAACGCCGGAGCGGACGTCGTGCACATCAACTTCGCCGACCGCTACAGCCCGAACTACAGCCCGGTTGCGGCGTTCATAAACACTTCCTCGATCATCTATGACGACGAAGAAATACCCGCCAGCTGCGGAGACGCTAAAGTGTGCTTCGTAAGGCTCGGCATAGACGCAGACATCGTGATCAGCGAAGACTTTACGCCTGCTTCACCGTCTGTTTCACCGACAATCGGACCGCCGACATCTCCGCCTCCGACGATAACGCCGATCTCGCCGTCGCCTACGCCTACCAACAGGCCTCGCGGAAGCAGCAGCAGCTGTGCGATCACCGGACCGGTTCAGCTTGGTACTGCAATGGCTAACGTGCTGATACCTCTGATACCTCTGGCGTTTGTATTCGGTGTTAGAGCTGTAAGAAGAAGAAAGAAATAAGAGAATTCTGAAAACCAACGTGTGGCGGGTTAACGCCCGCCACATCGTTAATTTCTTTCTCTTTGATTAACAATAAAAGATAAAACAAGGCCGGAAGAGTTTTTATCAGCTCTTCCGGCCTTTTATTTTAATATTGAGTTATGATATGTTACTCTACGTTTTGCTGCCGTTACATCAGGTATAAATCTAACCCTTCTTAATATAAATCAGATGACAAACGAACCGGTAATACTAATCCACTACGGAGAATTATCCCTTAAAGGCAGAAACCGAAGCCTGTTCGAGAAAAAGCTGAAGGAAAATATCGAGAGATTCACCGGCGGAAAAGTAAGTAGATTCAGGGGCAGGTTCGTTCTGGAGGGCGGTACCGCGGAGCCGCTGTCTCGGGTGTTCGGGATTGCCTGGTTTGCTAAGGCTCAAAGGACGGACAAGGACATAACATCTATCACGGATACCGTATTATCGCTTTTAAAGACGCAAATAGAGGATAAAAGGAGCTTCGGGGTGTTTGTGAGACGGTCAGATAAAGGTTTTCCGCTCAATTCGATGCAGGTAGGCGATAAGCTCGGAAAGGAGATAAGCGATTGTTACGGCTTAAAGGTCGATCTCTCCAATCCCGACCTCAGTGTCCATATCGAGATAGCTGAAGAGGCTTACATTTATTTCGACAAAACGGAAGGGCGAAAGGGGCTGCCACTCGGAATCAGCGGAAAGGTGCTTTCTCTTATATCGGGAGGCATTGATTCGCCGGTGTCGTCTTATCTAATGATGAAGAGGGGTTGTAAGGTAGAGTTCGTTCACTTTCACGTGTTTAGCGAGAACAAGGCCGTTGCCGGTACGAAAATGGACTCTTTATTCCGCATATTCTGCGAATATCAGCCCGGATCACGAATTCATCTCGTACCTTATTATGTATTCGAAACCGCTCTTTTAGGCGCTTCGGACACGAAAGGTTATGAATTGGTGCTTTTCAGAAGGTTTATGGTCAGGGTGGCGGAGAGAATCGCGCGTACCACCGGAAGTCAGGCGCTCGTGACAGGCGACAGCCTGGGACAGGTGGCATCTCAGACTATAGAAAATATAACGCATCTCAAAAACTCGGCATCGATACCGATATTTCAACCTCTATTGGCTTATGATAAACAGGAGATAATCGACACCGCCAAGGAAATAGGCACTTATGAGGCGTCTATAAAGACGTACAAGGACTGCTGCTCTATAGTGACAAAGAACCCCAGGACTAAGGCAAAAGAGAGTCGAATTAAGCGTCTGGAGGGTCAAATAAGCATAGACAGCGTAGTTGATGAGACTCTAAGGCTTGTGTCTGTTGTGGAATACTAGATTGGCGGGTATTCACACGCTACTTGGACTGTTGCTTTGACGGCTTGGTTTGTTTCGGTGCATCGGCATAGTCCATAAATCCCTTGGGCTGTGGAGGGCCGTCATAGGAAAGATCACGCCATGCCGCCGGATCTGAATAATAGAGCTTGATTACAAGATTTCTGAACTGATTGAAAAATAACCTGTTTTTTACGCTTATATACTTGATCAGCGTATTTATGTGTTCTTTATTCTCGAGCTTGTAAAAAGGCTTCTTGTACTTGCTTCTTGAAATAGCGTCGATATTCCACAAGCCGGCATCCAGAAAACCGGCGGCGCCCTTGTCTGCGCGCACCACCTTCATGATTTTTTCCTTTATGCCAATGGATTTGGAGCCGGGTACAATAGCCTCCGCGAGTTGTTCCATATTCATTTGAGTAGTATTATTGAAAACCGTGAATCCTTTGTGAATCTCGAATCCTCCGGCTTTGGGGTCCTTGTCGCCAAGAGCATGAGAAGGGACTGTGTGGAGAACTCCGCCGCCGATAATGCCCACTGCCAATGTCTTGAGGAATTTTCTTCTGCTATTCTGCATATTACTTTAATTGTGATTATTGGTTATCCAGAATTTCTATTTTCATGTTGTTTTCTTCGGCTATCTTTTGCGCCGCATCATTGACAGCCTTTACTCGACCGGTGGCTTCAAGCTTGGACCTTATCGGCTTTTCCACGTACTCGTAGGGGAGCGTCTTGACTGCGACTATCTCTAGTATGCTGTATGTGCCGTCTTTTTTCTCGAGAACTTCCGTGATGCTTCCCACTTCCTTGGTTCCAAAACGACGCGACATGGTCTTGTTATAACCCAGGTCAGTGACGGTGACGCCATCGCCGAGTTTAGATGCAATGTCATTGAGCGTGACGCCCTCTTCGGCCATCTTCGCTATTTCCTCGCCCTGACTCTTGTCCTTGAAATTAATCTCCTTAATTTCATAAGAGGAGTATATTTCCTTGTGCGCATCATAATATTTCCTGACCTCCTCTTCGTAAACGGGTTCTTGAGGGGGCATATTATTTACTATGTTTCTTTTCACGTCGTTTACTATAATTTGTTTCTGAAATTCCATGATACGGTCCCGGTTTTTTTCAAGCAGCCCCTCTTTGATCCCCTGCTGGTAAAGAATTTCATCGGTGACCAGGTTATCGACAGTCGTGTTCTTCAGTTCGTCTTCGTAAATCGGGACACCGTTAACACGTGCGATAACCTTTGAGTCTCTCTCGGGTTTTTCTGCATTAATGTCTGCTCCGTTATCGGTGGCCGGCGCTGTTTCCTGAGCAGTCTGCGGCTGCTCCTGACCATTGTCGTTCTGCTTGCAGGCAAAAGAAAATAATACCATAACCATAAGTAATAACACAGTTTTATTCATGCAACTCTCCTTCGGAATCTGTATGCGGGTAAAGCAGAATATATAACTTATAAATTGACATAAAGCAATAGTTTAATTATAGTATCAACCGCTCAGAATCATGAATCCTAAGAAAAATAAATACGACTGTCTGGTTATAGGATCGGGCCCCGGAGGGGCCCCTTTTGCATGGAAACTCGCTTCAAAGGGAATGAGCGTTCTTGTCCTTGAGGCGGGCCCGCGTTATGATCCGTACAAGGACTACGCTCTCGATGAGGACGACTGGGAAATGAAGGGGTTCCCGGTAAGAAAGAGAATACGTGTAACTTATGGGGAGCAGCAAAAGCTGGACCCGAAATATTCGGATCTCGGATCTTGGAACAAAGCCTCGGGAAAGCTTAACAAAAGCGGCAAGAGGAAGTATCTGAAATATCATCAAATATCTGGCGTTGGCGGCACGACCCTTCACTATCAGGGAGAAGCTCACAGGCTGAACGAGAACGCCTTCCGCATGAAATCCAAGTTCGGCGTAGGGGTTGATTGGCCTATAGATTATCAGGAGCTTGAGCCTTATTACAGCGAGGCGGAGAATGTTATAGGCGTAGCCGGTCCTGACAAGGTTCCCTATCGACCCAGGAAAAAGCCTTATCCGCTCAAACCGCATAAGCTGAGCTATGCGAGCCAGATCATCGAAAAGGGGTGTAAAAAGCTCGGCTTGGGCCTTGATCCCAACACTGTCGCTATACTCTCAGGCATGTACCGTGACGCTCCGCCGTGTAATTACTGTAACGGATGTGTATGGGGATGTCCCCGCAAGGACAAAGGCAGCGTCGACGTTACGTTTGTGCCGTTGGCGGACGATACCGGAAGCTGTGAGATAATGGATAACGTCTTTGTATCACGGATCGAGCTCGAGAAAAAAAACGGACAAAAAAAGGTAAAAGGCGTTTCATATCATGGACAGGATGGAAAAGAGCACTTTGTAGGCGGAGACTACGTAGCTCTGGCCTGCGGAGCGGTCGAAACCCCGAGACTCCTTTTGAATTCCGAAATCAATCACAACGAGCTTGTAGGCAAGAATTTCATGGAGACGACATTTTTTGAAGCGGTCGCCTTTCATCCCCAGAGGTTGGATTCCTACAGGGGGATACCCATAGACAGCATTATCTGGAAATGGAACAATCCCGACAAGAAGCTGGGACTTGACGGTGGATTGAGATTGTTCCCTACGGTGGCCAGCGCCCAGGGCCCCATAAGCTATGCACTCAGATTCTGTCAAGGGTGGGGAGAACAATTCGTTGAGTATGTACAGAAATGGTTTGGACATGCGGTTGGATTTGGAGGTATAGCGGAATTTACGCCGAACAAGGACACATTTGTTACAATCGACCCGAAGGTAAAAGATGAGTTCGGACTGCCGGTAGCAAAAATCCAATCTTTTCTCGGTGAATCCGAGCTTAAATCGCTGCAATTTATAGCTGAAAAAACTAGGGAAATATTAAAGGCGAGCGGCGCCGAGGAAATAGTGGAAGAAGTTTCCACATATGATTTTTTCTCCGCTACGCATGTTTACGGAACATGCAGAATGGGCGGAAATCCGGAAAATTCTGTCGTGAATGCACAACTCAGGTTTCATGACATACCCAACCTGCTGGTAACCGACGCGAGCGTTTTCCCGACTTCAGGCGGCGGTGAGGCCCCCTCATTAACCATAGAGGCTCTGAGCTTGCGAGCCGCGGACCTGCTGCTGAAAGATCTAAAAAAAGGTTAGCCCCCAATTGATAAGAGCCAGCTTCCTTATGTTGTTCCTGCTTTTATTGATCACTACAACGGTCTGCACTCTTGTATCGCCTGCGAATGCCGAGGATATTCCCAAATTTACCAATGTTACTGATCAGGAAGGTTTGAATAACTCCATAAGATTGGGACACACAGCGGCCTGGGGAGACTATAATGTCGATGGCTATCTTGATATCGTGATGTCGAGTACTCAAAACATATTCCGAAGAATGCCTCAAAGGAGAACCATCAAAGGCGGTGCTACCCATACGGAACAGAGCGCCGACCGCAGCTTCTATTTGTATGCGGGTCATAAAGATAATAAATTTCGTGATGTTTCCGGCCATTCGGGCTTTGCTGATGTGGGAGTCAAGTCCGTCTCCTGGGCGGATTACGACAACGATGGTTTTCCGGATCTGGTGGTCGGTACCATAATGGCGGGTAAGCCGCCGATACTATACAAGAATGTAGACGGTTTTTCTTTCCTCGACGTCTCAGAAAAGTCCGGTTTGACAAAACATGGCGCCACAGTCAATCATTTGCTGTGGTCTGATTTCGATGCCGACGGGTATGTTGATCTGTTTCAGGCAAGCTCAGGCGGGGTTTTACTTTATCATAACAATGGAAACGGAACCTTTAGTGAAGTGTCTAAGTCCGCCGGACTTGGCGATTTAAGAAAAGCATACGGGGCTGTTTGGTTTGACGCCGATAACGATGGTGATCAGGATTTATTCGTTGCCTCCGGTGGAAAGAACCACTTCTTTAGAAATAACGGCAAAAGCAAGCTCAGCGACGCCACGGAAGCCGCGGGTCTTGCGGGCGAACCTACATGGAGAAGCGCCGCAGCTTGTGCCGGAGACTATAACGGTGATGGATTTATTGATCTTTACGTTTCCAATATAGGTAAGGCCAAGAGAAACGCGCTTTACAAGAACAATAAGGACGGAACGTTCACCGATGTAACATGGCAGACGAAAACCGGAGACGCGGGTGACGGCAGGACATGCGCTTGGGTTGATTTCGACGCTGACGGCAAATTAGATCTGTTATCTACCAACCATATTCAACCTACAAAGCTCTATAGGAACATGGGAAGAGGGACGTTCGTCAATGTCGCGGATGACGCGGGAGTGGATACCGTTAGAGACGTGTTTGCGGCAACCTGGGGCGATTACGACCGTGACGGTTTTATTGATGTTTTCTTCAACGGCCACGACGGTACAGCTTTACTAAGAAATGGCGGAAATAAAAACAATTCGCTCACCTTGCTTTTGACCGGTGACGGTATTAAGAGCAACAAATCGGCAATAGGAGCGAGAGTTTCCGTGACGACCGCCGCCGGTGTTCAAGTGAGAGAAGTATCGGGAGGCAGAGGGTGCTGTGAGCAGGATATGCTCCCTTTATATTTCGGCATGGGCGACGAAACGACTGCAGATATCGACGTCACATGGCCAAGCGGTAAGAAGTGTGTGTTCAAGGGAATTTCGGTGGCTGAGAGTAATGAGCTTGCAATAAGGGAGATTAAATGTGAAATTAATGACCTGAGCTGATTTATTGACTCACATTAATTCCCGGTACCCACGTCTCAAAATGAACGCTAACAGTAGTCTCTCGGTAGTGCTTCCAGCGCACAATGAAGAAGAAAACATAAAAAATACGATAGATAAGTGCCTTTCATACGCCGAGAAAAATTTTCAGGATTATGAGATTATAGTTGTTAACGATGGATCTGTTGACAGAACACGTGAAGTTGTAGAGAAGCTGGCCACTGAAAATTCCGCAATTAAGCTCGTTAATCACAAAGTAAATCAGGGCTACGGTTCCGCGCTAAGGAGCGGCTTTAATGCCGCTGTAAAGGACTACATATTCTTTATGGACAGTGACGGACAGTTTAATATTAGCGACCTGAGCGGCTTCCTTCCGCACACGAGCGAGAATCAAGTGGTCATAGGTTACAGGCAGAACAGGGCCGATTCATTTATACGTTCATTAAACGCATGGCTCTACGGATTATATATTTATTTTTGTTTCGGGCTCCGCGTAAGGGATATGGACTGTGCCTTCAAAATTTTCCCGATTGATGCATACCGGTCGGTAAAACCTATAAAATCTGACGGTGCTCTTTTCAGCGCGGAATTCCTGATCAAACTTCAAAATAATGGTTACACATTGAAAGAGATACCCGTCAGGCATTTTCCCCGTGAACACGGCACACAATCCGGGGCTAATTTAAGAGTTATTCTCAAAATGTTTAAGGAATCCTGGAAGCTGAGAAATGAACTTAGGGAAAACTGAAAGAAGAAATTATTTGAACAGTCCTTATGTTCGTTTTATATTGGTTATACTGGCCGGTTTAGTTCTTAGAATATTCCTTTCCATGTTTCTGACATACGAGCCGGACTTCAATACCTGGACGGGTTGGGGAGCGCAGATCTCAAGCTCCGGCTTCGGTGAATTTTATGACTTGTACTGGTGTGATTATATGCCCGGTTATCTATACGTGCTCAGGCTGCTTAACGCTATGCACGGCGCGTTTCCCGGTATTCCGGTAGAGATTCTTTTCAAGCTTCCTGCAAATCTTGCGGATGTAGGCATAACGGTGATGATATTTATCGTCCTGAGGGATATAACGACCGTTAAGAATGCTATGATATCCTCTGTTGTTTACCTCTTTAATCCGGCGACTTTATCTAATTCTACTTTTTGGGGTCAGATCGATTCATTCCACGCATTGCCAATTCTGCTTGCGATATTTTTCGGTCTCAAAAAGCGTTATATATTATCTGGACTTTTAGCAGCCGCAGCTTTTATGATCAAACCTCAGAGCATTATCGTTTTTCCCGTGATTGGTTTCCTGACATTAAGACCACTTATTACTGAGTGGAGAAAAAGCTCGTATAAAACTCTTTTCCCTCCTGTTTTGTTCGGTGCCGCAATTATTACAGCTTCAATCATAATCACTCTCCCGTTTATATGGGATTATATCGATTCCTTGAGCTACGTCTTCACAGGTCCGTTTGAGCTTATTAAAGAAAGGTTTGTAAAAGCTTACGAACAGTACAACACCGCTTCTTTAAACGCATTTAACTTTTGGGGTTCTTTTGCAATGTGGGAGAGTGACCAGAATACCTTCCTCGATTACACGTTTAAGGCCTGGGGAACCCTGATTTTCGCGACCCTGTATGCTGCCATGATATCTTTATTATTTAGATATGTGCTTCTGAGCAGAAAAAGCGAGGGAGCTTCGTTTTCTTATCTCATACTCGAGTTGGTTACACTCGTTCTTTTCTCCGTGTTTCTCTTCGTCACGCGGGCACACGAAAGGCATCTACTACCGGCGATTGTGTTTTTTACGCTGATAGCCTTTAGAGCTTGGAAATTCTGGTGCGCATATGCTATTGTCTCGTGTGTTTACGTTGTAAATATGGTGTATTCGTACATACAGCTCACTACGGAGTATCAGGGGGTATCAACCGGATTGTCTCAAATCTTGAGTGCCGGAATGTTTTTTTTGTATTTACTTTCATTTAGTGTCATTCTTATAGATTTTATAATGAATACAGTTAGATATAAAGTGCCGATAAATACACTGGTATCCCGAACCTGAGGTTGCATAGATTAACCATGACATTGAAACAGTCCGTATTGGCATACAAATTTGAGATAATCGTTTTTCTTTTAGTTGTATTCGGAATAGGTATCAGGATGTACCGTCTGGAAATTCCGGACAGTTACTATTTCGATGAAGTATATTTCGCGTATACCGCTGAGGAAATGGCCAAAGGTAACAAGTATGCCTGGGAGAGCACCGCGGAAGCTCCGGAAGGTTTCGCTTACGAATGGACACATCCTCCGCTTGGTAAGGAAATCAGCGCGATTGGGATATTGATATTCGGCGACAATACGTTCGGATGGAGATTCTTTCAAGCTCTGTTCGGAGGACTCGGCGTCTGGTTGATATATCTTCTCGGGAAAAATTTATTCGCAAGCAAGTCAGCCGGGCTTCTTTCCGCTTTATTATACGGTTTGGACGGGTTTTTCTTCGTATTGAGCCGCATAACGATGGTTGATATATTCATGGCCGATTTCTTACTTCTGGCCTCATTGTTTGTCGTTAAGTACGCCCGAAGACGAAAGAATATTCACCTCGTCTTAGCAGGTCTTTTCTGCGGCGCGTCGGTTTCTATTAAATGGAGCGGTGTTTATATACTGGAATTTCTTGCAGGGGTATCGCTGTTTATGATCTATTACTTTGAGGTTTACAAGTCCTCAGAAAAGGGGAAGTCTTTCATCATCTCCCTGATAAAAATCATTCCCAGGATGTTCCTTGCTTTTGTACTAATACCAATTCTTGTCTACATCGTGACTTATATACCTTTCTTCTATCACGGTAACAGCCTTTTGGATTTCTTCTACCTTCAGGAGAACATGTACATCTATCACCGTGGTGTGACGGAAACCCATATGTACCAGTCGGCATGGTGGCAGTGGCCTATTTTAATGAGGCCCATATACATGCATTTTGAGGATCTGGGTAACGGTCTTAGAGCCAACATATATTTATTGGGCAATCCATTTATTTGGTGGACTGGATTGTTATTTTTTATTCTGGGTATCATACAGGTGATCAG
>Ga0307426_1001030_pt1 | contig 18899 bp, 16 predicted proteins | sample SalMarWE160340MG_FD_202165 | JGI IMG/M metagenome (GOLD analysis project Ga0307426, IMG submission 202165) | Salt marsh sediment microbial communities from the Plum Island Ecosystem LTER, Massachusetts, United States - WE1603-40 | ecosystem: Environmental > Aquatic > Marine > Intertidal zone >... | reverse complement strand
GGTGATGGCCGCCAGGGCCGCTGAACAAGCCAGCGGGTTTCCGCCGGTGGTGGTGGTGTGCATGAAAGGATTCGGCTCCAGGCATTCCCAGATTTTAGGTGTCGAAAAAAACGCCGACATGGGCACCACCCCGCCACCCAAGGCCTTACCCAGGCAAATGATGTCCGGGGTCACGTTCCAGTTATCCACGCCGAAAATTTCACCCGTGCGCCCCATGCCGGTCTGGACTTCATCGGCAATGAGCAGCACCCCGTAATGGTTACAAATTTCACGCAGCCGCGGCCAGTATTCGTCCGGCGGCACCACGGCGCCCGCCTCTCCCTGAACCGGCTCGGCCACCACGGCGGCAATACCGTCACCGACGGCCTTGGCCGCAGCCAGAGCCTGCTCCACGGCATCGGCATCGCCGAAAGGTACATGCCGGACACCTTCCAACAGGGGCAACAGCGGTTGCCGAAACATCTTTTTGCCCATCAGCGACAACGATCCCAGCGTCTTGCCGTGAAAGGCTTTCAACATGGCGATAAAGCCCCTGCGACCCGTGTAAAGCTTGGCCAGCTTCATGGCCCCTTCCACGGCCTCGGTGCCCGAGTTGGCAAAAAAACCATACTGGATTTTTCCCGGGGTCAACAATGCCAGAACCCTGGCCAGTTGGGCCCGCAGTGGATCAAGCATTTCCTGGCTGTACTGGGGTGAACGATCCAATTGGGCTTTGACCGCCGCCACTATTCTAGGATGGCGGATACCGTAGGAGTAAAGTCCAAAGCCGCCGAGCAGATCGAGAAACTCACGGTCCAGTGCATCCACCAAAACCGAGCCTTTACCGGTCCACTCGGTGACGGCAAAGCTGCTGGCCTCGGTCACCGACTTGCGGTAGTCTAAAAAGCCTTTGTTGATGTGATCGCGGAAATTGCGAACGGTTTTGCGTGCAATTTCCTCACGGACTTCAAGCGGCGTTTCGCCGGGCGGGGTAAGGATGGTGTCCACCATTTGGCGGGCTTCCAACAGGGCCGTTTTTATGTCCCGTCCTTTGTAATCACCGGTAAAATCGTCTTCCAAATCAAGCATTTGTGGCACTCCAATTTTTTATTGTTGTTATTCAATATTAAAAATTCGGATATTGAATCTTGCGCGCCCTATTCCAACGGAACCGATTGGCCTTTGAGCATAGCCACAACCAATTGCCTCGAATAATTGGCGAATTCTTCAAATGGCTCAGTTTCAGAGAGAAAATGTGCGTGGTATTCAAGGCCCTCCATCAGCGTAATAATAATATCGGCGGCTTTTTTCAGATTTTTTGCTTTTACGATGCCGGCGTTTCGATAAACTTCCAGTTCACCGACGAGATAATTTCTGAAGCGTCTAAACATCGTTTCAAAGCGTTGTTTGATTTTCTGATTTCTGAAACTGAGGTAATAGAAACCGAAGTGTACGCCGGGGTTGATGGTCCGGGACCATTCAAAAGAAAAAATAGTATCCATCAACGCATTAAATCGCTGCGGCATGTCTTGAATATGGTCAAACTGGAGGAATTCAGGCGCTTCATATTTTTCAATCAGGAAATCGACCAAGTCGATGGTCATATTTTCTTTGGTTTTGAAATAATGGATGATCAGAGGCGGGTGGATTTTCATGCGTTGGGCAATTTTGCCGATGGAGGCGCCTTCGAATCCCTCCTCCATCAAGACCTGATAGTAGTTCTCAAGTATCTCGTGTTTGCGTCTATCAGCCTTTTGATTTTTGCGCATGATGTCAAGTTTTGATCGAATCAGAAAATTTAATGAATGTTCAGTAAATAATTCTCTTAATATCAATCCAAAAAACTTGTCAACAAAAAATCGCATTTTTTCTACTACCTAGTATTATAAGGATGTCCTGGTGAAATAATGTGACACCATGCCACGACATGGCTCGACGGAGGTGTCCCGAATCCTGAAATATTTCAGTAGATTAGTGGGCGGATATCTCCGCACCAGAATATGACAGTGGTTTTTCATCAGCTAAGCGTTTTAATAGCCGGTTTTAAGTCTATCCAATTGATATTATATAAAATATCTCCTTAATTCCAATCAACCGGATTGATAAAAAGAAATTAAAGAATCCCCATGAATTGCCGATAAGTTTTTTGTGCCTGCATCATGTTATGATGAAAAATATAAATTATTAGGCCTTTTGTTTCGAAACGTATTTAGGGCATACCCGGTGACGTGCCTCTCATGTTCACGATTCTTTGCGCGCCGTTAAACCATAGTAGACAAATATCGGCGCCTGACTTCACCCGGATATCAATCGAAAGATCTGTTTTCATAAAAAGGAAGCTAAGGAAAATTTAATGCAAGGACACACCGCTAAACCAGAAGTATCCGAAGCAATGTTGAAGCACGACAGCGTCAATCGCCAAAACGCAAAAAAGCCCGCAGGAAGTGGACAAAAAGAGATCAATCAGCTGATCTCATCTCTGCCCACTATTCTGATTGGCCTCTCAAAGGAGAACAGGATTGTACTCTGGAATTCAAAAGCCGAAAAAGTATTCGAAAAAGCGGCGGCGGCGGTGATGGGTTTGCCCCTAAATCATTGCGGCATTGATTGGGACTGGGACAAAATCGCCATTGGTATTTCTCAAAGCCAAACCGCGAGTCAACCAATCCGGGTGGATGATATTCGATACCAAAAATCGGACGGCGAAGAACGATATCTAGGAATGACCATCAACCATTTAAGTCGTGAGAATGATTTCATTTTGGGATCCACCATCATCGGCGCGGATATCACGGATCGCAAAAAGCTGGAAACCCAGCTTCAGCAGTCACAAAAAATGGAGGCCATCGGACAACTGGCAGCAGGGATCGCCCATGAAATTAACACACCGACCCAGTTTGTAGGCGACAATACCCGTTTCTTTCAGGATGCCTTTAACGATTTAATCCAGATAATCAGAGAATACGAAGACCTGATTGAAAAAGCCAAATCGCAGTCTCTGACCGGAGAACTTATTGCAGCGGTGGAGAAGCGCATCGAAGAAATTGACCTGCATTACCTTGAAGAGGAAATACCGGTCGCTCTCCAGCATACCCTGAAGGGCGTGGAACGTATAACCAAAATCGTACAGGCCATGAAAATCTTTTCTCATCCGGGCATGGCGGTTAAAGAACCTACCGATATTAATAAAGAAATCGAGAAAACGATTACCATCACCCGCAATGAATGGAAATATGTGGCCGAGATGAAAACCGACCTTGATTCAACCATGCCGCTGGTTCCCTGTTATCGAGCTGAATTGAATCAGGTAATCTTGAATATGATCGTCAATGCGGCGCATGCCGTTGCCGAGGCCAACCAGGACAATTCATCTCAAAGAGGCACCATCCGTATCCGCACCTATCATAAAGATAATTGGGCCGAAATTCGTATCAGCGATACCGGCGCCGGCATCCCCGAAGAAATCCGGCATAAAATATTTGACCTTTTCTTCACCACCAAGGGACCCGGCAAAGGATCGGGACAGGGATTGTCCATCTCCCATTCCGTTATTGTTGAAAAACATAAGGGTACCCTGGATCTCGAATCCCAGGTGGGAAAGGGAACGACTTTTATAATCGGGCTACCCATGGAGGCGGATCCGGACGAAGATGAATGAAAAAATGAAAAAAAGGATTATGTTTGTTGATGATGAGCCGATGATCCTGAACGGCCTGCAGCGAACGCTCCGAAAAATGCGCAGCGAATGGGAAATGACGTTTACATCCAGCGGTAAAGAGGCCCTGGAAATCCTTGACGCGAACCCAATGGATGTCATTGTCACCGATTTAAAAATGCCGGAAATGGATGGAACGCAGTTGCTCACCGAAATAAAAAAGCACCACCCTCATGTTGTGCGCATCATTCTTTCCGGGCATGTTAAACATGATATGACGCTCCAATCGCTCCAAATCGCCCATCAGAGCCTGGCGAAACCCTGTGATGCGGAAATATTAAAGCAGGCCCTGACAAAGCTTTTTGCCCTTAAGGATATTTTGTCCGATGATTCCATCAAAAAAATTGTCTCTCAGATCGAATCCCTTCCCAGCGTGCCCTCCATTTACGTCGAAATTATCGAAGAGATGCACTCGGACGACCCCTCAATCAAAAAAATAGCAGAAATTATCGCCCGGGATGTCAGCATGACGGCCAAAATATTGCAGATTGTAAATTCGGTATTTTTCGGACTTTGCCGCAAAATCAACAGTACCCAGCAGGCTGTTATGCTGCTCGGACTGGAAACCATTAAATCACTGGTACTTTCAGTTAAAATTTTTGCCGAATTCAGCCGCAAGAAATTTTCCTGGTTTAACATCGATGAACTTTTCAACCACAGCATGTTGGTCAGCTGCTACGCCCAGGCCATTGTCAAGGTTGAAAAAATGGATCGGGATTTCATCAGCAATTCTCTGATGGCCGGCTTATTGCATGATTTAGGCAAGCTTATACTGGCAACCAATTTCCAAAAATCCTACCGGCAGGTGCTGACCGTGACGCAGGATTCCGGTCAGAAATTATGGGATCTGGAATATGACGCATTCGGTACCAGCCACGCTGAAATAGGCGCTTATTTAATGGGGCTCTGGAATCTGGAAACTCCTATTATCGAAGCCATCGCCTTTCATCACTGCCCGGTGAAAAGTATGGCCCGGAATATGGGCTTGTTGACGGCGGTGCATGTCGGCAATGCTTTGGATCACAGCGGGCATCACGCCGAGAATCAGGAGCCTGACTTACAGTTTGATATCGAATATTTGGATAATATAGGAGTTGCAAATCGAATACCGGAATGGCGTCAGGTTTGCAGAGAGTTTCCCGAAAGGAAAGCCTCATGAAAGACAAAGTTCTTTTAGTAGATGACGATACCATGCTTCTGGCAGGCCTTAAACGTCAGTTGAGAAACAATTTCCACGTTGAGACCGCCATCAGCGGCGAAGAGGCCATTAAAATGGTCGAGGAAAATGGACCCTATGCCGTTGTGGTTTCAGATTATATGATGCCGGGTATGAATGGTATCGAACTCCTGAGACATGTTAAAAAGACCAGTCCGGATACGATACGGATGATGTTGACCGGCTCAGCCGATATGTCCACCGCCGTTAAGGCGGTGAACGAAGGCAGTATTTATAAATTTCATCCCAAGCCCTGTCCTGCTAAAACCCTGGGCACCGCAATTCAAAGTGGAATTGACGAGTATCTAAAAATAACAACCGACTCAACGCAGTTGAAAAAAGTGCAAAAATCCCTGGCCAAAGCCAGCGTGATCCAACAAAAGCTGATGTCGAAATCCGACCCGCAGGTCGAGGGATTCGACATCGCGGGCAAAAGTATCCCCTGCGATGAAACCGGTGGTGATTATTATGATTTTATACATCCTGAAGAATGGGGTTGTGACAAAATCGGCATTGTTGTCGCCGATGTCATCGGACACGGCATCTCAGCAGCCCTGCTGATGACATCCGTCCGGGCATTTTTCCGCGAACGCATTCTGAGCCCGGGCAACTGCGTTTCGATTGTTTCCGATGTTAACAAACGTCTGGTGCATGATATTGAAGAACTCAACCTGTTCATAACCATGTTTTACAGTGAAATCGACCTTAAAGAAAAATGCTTCCGCTGGGTGCATGCCGGCCATGAGTCGGCACTTCACTATGATCCCGCAAAAGATTCATTTGCCACGCTCGGCGGAGAAGGTTTGCCTCTGGGCGTAATGGAAGAATGGGTTTATGAAGAATCGCAAATAAAGATCCAGCCCGGACAGATAATTTTGATCGGAACCGACGGTATCAAGGAAGCCTGCAATCCGCAAAATATCCATTTCGGCAATGACCGTCTACTGACGGTCATCCGCGATCATTATCAAAAACCCGCGCAAGACATTTTACAAGAAGTGTTTCATACCCTGGCAAAATTCCGCCACTCGGCTGAAAGGAAGGACGATGAGACTTTAGTCGTCATAAAGGTCTTGTAACGTGACCAGGATATAAGTCGTATTGACAAAAAAATTCACTTTCGCTAAATTTGCCTTTAATCGGGACATCATCAACTTTCATACCCAATATTCAATTTTTCTCTCCGAGGAGTAGGCTCTTACGAGCCGGAGGCCACTATTCCATTGTTCCATTGGTTATCTAAAGGTTTATTTTTTATGAGCGCCTGCCATGAGTAACGAATTTTCTGCCAGCCCTGCTTCGATGAACTTCGAGGATGTGAGCGACCTGGCCGCTATTGTTGAGTCCGCCCACAACGGCATTGTCCTCGTGGATCGCTCCGGTAAAATTTTGGTCTTTAACCGGGCGGCCTTGGGTATGGTGAACAAACGCGGCCACGATGTTCTCGGCCGCAATATTCAAGAGGTATTTCCGGAAGTCTGGGCGGACATGCGGCAGATTGTGGGGACCGGTTCTCCCCAGCTGGCGCGACAGGTCACCATCAACGGCATCGACATCATTACCAATCGGACGCCGATCTGGCGGGCCGGCGAGGTGTCCGGAGTTCTGAGCATATTTCAGGATATTTCCGAGTACGAGAAAGTGCTGGCCGAACTGGAATCCTACAAGCAGCTGAACGAAGAAATGGACGTCATCATCAATTCTTCCTACGACGGTTTGTGGATCTGCGACCACGAAGGCCGGGTGATGCGCGTCAACCACGCCTCGGAAAAAATGAGCGGGGTTAAAGAGGCAGAAGTACTCGGCCGCCGCATGGAAGAGCTGGTGGCAGAAGGGCTCTTTGACAAATCTGCAACCCTGGAAGTTCTCAAAAATCAAACTGCGGTCACTCTGATTCAGCGGCTGAAAGACGGCCGTCACATCCTGGTGACCGGCAACCCGGTGATGGACCAGCGCGGCAACATCCGGCTGGTGGTGGTCAATGCCCGCGACATTTCCGAACTCAACCGGCTGCACGCCGAGCTTGAGGAAAGCAGGGCTCTGAAGGAGAAGTATCACTCGGAGCTGAATCACCTGCATCGCTCCCAAAAAATTAACTCGAAGATCGTGATCCGCAGCGCTTCCATGCAGCGGGTCTTTGATACCGCCATGCGCATCGCCCGGGTGGATTCCAGCGTCCTGATAACCGGTGAGTCCGGCGTGGGCAAAGGACTGATTGCCCGGTTGATTCACGAAGCCTCTGCCCGCGCCGAGGGATCGCTGATTCACATCAACTGCGGGACTATTCCGGAAAACCTGATCGAAGCCGAACTGTTCGGATATGAGAAGGGCGCCTTTACCGGAGCCCTGCAACAGGGCAAGGCCGGCTATTTCGAACTCGCCGAGGGGGGGACCCTTTTCCTGGACGAAATCGGCGAGCTGCCCCTGGCCTTGCAGGTAAAGCTGCTGCATTTTCTGGAAACCAACGAAGTGGTGCGGATCGGCTCCACCCGCTCCCGCAAGATCAATGCCCGCATTCTGACTGCGACGAACCGCAACCTGGAGCGCATGGTGGCCGACGGGGGGTTTCGCAAAGATCTGTTTTTCCGCTTGAAGGTGGTCCCGCTGGCCATTCCGCCGCTGCGGGAACGCGTGGACGATATCCCGCCGCTGATTCATTTTTTCCTCGAAAAATTCAACCGAAAGTGTGGATTTCAAAAAACCGTTTCCTCGGCCGCGGTGGACTGCCTGCGCCACTATCCCTATCCGGGCAATATCAGGGAATTGGCCAATCTGGTCGAACAGCTGGTTGTGCTGACACCGGGCGACCGGATCGACTTTGACGATTTGCCCGGTACCGTGCGGCGCGGCGGCCAGGGACCTTGCCGGCTGGTTCCGAACGGCCCGGAAAATCTGAAACAGCTTGTGCAGGATGTCGAACGCCAGGTGATCGTCAGCGCCCTCAAAGCCTGCGGCACACTGCGCAGCGCCGCCCGGCAGCTGGGGATTGATCACTCCACCTTGTCACGCAAGATGAAGCGTTACGGCATCATAGATGGTGCATTGTTGCACCGTGGTGAATAATCGCACCGCTCCTAATTTATTATGCCAGTCGGCCAAAGCCCGCCCGCCGGCCTGCCGGTGGGGCCCACCCGTGGTTATGTTCTGCACCACCTGCGCGCATCGCCAACCATCGAATTTCCCATAAATCAGCTGTTTTCATGGCCTGGCACAAAAATTGCTGATAACACAAATAATGCCAATATTAATTAGAATCATGAAGCTATGTCAGAAAACCAGCCATGACTGATTTTGACAACCTGGCCATGTCCATCAACCCTGACACCCGCAGGGCCATCATCCTGCTTGAAGAAACCTCCAGAGAGGCGAACACGGAGCAGGCTCTGGATCTGGTACGCCAGGTCGTCGACGGGAAGGTCCGCTTTGAGATTTTACGGGATGAATATCCGGCAGTTGTGCTCATCCGCCTGAATCGGGAGCATGTGCGGGATGCGGTTTTGAAGCTGAGCGCCAAGGGGTATACAAAGCTCAAGGCCGTCGAACCGCTCAGGGGTGGGACCGGAAGATAACGGAATGGAAACCGATAATAAACAATACCTGTTTTATCAAACCCGCAAGCAGCTGCCGTTTATTGCCAAGTCTCGCGGGGTCTATATGTGGGACCACACCGGCCGAGAGTACATCGACGCCTGCTCGGGTGCCATGGTGAGCAACATCGGTCACGGCCATCCCCGTGTCCTGCAGGCCGTCCAGCGCCAGGCCCAAAAAACCTTTTTTGCCTACCGCACCCAGTTTGAAAACGAACCGGCGGTGGAACTGGCCGCCCGCATCGTAAACCGTTCGGCCCCGCACCTGGAGCGGATTTTTTACGTCAGCGGCGGCTCGGAGGCGGTGGAAACGGCCATGAAACTCTGCCGCCAGTATTTCTACGCCCAGGGCCAAGGCTCGCGCCATCTTTTTATCAGCCGCGAGCCGTCCTACCACGGCTGCACCCTCGGAGCGCTGGCCCTGACATCTTATGCACCCCTGGAAGCCCCGTTTCGCCCCCTGATGCAGAACTATCCCAAAATTCCGGCGCCCTACTGTTATCGCTGCGCCCTAACGCTGACTTATCCGGCCTGCGGGGTTCAGTGCGCCCGGATGCTGGAGGATGTCATCCGCCGCCAGGGTCCAGAGAATGTCGCGGCCTTCGTGGCGGAGCCGGTGGGGGGCGCCAGCACCGGCGCACTCGTTCCGCCGGAGGAATACTTCGGCATCGTCCAGGCAATCTGCCGCCGATATGGTGTCATGCTGATCCTGGACGAGGTCATGACCGGCTTCGGGCGCACCGGTAAAATGTTTGCCTACGAACACTGGGGGGTGGAAGCCGATATCGTGGCCCTGGCCAAGGGCATGTCCGCGGGCTACTATCCCCTGGGAGCGGTGATCACCCGTAAAAAGATTGTCGAGGAAGTGGTCAACAAGGGCGGATTTATGCACGGGTTCACCTATGCCGGCAATCCCATGGCCTGCGCCGTGGGGCTGGAAGTCTTTGACATTATAGTTGAAAACGATCTTCCGGGCAATGCCGCCGCTGTCGGCGCTCATCTGAAAGCGGGTCTGGAGCAACTGGCCGGACGGCACCCAATCATCGGCCAGGTGCGCGGCCGGGGTCTGTTGCTGGCCATCGAACTGGTTGAAGACCCCGCAACCCGGCAGCCGTTTGCAGCCGACCGCCAGGTCGGTCTGCAGCTCACCGATACGGCTTATGCCGCAGGGCTGATCATCTACCCCCGGCGGCCGATTCACGGGCTGACCGGCGACCACGTCCTGATTGCGCCGCCGCTGACCGTGACTGTTGCAGAAGCCGATGAAATTTTAAACCGACTCGAACAGGCCCTGGTGCAGGTAGAATCGATAGAATGAAATGCCTTTTGCGGCCGAGGTGGCCGATCAGGTCATTTTCATGGCCGACGGCGTCATCGTGGAAGAGGGACCGCCCCGCCGGCTTTTATACAATCCAACCCATGAACGCACCCAGCGTTTTTTGGCCGAGGTGTTCAAATGACGGATAAAATCTGTTCGATGGAAGACATCCGGAAGATCTTCAGCGACGGCCTGACGGTCATGGTGGGCGGCTTCGGTGTGCCCGGTACGCCGTTTATCCTGGTGGACGCCCTGCTGGCCGACGGCGCCAAGGGCCTGACCCTGATAAAAAACGAGGCCAACGAAGACCACATGGGGGTGTCCAAACTGATCGAGGCCGGACAGGTCCGCAAAATCATCACCTCGCACCTGGGGCTCAACGCCACCGTGATCGGGATCATGAACCGCGGTGAAATCGAAGTCGAGTTTTATCCCCAGGGGATCCTGGCTGAAAAGATCCGCACCGGCGGCTCCGGTCTTTACGGGTTTCTGACCGACATCGGGATCGATACGATCTTGAAGGAAAAAAAGCAAACCATCTTGATGGACGGCCGGGAGGTGATCGTCGAGCCGGCCCTTAGGGCCGACGTAGCACTGATTCATGCTACGGTGGGAGATCGCAGCGGCAATCTGGTCTATGCAAAAAGTGCGCGCAATTTCAATCCGATCATGGCCACCGCCGCCCGGACGGTCATCGCCGAGGTCGAACAGGTGGTTGAAACCGGGGTTCTGGAGCCGGATCAGATCCACACCCCGGGCGCTTTTGTGGACCATATGGTTGAGATCACAGAATTAACCCAAGAATACGGGATTTTGGCGCATCATGTCATATAAAGAAAAAATTGCCGGTCGAGCTGCACGGGAGGTACAACCGGGCCAGGTGATCAACCTGGGCATCGGCATACCGACCATGATTCCCCGGTATCTGCCGGACGGCACGGGCATCTGGGTGCATTCGGAAAACGGCATCCTGGGCATGGGGCTGCGCTGCCGGCGGGGCACGGAAGACCGCAATCTGATCGATGCCGGCGGAAATTATGTCACCCTAATGCCGGGGGCGTCTTTTTTCGACAGTGCCCTGTCTTTTGCCCTGGTGCGCGGCGGCCGGCTGGATGTGGCCTTCTTAGGCGCACTGGAGATTTCCCAATACGGCGATCTGGCCAACTGGATCATCCCCGGCAAACACGCCCCGGGCATCGGCGGCGGTATGGAACTGGCCCAGAAAGCCAGGCGGGTGATCGTGACCACCACCCACGCCACCCGCAACGGTCAGCCGAAAATATTAAAACAGTGCACCCTGCCGCTGACCGCCAAAGGCTGTGTCGACCTGATCATCACCGAACAGGCCGTGATCGAAGTGACCGCCGCCGGTCTGCGCCTGAAAGAAATCGCATTCGACACCAGTGTCGATCGCGTGGTGGCCAATACCGCGGCCGATCTGATGATACCAGACGGAGAACTGCCGCGGTTTTAAGATATTAACCAAAGGACCTATCCCATGACGGATCCGGACAAAAACGAAAAACAGATCATTGAGGCGACGGAAAAACTGGAAGAGGATCTTGTCGATTTTGCCCGCCGGCTGGTGGCCGAACCCAGCACGCTGGGAAACGAAATTTCGGCCCTGCGTATAATGGAGACCGAGCTTGAAAAGCTGGGTTTTGAAACCAGCAAGGTGCCGATCGATCCTGTGACCCTGGCCGAGCACCCGGGTTTTGCGCCGGTGCCCTGGGGTTATGACAACCGCTACAACATTGTCGGCATCCGGCCGCCCGGCGGCAAAGGCGGCCGCAGCCTGCTGTTCAACGGGCATTTGGACGTGGTCGATCCGGGGGAACGCACCTTCTGGCAACGGGATCCGTTTGTGCCCGAAATCCGTGACGGCTGGCTCTACGGCCGGGGAGCAGGGGACATGAAAGCCGGTGTTGCCGCCATGACCTATGCCGTCAAAGCCATCGAAAATGCCGGCTTTGCCCTGAAGGCCCCGGTGACGGTGGAAGCGGTGATCGAAGAGGAGTGCAGCGGCAACGGCGCCCTGGCCTGCATCCAGGCCGGCCATGACGCCGAGGCCGTTTTGATACCGGAGCCGTTCGGCCCGACGATACTGACCCATCAGGTCGGGGTGCTCTGGTTTAAAGTCACCGTGGCCGGGGCCGCGCGCCACGTTCTGGCGGCCGGCACTGGGGTGAATGCCATCGAAACCTGTTTTCCCATCATATCCGCTTTGCGCGGCCTGGAAGCCGAACTCAATGAGGTTCCACGACCCGAGGCGTACCAGGATTTCGACCATCCGCTGAACCTGAACATCGGCATTTTCAAGGGCGGCAGCTGGCCGTCTTCGGTACCGGACACCGCTGAATTTCGCGGCCGGCTGTCCTATTTTCCCGGTGTGCAATTCGATGATATCCGCCAAAAAGTCATCCGGACGGTTAGGCAGGCAGCCGCTAAAAATCCCTGGCTGGCCGACAACCCGCCCGAAGTTGAGTTTTACGGGTTCCGCTCCGACGGTCACAGCGTCGACCGCAGCCGGCCGGCCCTGGCAACCCTCAACGGCTGCCACCGGACGCTGACGGGCGCAGATGCCGCCGACTACATTGCAACCTGCACCACGGATGTGCGTGCCTTTCACCACTTCGGCCGCGGTCAGGCCACCTGCTACGGGCCGGTGGCGGAAAGCATCCACGGCGCCAATGAAAGGGTTCACCTCGGCAGTGTGATGCAGACGGCCAAAACCTATGCCCTGTTTATGGCCCGCTGGTGCGGACTGGTTGAATAATCACTGCTGCCGGCAGAATGGGGGACGCGCGGCGTGCGGCAAAAGCATTTTTTTGGGCCGGGCCGCGGGAAATAACCCGCGGCCGGGCTTTCAGGCGATTCCTTGATCAGTGGATACGTTGAATGACAATTTGTGCGACCGGGTTATGCCAATCAAATTCTGAAGACTGCGTAGCCAGAAAATCGGTCAACGGCCCGGTGTCGGCATCTTCGGCCAGACTGTCCAGTCCGTGCATGGCCTCTTCGCCCAGGTTGAACAGCATAAAATTTTCGCTGTGGCTGATCACAAGCGGCGGGCTGATGATTTGACCCCGCGTGATATTGGTTATGGTGACTTTGTAGGACTGTGCGTGCCGGGAATCCGACGCAATGCTCACCGGCACCAATGCCAGGATGATGAAAAATACAATGACCCCTGAAATAAATTGTTTCATGATTTATCTCCTTTCAGTTGAATTCTGCAAGGAAGGATAAACGGTAAAATTCACAGGGTCATCACGAAATTATAATATTTTGATAACAATTTTTTTAATCCATGATATGCTTCACCAGATGCCCCAATTCCGGAAAAATCAGCTTTTGGCAGGCCAGCTTGCAGGCATTCAGACTGCCCGGGATGCAAAACACAACCGCATTTTCAACAACACCGGCGGTGGCGCGCGATAAAAAGGCGGCAGAGCCGATCTCCTCAAAGCTCAAAACTGCAAATAGCGGACCAAAGCCGGTCAGCACTTTATCAAACAAGGGGGTAACCGCCTCGATGGTAACATCTTTTTTCGTGATACCGGTCCCGCCGGTCAAAATGACCACCTGGGGCTTCTCGGTTCGAACAAGATTTTGCAGGGTCGCGGCAATCATAGCCTGATCATCCTTAACCACCTGATGATAGACAACATCGTGTCCTTCCCGGCCGGCCTGCTCCGTGATCCAGTTGCCGCTGGCATCATCGGCCAGAGCGCGGGTGGTGGAAACCGTAATGATGGCAATAGTAACTTTCTGTGGTGCATGTTTTTTATGTTCGTGAGTGCTCATGGTTTTCTTTATTTATGGTTGACGGAAGGCATTGCAGGCTAAGTTCCTCGGCCCGATGGCAGCGTACCTGATGGCCGGCCGACAGCTCTCTTAGGGCCGGCGTTTCCCGGCGGCATATGTTTTCGGCGTACAGGCAGCGGGGGTGAAAATGGCATCCGGGCGGTTGGTCAATCGGGTTGGGGACATCTCCCGGCAGCACAATTCGGTGTGCGGCATAATCCGGATCCGGCACGGGAACCGCCGATATCAATGCCTCCGTGTAGGGGTGTTGGGGGTGATGAAACAGTTCCTCTGTTTGGGCCAGTTCCATAATCCGGCCGAGATACATGACGGCCACCCGGTGGCTGATATATTTCACTACCGACAGATCGTGGGTGATAAAAAGATAGGTGAGGTCGAATTGCTGCTGGAGATCTTTTAACAATGCGAGCACCTGGGCCTGCACCGACACATCGAGGGCGGAAACCGGTTCGTCGGCCACAATCAATCTGGGACTAAGGGCCAAAGCGCGAGCGATGGCAATGCGCTGGCGCTGCCCACCGGAGAACTGGTGAGGATACCGCCTGGCATGATCGGAGTCCAGCCCCACGGCTTTGAGCAGATTTCGAACCCGCTCGGATCGCGCCGGCCGGTCGTTAATCTGATTGACCCGCAGGGGCTCTTCAACAATGGCGCCGACCGTCATGCGCGCATTCAGGGAAGAATAGGGATCTTGGTAGATGATTTGCATCTCCCGCCGCAACCGCTTCAGGACATCGGCCGACGCGGTGCTCACATTTACCGGTGATGACGGCGAGATTCCATTAAACTGCTGGCTGCTGTAAAATAATATTTCGCCGTCTGAAGGCTCAAGCAGCCTCAGGATGGTTCTCCCCGCCGTGGTCTTGCCGCACCCGCTCTCGCCCACCAGCGCCAGGCACTCCCCTTCATTTAGAGAAAGGGCGATGCCGTCGACGGCCTTGACCTGGCCAACGACCCGGCCGAAGACCCCCCTGATTATGGGAAAGTATTTTTTAAGATTCTTTACCTCGAGCAATTTACCATTTGCCGGCACGGATCAATCCTCCAGTTCGGCCCACAACCAGCAGGCGACCTGATGTCCGTCGGCCACTTCGCTCAGTGCTGGAATTTTTAAGCGGCACAACGGCATCGCTTCTGAACAGCGCGGCTCAAAGGGACAGCCCGGCGGCACGCAGTAAGAATCGGGAACCACGCCTTTTATGGGTGTTAGATCACCGGCCGGAGAAATGAGCGACGGCATGGATGCCATCAGCCCTCGTGTGTAAGGATGTCTTGGATTGCGAAAAATACTGCGCACATCCGCTTTTTCGACAATGTGGCCGAGGTACATGACCACCACCTCGTCCGCCATGCCCGCAACGATGCCCAGATCGTGGGTAATCATCACAATGGAAGCACCGAATTCCTTTTTCAAAGAGCCCATCAGATCAAGAACCTGAGCCTGAATGGTGACATCCAGGGCCGTGGTGGGCTCATCGGCAATCAACAGGGCCGGCCGGCAGGAGAGGGCCATGGCAATCATGGCCCGCTGCCGCATGCCGCCCGATAACCGGTGGGGATATTCGTCGACCCTGCGTTCGGGCAGCGGGATGCCGACCTTCCTGAGCATTGCCACGGCACTTTCCCGCGCTTGGCGGCGGTTTTTCTTCTGATGCAGCATAATGGTTTCCATGATCTGATAGCCGATGGTAAAGACCGGATTAAGGGATGTCATGGGGTCCTGGAAAATCATGGCGATATCGTTGCCCCGGATGGCGCGGATCTTCGACCCCTTGGGGTCCAGCAGGTGCAGGGGCACGACCTCTTTATTGCGGCGGTAAAGAATCTCGCCGCCGGCAAGCCGGCCGGGTCGGTGAATCAAGCCCATGATCGCCAACGCCGTGACGGATTTGCCGCAGCCGCTTTCGCCGACAATTCCCAGAGTCTGCCCTTCTTCAACCGCCAGGTGAATGCCGTTTAGAGCCCGGACGACCCCATATTCGGTGGTAAAGTGCACTTTCAGATCAATAATTTTCAGCAGGGGATCGGCCAATCCGGTGTTCCTCATTTTATCAAATCGATTTTGCCGGCGCGCACATTTCTCAGCGCCATACACGTTCCATTTTCGGATCCAGCGCATTGCGCAGCGCATCGCCGAAAAAATTAAAACCCAGAACCGTAATCATAATGGCAATGCCCGGAAAGGTGGCGATCCACCAGGCCTCCATCATGTATTCCCGGCCGTCAGCCAGCATGGCCCCCCACTCGGGTGTCGGCGGCTGAGCACCAAGCCCTAAAAAGCTGAGGGCGGCCGCCCACAAAATTGCGATGGCCACCGCCAGGGAGGAATAGGCGATGATGGGCCCCAGGGTGTAAGGCAGGATGTGTCGCATGATAATTCTCAACTCCCCGCATCCGATGGCCCTGGCCGACTCGACGAAAGTTTCCTGCTTTAATCTGAGTACCTCCGCCCGCACCAGCCGCGTATAGGCTCGCCAGCCGATGGCTGCCACGGCAATAATCACGTTTTGGATGCCTCCGCCGAGAAACCCGGCAATGGTGACCCCCAGGACCACCGATGGAATGGAGAGCATCACGTCGGTGATGCGCATGATGAGCATCTCCAGCAACCCACCGTAAAACCCGGCAATCAGACCGAGAGTCACTCCCACCAGGAATTGAATGCCAACCACACCGACACCGATGATGATGGCATAGCGGCAGCCATAAAGGATCCGCGTCAACAGATCTCTGCCGTACTGATCGGTCCCCAGGGGATGCGCCGGCGAAGGGGGCAGCAGCAGTTCATCGTAATTTTGTCTTACCGGATCATAAGTAGTCAGCCAGGGTGCAAAGAGCGCTGCAATCAGCAGCATGCCGATGATAAGGATGCCTGCCAGGGCAGCCTTGTCCCGTTTCATGCGCCGCAATGCGGTTTTCAGGTAGGTGTCGGCGACACCCCGGTATTTTATGATTGCAGTGGTTTCGGAAGTCGTCATTGGCGTCTAATCCGCGGATCGATATACGCGTAAAGAAGGTCGACAACCAGGTTTACGATTACGACGATCAACGCGTAGAGAAGGACGGTTCCCTGCACAAGGGTATAATCTCGTTTCAAAACGGCGTCCACCAGCATACGGCCCATTCCCGGCCAAGCAAAAACGGTTTCAATGATGACCGACAGGGACAGCATCTCGGGGATCTGAAGGCCGAAAATGGTCACCGTGGGGATCATGGCATTTCGCAGGGCATGCCTGTAAACCACAATTGACTCCGCCAACCCTTTGCTGCGGGCGGTCTGGATATAGTCTTCACCCAGGGTTTCGAGCATGCCTGCCCTTACCAGGCGCGAGATAATGGCCACCTGCCGGATCCCCAGAATAAGACCGGGCAGCAATAAATAACGCAGGCCTTCTACCGTCCAGACGGGCCCTCCGCGGCCGGATATGGGAAGCAGCCCGAAATGAAGGGACAACAACAGCACGGCGATCATGGCGACCCAGAATCCGGGCATCGAGATCCAGAAGAGCGACCCCAGGGAAATGAGGTTGTCAATCCAGGTGTTGGCCCGGGTGGCTGAAATAACCCCCGCCGGAATGGCGAACAATACAGCGACGACCACGGCAAACACGGTCAGTTCCAGCGTGGCCGGCAGGTGCTCCAGGATAAGATCCAGAACCGGTTCATTGCGCTGGAGTGATCTTCCCAGGTTGCCTTGAACGGTGTTTTTGAGCCAGTTCAAGTAACGAATGTAATACGGCCGATCCAATCCCAGCTCCGCCCGTATATTGGCGACCGCCTCCTCGTTGGCCCTCAGCCCCAGCATGACACGCACCGGATCGCCGGGACTGAAATAGATCAAGGAGGAGATCAGAAGCGATACGATAAAGAGCACGGGGACCAACAAAATCAATCTGCGCAGCAGATGCTTGCCCACGAACGGGATCCTTTCGGTGGTGCGATCCAAAGGAGCGCCGGCCGCAAAATCCGGCCGGCGCTGGGAGTCTTTCGACAATCGGTTAGTTCTGACACTGAAAACCTGGTCCTTCGGGGTGAAATCAATGCCAGACCTTCTGGGACAGGATTCCTTACTTCTTATACAGCAGCAACGCCCGATAGGCGTCGACCTGGTTGAAGCACCAGGGATGTTTGACGTATTCTTCAGCTCCGCCGATGGTCTTCTTGTAGCCGAATATCTCGTCGGCCAGGGCGATGGGTACGACCGGAACCTGGGCAGCCACGACTTTTTGCACCTCCGTCAGGGCCTCCTGCCTTGACTGTTGAGTGTCGCCGAAACGCGCCTGGTCCAGAAGCTGATCTACTTTCGGGTTGCTGAAAAAGCACCACTGGACGATGGAGCCGATGCTGTCGGAGTGGGCGGTGTCCACCAGATCGTCCAGGGCAATACCCTGACTGCCCACCAGACCCGTTGACAGCAGGTCATGTTTGCCCTTTAAAACCCGTTCATAGAGGTCACCGGCCTCAAGGATCTTAAGGTCCACCTGGAATCCCACATCCTGAAGCATGGGGGTGGCCACTTCGCCCATGCGTTTATATCTGGCAATGCTGAAAGCCAGAAAGTTCACATACAGCGGCTGTCCGTCCTTTTCCCGAATGCCGTCGCCGTTGGTATCTTTCCACCCCGCCTCATCCAGAAGTTTTTTGGCCAGCTCGGGATTGTATTCCACCAGCGGCTTGGCGACGGTCTCAGACTCCGGGTTAAAGCCCATGGCGGTCGGGGCGATGGACGTGTAAAGCGGGTAACCTACGCCTGCCATGGCCGCCTTGCGAACCGCCGCGGCTGATACGGCGTGGGCCAAGGCCTGCCGTACTCTAACATCGTCAAAGGGGGGGTTGTCGGCCGAACAGTTGATGGCAAGATATATGGCGGATGTGGACTTGGCCATGACCAGGTTGGTTTTGGCGCTGGCTTGCACCCGCTTGGCGTCCAGCTCGGTGACATAGTCCGACAAATCGACTTCACCGGCGGTCAGCTCCCCGATGAGTGTGGCGGGCTCGGGCAGAAAACGGATAACCCACTCGTCCACATAAGCCGGTCCCCGGTTCGAAAGCCATGCCGGACCGTGGGCATAGTCAGGATTGCGCACCAAAACAACCCGGTCGCCGGAGCGCCATTCCTTAAACATCAACGGCCCGGAGCCCACAATTACCTTGCTGCCCCAGCTATCCTTGTTATTTTCATAGGCCGTCGGGGATACAATTCCGATATCGAAGCTGCAAAGTGTAGTGGTCAGCAGGGGATTGGATTTCTTGCAG
>Ga0307426_1001029_pt1 | contig 18902 bp, 19 predicted proteins | sample SalMarWE160340MG_FD_202165 | JGI IMG/M metagenome (GOLD analysis project Ga0307426, IMG submission 202165) | Salt marsh sediment microbial communities from the Plum Island Ecosystem LTER, Massachusetts, United States - WE1603-40 | ecosystem: Environmental > Aquatic > Marine > Intertidal zone >... | reverse complement strand
GGTAGGCCAGGTGCTCCAGCAGGTAGTAAAAGAGGAAGACGGGGTAGGCCAGGCGCGGGCCTTTGACGTAGGCGTCCACGATGGAGGCGTAAATCAGAATGACCCCGGCGTACCACCAGCACGGCGCCCAGACGAAGCCGAGGCCGACGAGCAAAATAAAGTAATAACGCACCAGGTGGAAGGCGGCGTAGTAGCCCAGCGAGAGGTAGCTCCGCAGCACGGCGTAGAGGAGCGGTGCCAGCCCCAGCTCCATGCCGAAGCGCGTCAGGGTGGCGTGCTTGCTCCAGAGGTCGTAGCCGGCCAGGGGCAGCAGGGCGAGCAGGGGATAGAAACTGGGTAGCAGCACGGCCAGGCTCAGGGCCAGGAAGGCCAGCCCCGCCCCCCAGGCGGCCGGGAAGGTCTTTTTGATATGGCGGTGGGTCTGGTAGAGGGGCGCCTCCGAGGTGCCGTAGGCGGCGCGGCGCGACAGCATCCGCCCCAACTGACCGCGGTGGCGGTGGGCGACGCGGCCGTAAGGCGCGTAGAGGACGGTATAGTCCAGCTCGCGCAGCCGCCAGCAGAAGTCCACGTCCTCGCCGATGTGCAGCTCCGCCCGGAATCCCCCCGCCGCCGTGAAGGCGTCCCGCGTTACCAGCATGTTGGCGGTGGGAACGTAGAGGCTGGTACGGGACTTACCTTCCAGCATCAGGCGGTCGCCCAGGTTGAGCGAGGAGGCCGCCGCCTCGTACCTGTCCAGAGTGCTTTGCTGGTAATAACCGCTTACGTAGCCGCCGACTATTCCCACCCCGGCCGCCCGGAAAAAGGGCACCAGTTGGCGCAGCCAGCCCTCGCCGGCCACGCAGTCGGCGTCCAGAAAGGCCAGAATATCGCCGCGGGCCTCTGCCGCCCCGGTGTTGCGGCCCGCCGCCGGGCCTTCCGGGGCGTTCTTGCGGATGATGCGGACTTCCGAAGACGTAATGAAAGCGCTTACCTCCTTGCGGGAGCCGTCGTCGACGACGATAATCTCGCGCCGGTCGGGGGGGTAGTCGAGCCGCTGCAAGGCCTCCAGGCAGCCGGCCAGCTCGGCGGGCTGGTCGCGGACAGGGATGATTATCGAGATAGTCGGATAGGCGCGCAGGGCGGCGATGGCCTCCAGCCGCAGGTAGCCCCGGGCCGTCAGCTTAAGCAGCGTGTGGAGCAGGTTGCCCTTGTCCCGGTCGGGGTCGGCGGCGGCAATCTCGTCGAGGCCGTCGCCGTCGCCGATTGCCCGCAGGACGCCGTAGAGGGCCTCGTTGACGCGCAGCCAGCGCACCGGCAGGCGGGAGAAGAGGAAAGCGCCGCGCTCGTCCGCCCGGAGGTAGGTGTGCTCCGCCAGCGAGAAGCTAAAGCCGTCCATGGGCCCGCGGCCGGAGAACGCCCGCCTCCTTAAGCAAGTCGAAAAGCTGGTCGGCCACCGCCTGGCTGCCGCCGGGGAGCATCCGTCCTGCCCGCTTGGCGATGCCGCCCCGGAGCAGCTGCAGGATGCGCTCGAAGGCGGGCAGGGAGCTATCCAGCGGCGGGGCCTGACGGCGGCGGGGGCGCGGGAAAGCGATATTGGTGACGCGGGCGGGGTCGGCGGGCAGGGTAGCCAGCCCCAGGTCGGCGGGGGCGATCACGTCTATCGCGGCGGTTTTACTGGCGATGAGATTGTCCAAGGAGGCGTAGGGAAGCCGCTCCTCCCCCCGCACGGTAATTACCGCCGGGAGCTGGCAGCTGACCTTTTCGCGCTCCCCCCGGCCGATGTCCCTGGTTAAAATAAGGCCGTCCTTGTCCGGTTCGAGGCCGGTGACGTAGCCGCCGCAGGGCCAGCCGAGCCGGCCCGCCGCCAGCGGCCCCACCTGGCCGTTGCCGGTATCCCGCGAGCGCGCCCCGGTAAAGATAATATCGGTATGATAAAGCCGGGCGGTCTGAGCCAGTAACCCCGCCTTGCGGTAGGGCGAGAGGTTATCGTCGGCGGCGATGCGCACCGCCTTGTCCGCCCCGGCCGCCAGCCCGTCTCTCAGGTATTCCGCCGCGCCCTCCCCGCCGATGGAGATAACGATAATCTCGGTCTTGAGGGACGCCTTGAGCGTCAGCGCCAGGTTGAGGGCGGCGGCGTCGGCGGGGTCGAGGTGGCGCGGCCGCCCCGCCCCGAAGACGACCGGGTTCCCCAGGCCGAAGTCCAGGCTCAGGGCCGGGTCAATGATTTCTTTGAAGCAAACTAAAATCTTCATCTCGCTAGGTCAGCCGGTAGCGCACGCCGTAGCCGCCGCGCGGGTAGCCCCAGTCCAGCGCCCCCTGGTCGCAGACACAGTCGCAGGTGCCGCACTCCAGGCAGGTCTCGTAGACGACGGAGAGGAGTTGGGTCGCCTCGTCCCAGGTGTAGCAGTTGGCCGGGCAGGCGGCCACGCAGGCGCGGTGGGGGCACGTCCGGCAGACGTCCGCGTTGACGACGATGTGCGCCCGCTCGTCGACCTCGAACTGGGTGAGCTGCGTCAGCGCCTCGATGTTCATAAGAGCGACCTGCCTATCTTGATGCCGTCGGCGGCGATGCCCTTCAGCCCGACCTCTTTGAGCGCCTCCCGCCGGATGAGGTTGAGGAGTTTCGTCCGGGGTCGCCCGTCGACGCGGTAGAGCTTTTCCATGATATTGGCCAGCAGGCGCGGGTATTTCTCAAAGATATTCTCCCGGTGCATCATGCCGGCGGCGTGCTTGAAGGTCTTCATGTCCTTGATGACGAAGCTCTTGGCCAGCTTCTTTCTGTATCGTGAAAGAAAGCGGGCGCCGTAGTCCCCCGCCTCCAGCGCCTCGATGGCCGTTTCGGCGGCCAGCACCCCGGAGGTCATCGCCAGGTTGATTCCCTCCAGGTTGATGCCGTTGGTGTAGCACAGCCCGGCGGCGTCCCCGGCCAGCATCAGGCCGCCGCCGTAGAGGCGGGGTATAGCTTTATAACCCCCCTCCGGGATGAGGTGGGCGGAGTACTCCAGCGGCGTCGCCCCCTTGACGAGGTGGCGCACCGCCGGGTGGTCTAAAAACCCGTCGAGGACTTCGTAGGGCGGGCGCCCCGAGGCCGCCAGCGCATCCAGGTGCACCACCAGCCCTACCGAGACGGTCTCGCGGTTGGTATAGATAAAGGCGCCGCCGCGCATCCCGCCGGTGGCCCCCACCAGGGAGATGTCCGCCCCCTGGTCGCGCGCCAGGCCGAAGCGCTCGTTGATGGTCGCCTCGGGCAGGCCTAAAAGCAGCTTGATGCCCAGCCCGGTAGCGGCGGGCTTGAGGCCGTCCCGCAGCCCCGCCTGCCGCCCCAGCCTAGACAGCACGCCGTCGGCGGCGATGACGATGTTAGCGTGTAATTCTCCCTCCCGCCCCTTGACGGTGACGCCGCTTACCTGCCCGTCCTTGATAATCAGTTTCTCGGCGGTGCAGTTATTGAGCAGGAGCGCCCCGGCCCGCTCGGCCTCGGCGGCCAGCCAGCCGTCGAAGGCGGGGCGGAAGCAGGTGAAGCCGTTGAAGGGGGGCTTGTCGAAAGCCCCGCTGGCGAAAGTAAGCGAGACCGCCGAATCCTCGGTGAGGAAGGCCAGCGTCTTCTTATAGACGTGCCGCTCCAAAGGGGCGCGCTCCGTAAAGTCGGGGATAAGCTCGCTGAGGACGGGGGTATAGTGCACCAGCCCGCCGAACATGTTCTTCTCGCCGGGGCGGCGTCCCCGCTCCAGCAGGCAGACGTTTTTGCCCGCCCGCGCCAGCTTGAGGGCCGCCAGGCTGCCCGCCGGCCCCGCCCCCACCACGATGACGTCAAACGATTTCGCCATTTTCCCTCGCCGTCTTGATTCTCTCGATAAGTTTCGGCAGGATGTCCTTGAGGTCGGCGGCGGCTCCGGCGTCGGCCCCGGCGAAGATGGGCGCCCGGGGGTCGCGGTTGACGGCCACGATTTGCCCCGACGCCTGAATCCCGCCGGTGTGGTGGCTGGCCCCGGAGATGCCCAGCGCCAGGTAGAAGGCCGGGCTGACCACCTTGCCCGTCTGGCCAATCAGGCGCTCGCGGGGGAGCTTACCGGCGTCAATGACGGGGCGGGTGGTGCCGATGGCCCCTTCCAGCAATTCGGCCAGCTCCTCGACCAGGGGCAACAGCTCGTCGGTGGCCGCCCCCATCCCCGCCGCCACGATGGTATCGGCCTCGGCGACGTCCACCGAGCGGTGGTCGGCGGGGAGGTATTCCAGGTGTTTAATGCGGATGTCCCCGGCTTTCACTTTGGGTTTGATGATTTCGGCGCTGACCCGCTTTTTACGGGGGATGGGGGCGGCGTCGAGCCAGTCCGGGGGCATGGTTACCAGCTTCGTGCCGTCCGTCTCAAAGCAGACCTCCTCCTCCAGCTGGCCGCCGCAGACGTAGCGGTAGCACCGGGGGCTATCGGGCTGGGTAAAATCAATTCTGGTACCGCCGGTAACGCAGCCCGCTTCAAGCCGCGCCGCGAGGTGAGGGGCCAGCTCGCGCCCCAGGGGCGTGTCCCCCAGCAGCAAGAGCCAGGGCTTGTCCGCCTGTATTCGGGGCAAGATGGCGGCGGCGTAGGCCTCCGCCGCGGGGTATCTCAGTAGCGGGTCTTCAAAGACAAGGGCGCGGTTAATGCCGTAGCGGCCCAGGGTATCCTCATAGTCTTGAGGTTTATCGCCCAGGATAAGGGCGGTCACGTTGCCGCCGCTGGCCGCGGCGATGTGGCGCGCCTCGGTGAGCAGGCCGGGGGCGGTCTTACCGGCCTCCCCGCCGCTAATCTCCGGCAGCACCCAGATTTCCCTGGTCTTGGTCATGGTAGCTGCTAAATCTCCCGTCCCACCCGGTCGCCCTCCAGGATGGCCATGTCCACCCGGCGCGGGGCCACACAGTCGCCGATGCGGTAAAGCTCTTTCACCCGGCCCTTAAGCTCTTTATAGAGGGCGTCCTCGGCGCGGTTGCCCAGGGCGTAGACGACGCTGTCGTGCCCGCGGAAGGTGCGCCACTCGTTAGAGTAAAAGTTGAGGCCGCTGACGTCCAGCCCTTTTATCTCGACGACGGCGAAGTCCGGCGTGAAGGTAACGCCCTTTTGCGCCAGCCGCTGGTGGGTGAGGTACGAGTCCTGCGAGGGCCCCAGCTCCGAGCCTATCGTCGGCGACGAGGTAACGATGTGCACCTTCCTCCCCCGCTCGGCCAGCAGCTCGGCGGTGGCGGTGCCCTGGTGGTGGCCGTCGTTGTCAATAAAGAGCACGTTTTTGCCCACCTCCGGCTCGCGCAAGAGGGCCTCCCAAATGTTGAAGATGTTGGGGCCGTCGGCGCCGGGGAGGGGACACTCCTTGGGGATGGCGCCGGTGGCGATAATCACCGCGTCCGGGTTTTGCTCTAAAACGAAGGCCGCCGTGGCCGCCTGGTTGAGGACGACGAGGACGGGCAGGCGCTTGAGCTGGTTCTCGCCGTTGCGGACGATGGCCGCCATCTCCTCGCGGCCCGCCCCCAGCGCGGCGATATTAAGCTGCCCGCCGAGTCTGTCCGCTTTCTCGCAGAGGGTGACGTTGTGGCCGCGCCGCGCCGCCGTCTCGGCGGCGCGCATCCCCGCCGGCCCCCCGCCGATGATGAGCGCCCGCTTCTTAAAAGCCGCCGGCTTGAGCGAGCCGATGCCCCTGTCTTTCTCGTCACCGATACTGGGGTTCTGGATGCAGCCGATAGGCCTATTCAGGCCCACCCGCCCGTAGCAGCCCTGGTTATCGGCCACGCAGTAGCGGATTTCATCCAGCTTGCCCAGCCTGGCCTTGTTGGCCATCTCCGGGTCGCATATCTGGGCGCGCACCATGCCAATCATATCGGCCTGCCCGTCGGCCAGGACGCGCTCGGCCATGACGGGGTCGTTGATGCGCCCGGTGCAGAAGACGGGCAAGCCCACGACGCCCTTGATGCCCGCCGCCAGGGGGATGGTGTAGCCCAGCGGCGAGTGCATCGAGGCGCCCACCAGATAAAGATTATAAAAGGTGGCCAGGCTCAGGTCGATAAAGTCCAGCTGCCCGTCGGCCTCCAGAGCACGGGCGATTTCTTTGCTGTCGTCAAGCGTTAAGCCCCCCTGCACCATCTCGTCGGCGCAGAGGCGGATGCCCAGCGTGTAGTCCGCCCCCAGGGTCTTCCGCACCGCGGCGATAACCTCCCGCGGGAAGCGCAGGCGGTTTTCCAGGCTGCCGCCGTAGTCGTCGGTGCGCAGATTGGTCAGGGGCGAGAGGAACTGGCGCAGGAGCGAGCTATGCCCCATCTGTAGCTCGATGCCGTCGAAGCCGCCCTCCCGCACGTTGGCGGAGGCGCGGCTAAAAGATTCCGTAATCTCGGCGATGTCCTCCGGCTCCATCTCCTTGGGCACCTCGCGGAACATGAAGTCGGGGACGGGGGAGGGGGCCAGCAGGGGGAGGCGCGAGTAGGAGCCGTCGCCCTGGGCGCCGTTGTGGTTGAGCTGGGCGAATATTTTGGTCTCGTACTCGTGGACGGCGCGGGTGATTTTCCGGTAGCCGGGGACGGCCTCCGGCCGCCAGGCCTCGACGAGCTTTTCGTAGGCGTGGTCGCTGGGGTGGACGGACTGCTCCTCGGTGATAATCAGGCCGGCGCCGCCCCTGGCCCGCTCGGCCAGGTAGTGGACATGCCGCTGGCTGGGGAGATTGTCCTCGGCGAAGTTGGTGAGGTGGGCGGAAAAAGAAATCCGGTTGGGCACGGTCACCCGGCCTATTTTTAGCGGCGAGAAGAGATATTTGAACTGTCCGTACATTATCTACCTCAAAAGTAAAAAGTCAAAAGTCAAAGCCGGTTTTGAGCTACAGTTTTGAGTTTTGAGCTTTGACTTTTAAGCTCGCAGCATCCCACGACGCCAGGCACTCCGGGTCGGCGCTGTTGAGGTCGTGGCTGACGAAATAGGCCACGGCGGGACAGCCCCCGTGGCATTTATCGAAGCGGGGGCACGCCCGGCAGGCGGCCGGCGAGAGGTTGCGGAAAGCCTTGAAGACCGCCGAGCCGTCCCAGATTTGCCTGAAGCTGGTCTCCCTGAGGTTGCCGCCGCGGAACTCCCCGGCCTGCAGGAAGGCGCAGGGGTAGACGCCGCCGACGGGGTCGATGCAGGCGGTCATTTTGGCGGCGCCGCACATGTCCAGGCCCAGCTGCCGCCGCCCGTCCGCCGAGATGGCGAAGAACGAGTCGCCGGTGAGGATGGAGGGGTCGTCGCCGAGCCAGCCGGACAGCTCGCGGAGCTGCTCCCCGCTCAACCGCAGCCGGTCCCAGCTCTGCCGCGCCCGCCCCGAGGGGCGGAACCGCGAGACGCGCAGGCTGGCGCCGTAGGTTTTGGCCAGCTCTTTCATGGCGTCGAGCTGGCGGAAGTTGACCGAGGTCACCACCGTGTTGATGGAGAGGGGGAACCCCCTCCCCGCCAGCCGCGCGATGCCGCGGATAATGCGGTCGTAAGTGCCCTCGCCCCGGATGGCGTCGTTGACGGCCGGGGTGGCCCCGTCCAGACTCACCTGGACGTTGACCAGCGGGTTGCCGGTGAAAAGGGCGACGGCCTCGTCGGTGAGGGCGGTGCCGTTGGTGGAGATGCAGGTGACGATGCCCTTAGCGTGGATGTAGCGCAGCAGGGGCAGGAAGTAATCGCAAAGCAGCGGCTCGCCACCGCCGAAGTTGATTTCAAAGACCTTCAGCGCCGCCAGCTCGTCGGCGACGGCGCGGCACTCGTCGTAGCCAAGCTCGCCGGGGGAGGCCTCGCTTGAGGCCGAGAGACAGTGGGTGCACCTCAGATTGCAGCGGTGGGTGATTTCCCAGGTGATGTTGACCGGCGCCCCCAGCGGCCATTCAGCGTACTTCACGGCAAATCACCCCTTTAGCGGTCAGGTGGCCGGCCAGTCCGGGGAGGGCGCGCTCGATAATCTCGACGGGAGCGCCGGTGCGCCCGGCGATGTCGGCGGCGATGGCGGGGAGCGTCCAGGTGCCGTCGAAGTGCCGGGGGTAGAGCCAGTCGCCGCTGCGCACGAAGCAGACCTTGTGGCGCGACTGGCTGTAGAAAAGCAGTCCCCAGCCTTCCTTGCGCACCTGCACGTGCTCGGCCAGGCGGCAGGTCATTTCTAGTAGACCCCGCAGACGCCGTCGATGGAAAGCTCCTCGATGACGATTTCCTCGATGACCTCAGGCTCGGCGGCGGTCTCGGCTTCGTTTCGGGGGGTTAGCGTTTTGTCTTTTCCCATATCATCTTCACCTCGCGCTGGTTGCATGGCCGGTTGCAACCCTATTTTACAATTATTGGTAATTTCCTGCCACCCGCGCCTTTTTCATCAAAATCAAGAATTTTCAGAAAAACCTAAAAATAGTTGCCAAAGGTATTGACAAAGTTAATATCCATCGCTATAATACATTAAGAAAGTTAAGTACGAGATAAAGAAAATCAATAAACAGCCCCGCTGGAGACGAAAGAAATGAAGCCGGACAGGAAGCCAGAGACCAAAGAGTGGCACGAGCTGACCAGGATGACCCAGGGCCAGCCGCTCACCGTGGAGCGGGTACGCCTGGATAGCGGCATCGCCATCGAGGGGAGCTTCGCCCTGCCGCCCCTGGCCGGCCTCTCCGCCGAGGACCAGGTCTTCGTCATGGCCTTCGTGCGCTGCCACGGCTCGCTTAAAGACATGGAAGCGATGTTCGGCATCAGCTACCCCACCGTGAAGAACCGCATCAACCGCATCGCCAACAAGCTGGAGTTCGTCGAGATTGTCAACGTCTCCCAGCGGGAGGACGTCATCGCCGAGCTGGAGCGCGGCGATATTACCCCGGAAGAAGCCATCAGGAGGTTACAACCATGAAATGGCCGCCCATGTGGATACGCCTGAAGATAAATAACGAGCGCACCCGGTTCGGGATATGGCTGCCGCTCTTCCTGCTCTGGCCGGTGGTGCTGGTGCTGCTCCTGGCCCTCTCGCCGCTCATCCTCATCGCCATCCTCGCCTTCTGGCCCAGCGGCTGGGGCCGGCTGGCCTGGGCAGTGCTGCGGTCGCTCGGCTCGATAATCTGCGCCCTGCGCGGCCTGCGGGTGGATGTCGCCAGCGCCGGGCGCAACGAAACAGTGTATATTTCCGTCGTATAGACGGTGAAGGAGGCAGAAAAAATGTCCGATAGCAAGAAAAAGATTCTGGAAATGCTGGCCAAGGGGAAGATAAGCGCCGACGACGCCTACCGCCTGCTCAGCGCGGTTGACGAGAGCGAGCGCGACGACGAGACCCCGCCGGTCGAGCCGGCCGCCAAAGGCAAGGGCAAGTACCTGCGCGTCAACGTCATCCCCGACCCCGACTCGCCCAACAGCGAGCATGCCGACCGCGTCAACGTCCGCGTGCCCCTCTCGCTGGTACGGGCCGGCATCAAGCTGACGTCGCTGATACCGACCGACGCCAGGGACAAAATCAACGACTCGCTCAAGGAAAAGGGCATCAACTTCGACGTCAACAACGTCAAGAACGAGGACATCGAAGAGCTCATCGGGGCCCTGGGCGACCTGGAGGTTGACGTGGTGAGTGGCCACGGCGAGAAAATAAAGGTCTTCGTGGAGTAGCATTTGCCACGGCGACGGCCGTTTTCTAGCCGGAGCGGCGGGGGAGCCAGTTGCCCTTCCCCGCCGCTCCCTTTTTTTCATCACATCATGGCGCTGCCGCCGTTGACGACCAGGTAATGCCCGGTGACGAAGTCCGAGTCGGACGAGGCCAGGAAGACCGCCGCGCCGGGCAGGTCGGCGGGCTCCTCGCGGCGCTTGAGCGCCTGCAGGTCGATGGTGTCCCGGAACGCCCCGGCGTTGCCGTCCTCGCCCAGGCTGGCCTCGGTGGCGGTGAACCCCGGCCCGATGCTGTTGACGTTGATGCCCGCCGGCCCCAGCGCCCGCGCCAGTATCTGGGTGAGGCTGTAGACGGCCGCCTTGCTGCAGGCGTAGGCCAGCAGGCCGACCGCCCCCGGCACCCGGAAGACGTCCGAGGCGATGTTGATAATCTTGCCCCGCCCCGCCTTGACCATGAGCGGGGCGACGGCCTGGCAGCAGAGGTAAGTCCCCCGCACGTTCACCGCGAAGATGCGGTCCCAGTCGGCTACCGTCCAGGCGTCCCAGGGACGGCGCGCCACGCCGTAGTAGAGGGCGGCGTTATTGAGCAGGATGTCCACGCCGCCGTAGCGCTTAACGGCCTCCCCGGCCATTTTTTGCGTATCTTTCTCGTCGGAGATATCGGCGCGCAGGGCGTAAGCCTGCCCGCCTTTAGCCCGTATTTCGGCGGCGGTGGCCTCGGCCCGCTCCTCCGATATATCGGGCAGGAGCAGTTTAGCCCCCTCCGCGGCGAAGCGCCGGGCGAATTCCTTGCCCAGGCCGCGGCCCGCCCCGGTGATAATGGCTACTTTATCCTTTAGTACTGGCGACACGTTGCCTCCTTTCCCGGCGGGCTGCCCGCCCCCGTGCTTTCGGGCTGATTTTACCCTCTGGGCACGGCGGCGGTCAACGCGCCATACGGAGGCGGCAAGTTTGACAATCGCCGCCGGGCATTATGGGGGGTAAAGGGGTGGAATCTGCGGGCTAAGCCGCGGATGAACCGTGGGAGTGCTCGTGGGCGGGCTCGCCCTTCACCCACAGCAGCGGGAAGACGATGTCGCTGAAGCAGCAGGGTATCCACACCGCCAGGAAGAGGAACACCAGAATGATGGGCAGCAGCGGCAGCCAGTCGGCGGTGCCGAAGGCGGTAAAGCCGAAGAGCGAGGCCCAGGTGCTCAGTAGCACGTGCCCCAGGTGCGGCAGACTGGTCTTGGGCCGGAAGAAGCCGATGGCGATGCCGACGATGGCGGCGGCATTGACCATGACCCACTCCGGCGCGCCGATGTAGGGCATGATTTCCGTCGAGATAAAGGGCAGGTGGAAGTGCATGTCTAACTGCAGGCTCTGCCCCTCCAGGTAGGGGATTACGGCGTCGCTCAGGGTGGCGATGCCCACCGAGCCCACGTAGCCGATGATAATCACCAGCCAGAGCCGCCCCGATCGGTGGCGGCGGTACATGGCCGTGGTCACCAGGGCGCTGAAGACGACGTGGAGGGGGTGGAAGGTGTAGAAGAGGGTCTCGGAGACGGGCTGGGGGGTATGGACCACCGAGATGATGGCCATGGCGCCGACGCCGATAGCCGCCCCGATGGCCGTAAAGGGGATGTGGTGCAGCAGCTCCCGGCCGATGCGTTTCAGCACGTCTTGACCCCCGCCTTCTGCCGGCACCGGCGGCACTGGCCGACGAACTCCAGCAGGTGGCCGTCAATCCGGAAGCTGGTCTCCCGCGCCAGCCGCTCCTCCAGCTTGCCGAGGTCGCAGGCGGTAAAATCGACCACGGTGCCGCAGTCGGAGCAAATCAGGTGGTGATGGTGCTCGGCGGGGCGGCGCATCAGGTAGCTGCGGCAGTTGCCCCCGGCGTGCATCTCGCAGACGAGGCCCAGCCCGGCCAGCAGCTCCAGGGTGCGGTAGATGGTCACCAGGCCGATGCCGGGGTGCTCGGTGCGTACGCGGCGGTGGATGGCCGCCGGGGTGAGGTGCTCGCGGCTGCGGGCGATGGCGCTGAGGATGGAGCGGCGCTGGGGGGTAATCTTGAAGCCGCGCCGACGGAGTATCTTCTCGATGCCTTTTTCCGAGTAGGCCATTTCATCTACCAGTTGAAAACGTTTTTCAACTAGCAGTCTAACATTCCGTAAGTAGCCTGTCAATAAGGGGAGGATTTTCCCCGCCACCCCGCCGTGATTTTCTTTCCCACCCGGCCCACCCTGTGGCATCCTGCCACTACTCGCTGGGGTTTCCCCCACCCCTATGTGTCGGGTGGTGGGGTAACACTAAGGACTAAGCGGCGGATGCCGCGAGGGTGGTTTGGGTGGGAATAGATAACACCGAAAGGGTGGTGGCGTGGGGAGCAGCCAGCGTTCTCAGGCGCACTAGCCCCCGTGCCCACTTGATAATTTCACTTTGTGATAGTATAGTTTAACAGATGCCTCCGCTACTGATGGAAGACTCTAAATTGGTCATTAAGCCCGGCGCATCCCGGCTGCTGACACGGATAAGCCGCTCCCTCCCTCCCGAAGGTATCCCGGCGTATCTCGTCGGCGGCTTCGTGCGCGATGCGCTCCTGGGCCGTGACACGGCCGATATTGATATCGCCGTCCCCGACGCCCTGGCGACCGCCCCCGGGGTGGCCAAGGCGCTGGGGGGTACCGCTTTCGTCCTGGATAAAGATACCGGAGCGGCCCGCGTCGTCCTGCTGGATAAAGCCTGGCAGATAGATTTCACCTCCCTCCAGGGGGATATCGAGGACGACCTGGCCCGGCGCGATTTCACCGTCAACGCCATGGCCATCCCCCTCGGGGACGGGGCGGCTATCGCCGCTGCTGCTGTCATCGACCCCTACGGCGGGCGGCAAGACCTGGAACGCCAGCTAATCCGGGCCGTCGGCGAGGCGGTCTTCCGCGACGACGCCGCCCGCCTGCTCAGGGCGGTGCGCCTGGCCGCCGAGCTGGATTTCGGCATTGAAAGCGGCACCGAAGCCCTGATGAAGCGGGACGCTCATTACATCGCCGGCGTCGCCGGCGAGCGCGTGCGCGAGGAGCTATTGCGCCTGCTGGCCCGGCCCGGCGCCGGGGCGCGGCTTGCCTGCCTCGACGAGCTGGGGCTGCTTACCGCCCTCGTGCCGGAGCTTGGCCCCGCCCGGGGCGTTACCCAGCCCAAAGTCCACGTCTGGGACGTGCTGGAGCATTCCATCCAGACGGGAGCCGCCGTCGAGTTCGTCCTGCGGGAGAATGCCTGGGAATACGCCGGTGATGATATATTGAATGAAATTCCCTGGTCGGCGGAGATAAGCGCCCACTTCGACCGGGAGGTAAGCCCCGGCGGCACGCGCCGCGCGCTGCTCAAGCTGGCGGCCCTGCTCCACGATGTCGCCAAGCCCCAGACCCGCCGGATTGACGCCGACGGCCGGGCGCGTTTCCTGGGGCACCCGCAGCAGGGGGCCGCCGCCGCCGCCGCCATTATGGAGCGGCTGCGCTTCAGCCAGCGCGAGATTAACCTGGTGGAGCTTTTGGTCAAATATCACCTGCGCCCATTGCAGATGAGCCACGAGGTCCTGCCCACCCGCCGCGCCATCTACCGCTATTTCCGCGATACCGGCGAGGCCGGCATCGACCTGCTCTACCTCTGCCTGGCCGACCATCTGGCCACGCGGGCGCGGGGGCTGGATGCCGCCCAGTGGCGGGCACATACCGCCATGACCGCCTACGTGCTGGCAAAATACCGCGAGGAAGAGAATATTATCGCCCCGCCCAAGCTGATTGACGGGCACGATATCATGCAGGAGTTCGGGCTGGAGCCCGGCCCCGCCGTCGGGGAGCTGCTGGAGGCCCTCCGCGAGGCGCAGGCCGCCGGCGAGGTAACCACCCGCGAGGCGGGGCTGGCCTACCTCCGCCGTATCCGGGGCCGCCATTGAATTTAGACAGGGAGAGAAATGTCCAAAGGTAACATCGTCGTCCTGGCGCTGATAATCGTCGTCTTCGGCTTCGGCCTGTGGGTGCTGCTGCCGCTGCAGGGCGAGCGCCTGGGCCGGACGGGGCTGCACCTGGGGCTCGACCTGGTCGGCGGGGTGCACCTGGTCTATGAGGCCGATTTTAAGGACGTGGATCCCGACGACCAGTCGGCGGTGATGGAGCGGGCGCTGATTACCATCCAGAACCGCATCGACAAGTACGGCGTGGCCGAGCCCGTTATCCAGCAGGTGGGGAACGACCGCATCATGGTGCAACTGCCCGGCTTTACCGATATCGACGCCGCCAAGAGCCTGGTGCAGCAGACCGGCTTTCTGGAGTTCCGCGAGGTGGAGTTCAAGCCCGACGGGAATCCGGCCACCCTGGCGGATTACCTGGGGCAGACCGACCTCCAGTTCTACGAGACCGGCGATATCGACGACCGGGTCTTCGTCGGCCAGAACGACCTGGGAAAGGACGAGACCTACGGCTTCCTCAAATACGAAGACGGCGCCTACCATTTTGAAGATGCGGCGGGCAATACCGTGGCCGCCGACGCCCTGAGCGCCTACGGCGCCAGCGTCGCCTGGGTCAAGGCGCGCGGCGATAGCGGCACCCCGCTTACCGGCGACCTGCTGGCGGACGCCTACCTCACCACCACCCAGAGCGGCCAGCTCCAGATTGCCATCGAGTGGGACGATACCGGCACCGTTATCTTCGACCAGATTGCCGCCCGTCTCTACGACCCGCTGGGCACATCGGGGGCCTACACCCTGAAGCACGTCCTGGGGATATTCCTGGACAATACCCTGCTCTCGGCGCCCAAGGTGAACTCCTCCAAGTTCGAGGGCAAGGGCGTCATCAGCGGCAGCTTCACCCTGGCCGAGGCGGAGGAGCTGACCAACCTGCTCAAGTCCGGGTCGCTGCCCATGCCGCTCAAACAGCCGCCCCTCTTCGAGGAAAAGGTCTCGGCCACGCTGGGGGCCCGGTTCGTCGAGATGAGCTGGCTGGCCGGTCTCATCGGCATTATCCTGGTGATGGTCTTTATGTTAGCCTACTACCGCCTGCCCGGCCTGGTGGCGTCGCTGGCCCTGGTCTTCTACGGGGTGATTATGCTGACCTTGTTCAAGCTGATACCGGTCACCCTCAGCCTGGCCGGCATCGGCGGGTTCATCGTCTCCATCGGCATGGCCGTGGACGCCAACGTCCTCATCTTCGAGCGGCTCAAGGAGGAGCTGCGCTCGGGGAGGACGCTGGGTGCCGCCATCGAGACCGGCTTCAAGCGCGCCTGGTCGGCCATCTGGGATAGCAATGTCACCACCGTCATCGTCTGCATCATCCTCTACTGGCTGGGCAGCAGCATCGTGGCCAGCGCCCCGGTGATGGGCTTCGCCCTGACGCTGGGCATCGGCGTGGTCGTCAGTATGTTCACCGCCGTCGTGGTTACCCGCACGCTGCTCCGCTTTGTGATTCACGGCGGTATGGTGCGCCACCTGGCGTGGTTTAATGTATACAGGGGTAAGCAGTAATGTTCGATATCATCGGCAAGCGGTTCTGGTACTTCCTCATCTCCGGCGCGGTTATCCTCATCGGGATAATCTCGCTGGCTATCTTCGGCCTGCCGGCGGGCATCGAGTTCGGCAGCGGCTCGATAGTCACCGTTAAGTTCGTCGCCGACGTATCCCAGAGCGACCTGGAGGGCGAGCTGACCGACCTGGGCTACGGCAACGCCCTCGTCCAGCAGACCCAGCCGGCGGGGAGCTTCCTCATCCGCACCGAGCGCCTTGACGAGGCACAGGCCGCCGCTCTCAAGGACGATCTGAACGCCGTCTTCGGCGCCTTCGACGGCGAGCCTTCCAGCCAGGACGTTTCCCCGATGATTGCCTCCGAGACGCGCACCAACGCCGTCATCGCCGTGGCTATCGCCGCCCTGGGCGTGCTGCTCTACGTCACCTGGGCCTTCCGGCGCATGCCCCGTCCCTTCCACTACGGCACCTGCGCCATTATCGCCCTGGTGCACGACGCCCTGGTGGTGCTGGGGATTTTCTCTATCCTCGGCGCCATCCTGCACTGGGAAATCAACCTCATGTTCATCACCGGCATCCTGGCGGTCATCGGCTACAGCGTCAACAATACCGTGGTCATCTTCGACAGAATCCGCGAGAACCTGACCAAGGGCATCAGCGCCAACTTCGAGACCGTCGTCAACAACTCGCTGGTGGAGACGCTGAGCCGCTCCATCAATACCAGCCTCACCACCTTTATCGTCGTCCTGGCGCTGCTGCTCTTCGTGGGGGCCAACATCCAGAACTTCGTCATCGTCCTCATCATCGGCATCATCGCCGGTACCTTCAGCTCCGTCTGCATCGCGCCGTCCCTGCTGCTGGTCTGGGACAACAAGGAATGGGGCCGGTTCCTCTTCTGGCGCAAGTCCAACCCGGCCAAGGCCTGAAGGCGGCGGGTCATGTTTTCCGGCAGCAGCGGCGTCGCCCGGCTCTCCCTGATTACCATCGTCGCCTTGGTTGTCCTCAAGGTCAGCGTCGGCGCCGTTACCGGCAGCCTCAGCGTCCTGGCGCAGGCGGCGGATAGCTTCCTCGACCTCTTCGCCGTCGTCGTTACCTTTCTGGCGGTGCGCATCGCCGTCCGCCCCGCCGACGAAGGGCACCCCTTCGGGCACGGCAAGGCCGAGAACATCGCCGCCATCGTCCAGGCGGGGCTTATCTTAATCGCCTCCGGCTCCATCGTCTACGCGGCGGCGCGCCGCATCCAGAGCGGCGGTGCGCTCAGGATGACCGAGGCCGATATGGCCGTCATGGCCGTCTCCATCCTGGCCAGCGTCTTCCTGGCCCGCCGCCTGCGCCGGGTGGCCCGGGAGGAGGACTCGCCGGCGCTGGAGGCCAACGCCCGCAACATCGCCGCCGATGTCTATTCCGCCGCCGCGGTGCTGGTGGGGCTGCTGGTGGTGCGCTTCACCGGCTGGGCCATTATCGACCCCATCCTGGCCGTTCTGGTGGCCCTCTTCCTCATCAAGGTGGCCGTTGACGTGCTGCGCCGGTCGCTGGGAGAGCTGGTGGACGTGAGACTCCCCGACGCCGAGGAGAGCGCCGTCCGGGCGGCCATCGCCGAGCATTTCGGCGGGGAGGTGGTGAGCTTTCACAAGCTGCGCACCCGCAAGGCGGGCAACCAGCGCTATATTGACCTGCACCTGGTAATGCCCAAGCACATCAGCCTGGAGGCGGCCCACGATATGTGCGAGCACCTGGAGGCAGACATCAAGGCGCGGCTCAAACGCACCGATGTTACCATCCACGTGGAGCCTTGCGACGAAAACTGCGACGCCTGCAAACTCTCCTGCGAGGAGAGGAAATAGAAATCCTCCTTAGTCCCCCTTTATAAAGGGGGACAATAGTTCCGGCACGATGGGTCGTCTCCCTTTTGTAAAGGGAGAGTGAGAGGGATTTTCTCCACGGGCTAAGCGGCGGATGCCGCGAGGGTGGCCAGGGTGGGAATAGATAACTCCGACGGGGTGGAGTGGGGGTAAGAAAACCTAGACTGTCCCCACGTAAGCAATAATCCCCTTGACGACGAACTGCCCCCCGAAATAGAGCAGTGCCAGGCTCAGGGCGATGAAGACCCACTCCTGCACGCGCTGCCCCCAGAACTGGTGCGTCCGGTAGACGGTAAAAGATACCAGCGAGAGCCAGACCAGGTCGCAGAGCCAGTGTACCACGATGAAGAGGGGCAGTCCCCAGACCCCCACCGCCCCCAGAAAGTTCATCAGCAGCAGGCTGCCCACCGTCACCCACCACACCAGAAAGAACGGGTTGAGGCCGCTCATGAGGATGCCGGCCACGAAGGCGTTGTACCTGGTATCCTTGCCCTTCCGCGCCAGCTCTTTACGGGCGCGGAACAGCCCCGCCCCCATCCAGACAATCATGCCCCCGCCCACCACGCTCAATACCAGCTGGACGACGTCGTTCTGGAAGAACCGCGCCAGGCCGAAGTAGACCAGCAGTATCAGCGGCACCTCGATGACGGCATGCCCCAGAGAGACCCACACCCCGGCCCAGGGCGATTTCATGCTCTTGGCCAGGGTGACGGTGAACATCGGCCCCGGCATCATGACGCCAGAGAGCGAGGTGACGACGACGGTTCCCAGTGCTGCCAGCATAAGATTCTTTATATTATAACATTTAGCTACGATATATATTAAACTCGCTTGCCCGGGGGAACTTAATTAGAAAAGAGGGGCTGTGCCCCTCTTAAACGCCCTTTAACTCCCTAGCTTGAGTTCACGATATTCATGCACTATTATGGAACTAGACTTAAGACCGAGAGGGGAGGGGCCAGTTGTCGCTGGATATTACCAAGGTGGCGGCGCAGGTGGTCGCCATGATTGCCGGCCTCCGGGACCGGCGCGCCGAGCGTGAAAAGCGCCGGGAAACCGCCCTGCGCACGCTGACCGACCCGGCCATCGACCTGGCGGCGCTCAAGAAAAAAATCGCCGCCGCCCGGACGACCTGGCTGGTGGCCGGCCTTACCGAGGGGCTGGCCCGCCGCTACCCCGCCCCGGCGCCCCCGCCCGATTTCACCGTCCTGGCCAGCGACGGCTCCCACATCGAAGTCGACCGCCACCGCGCCGCCCGCTGCTACCTGATTAATATCGGCACGGTTGCCCTCAGCTACGGCCGAAATCCCGACGCCCAGCTTGCCAGCGCCCCCCGCCTCTACGCCGAGGACGCCGACCTGGTCATCGCGCCGCCGGGAGGGGGGCGCGAGCAGGTGGTGGAGGGGGCCGTGCTGGGCATCAAGCGCTCGGTGGAGGAATGCCGGGCGCTGGCGGAACTGGCGGTGGGGCTGCCCGACGGCAGCCGGGCCTTGGCTTTGCTCGACGGCACGCTCATCCTCTGGGGTCTGGAGGCCTACCCCGATTTCGTGGCCGAGGTATTATTGACCGGCGGCCTGCTGCCCTGCCTGGACGCCATGCAAAAAATTAACGGCGAGCGCCGCCTGGCGCTGGCCAGCTACATCAGCTTCCCCCGCTCCACCGATGTCGTCAACGTGCTGCGGGTGGCCATCTGCCCCAGCGACGCGCCCGACTGTGACCGCGACTGCCCGCCCGGCCGGGAGCGCCCCTGCGAGGCGGTGGCCGGCGTGCGCGACCGAGACCTATTTGAAAACCTGCTGGAAAACGGCGAGCGGTCGGCGCTGTTCGTCAATACCTCTAAGGTAACGGCCCGCTACGGGTCGCACCGCGTCTATTTCTTTTACCTGCGGGTGGGGGAGGAAATCGCCCGCATCGAGGTGCCGCAGTGGGTGGCCGAAGACAGCGACCTGCTCGACTTGACTCATTCGTTAGTGCTCGACC
>Ga0307426_1001028_pt1 | contig 18902 bp, 14 predicted proteins | sample SalMarWE160340MG_FD_202165 | JGI IMG/M metagenome (GOLD analysis project Ga0307426, IMG submission 202165) | Salt marsh sediment microbial communities from the Plum Island Ecosystem LTER, Massachusetts, United States - WE1603-40 | ecosystem: Environmental > Aquatic > Marine > Intertidal zone >... | reverse complement strand
TCGGCATATTGTTCGCCCAGCTCCAGCGGGTTGCCAATATCGAGCTCAGAAGAATTGTCGAGCTCGGCGTGGCTCTTGCACGAGGAGTTCGCGCGCAGGCCGCGCAAGCGCTTGATCCAGCCCGAGCTTGCTTCCAGCACGCCGGCGAAGTGCGTCGGATGCGCGCAGTTGATCATGTAATAGGCAGGAGCAGCGCCGCTTGCGCGGTCCACCGCCTCGATCGCCGCGCCCAATGTCTCGCCGGTCGGCAAACGGCCGTCGGTCTCCAGCGTAAACGAGATCACGCTGGTCACGCCGGCCTTTTTCGCCGCCAGCGCCACGCCGAGCCCTTCATTCACATTGGTCATGGTGAAGGCCGAAACGAAATCGGCTCCGGCATCGCGCAGCACCTCGATCTGCCAGCCGTGGTACGCCGCTGCCGCGTCCGGGCTCATCAACGCGCCGGGATCGTAGCCGTCGCCACGCGGGCCGATGCATCCGCTGATGACAATGGGCGTGCGCTCGCTCTCATATTTGGCGCGCACCTCGCGCATGAGCGCGATGGCGTCGCGATTGAGGTCGGCCAAGCGCGCACGGCCGTAGCCGGCCTTGGCCGCCCAATCCGGATTGGCGCGCCAGGTCGGACTTTCCAGAACAAATCCCACGCCGTGCTCGACCGCCAACGGCAGGTAACGGTCGAAATAGGCGCGGATCGCCTTCTTTCCCTTCTCGCTGTCGAGCAGTACGAAGGCTTCAAACATCGGCAGTTCCCACCCTTCATGGAAAGTGAGTGTCGTTTCGAAGCCGCCATCGGTCAAAAAGAGGCCGCCGCCGAGTTGCGGCAACGGTTGCTTGGCCTTTTGAGTCATCGGGGTTCTCCATGTTCAAAGCGGCGCGGGGCGCGCCGGGATGCGCGTGAGAAACCAGAGACGCCGCCGCCGATCTAGAGAACTCGTGGTGCAGACCGGCGCCGCGCCGAAAGCGCCGCAAATCAAATAAAAACGCCCGTCATCGCAGGCAATTTGCCGCAGCGGCGGCCGTCATGCCCGTCAACTGTACTTGTGGTACAGTCCGGCCGACAGGCTGGAGAGCGGCCATGGACGCCACGGCACCACGCAAAGGCGGCGATACCCGCGAACGCCTCCTCGACACGGCGGAAGCGGCGGTGCTCGAAAAGGGTTTTGCCGGCACGTCGATCGACGAACTGATCGCCGCCGTCGGCATCACCAAGAGCGGCTTCTTCTATCATTTCCGCGACAAGGGCGAATTGGCCAAGGCGCTGCTGGTCCGCTACATCGAGCGCGAGAACGATCTGTTCGACGAACTGTTCCGCCGCGCCGACGAGCTCAACGAGGATCCGCTGCACGGCTTTCTCGTTGCGCTCAAGCTGATGGCGGAATTGATGAGCGATCTGCCGAGCGGGCACCCCGGCTGCCTGGTTGCATCATACTGCTACCAGGACCGGCTGTTCGACAAGGACATCCGCGACCTGAGCGCGTCGGCGCTCTTAGGTTGGCGCGAACGCTTTCGCAAGCGGCTCGACCTGATCGCCGTGCGCTATCCGCCGCGCATTCCCGCCGATCTCGACGATCTCGCCGACATGATGACGGTGATCGCCGACGGCGGCATCATTTTGTCGAAGACCGTGAAGGATAAGGAAGCGCTGGCGCGGCAGGTCATGCTCTACCGTGATTTCGTCCGTCTGATTTTCCAAGGGTCTTAAAAGCGCGCCGGCAGCCTGGCGCAATGCCGCATCTTCTCGCGCTACCTAGCGATCCAGATCCGGGCGCTGGAAGAGGGGCTGATGGCCTAGGGCGCGCATTCACAACACGCGTGGCCCGACACTCCCCACCAAGCAAGACATGCGCCAATGCGCGTATGGTGTCCGCCCAAGGCCACTCATGGGCCCCGCGGCGACCGTCAGCGGATCGCTTCTAATTTGGCCGAGGCGAGGTCGGTGAACTCAACTCCGAGTTCGCCGCCCAGCCGCCAAACCACGCGGCATTCTCGCCGCAGTTTCACGCCCTCGCCGGACACCGACAGCGTGAAGGTCGGAGGCACGTCGGTCTCCGTATACAGCCTGGCGCCACCATCGGAAATGTTCGTCACCATGCAGGTGCGCGGCGCCGGACAGATTTCGCTATGAAAATGCGCCACACGATTAATCATGCGGCGCGGACCTTTGCGTCGTTCTGTGAACACTATCCTTGCACCATACCGATTGCGAGCACGATGACATTAACATCGTACCATTGAGAACCACTTAACGGGCTCAAGAGATTTTTAAGCGATACGACGGCGGGATGCCCGGCCAAGCCCGGCTTTGGCCGCCCGTTTATAAGTCGACGCACCCGCTCGGTGTCGGGCGGTTGCGCCATTGCCGCAGCAGCCACAGCAGCGCGTTCCAGACGATGCCGGTCGATAAGCCCACCGCGTAGGACCACCACACCCCTATCGGCTCGGCGAGGTAATGTACGGCCAGCAGGCTCAAGCCGAGCCCGATCAGCGGCGCCTGCACATGGGCGGCCACGCTCGCCGCCGCCGGACCGCCCAGCCGCGGTTGCAGGATGACAAAGAACGATCCCATCGCCACCGGGAAAAAGGCGAACAGGCCGGAGAGGAACGAGCCGATCGAATAGCTCGCCGCCGTCACGATGAGCACGCAGAGCGTCACCACGCTAGTGCGCCAGGCAAGATCGGCGGCGGTGAGACGAACGCGCCTGACCGCGCCGGTCACGCGGAAACGGTTGCCGGCGGCGATCGTCAGCGGAAACACCACGGCGTTCAGCAGCGCGGCGCTGCCTACATTCCAGTCGACGTAGCGCGTTAGAAACGCGGCGCAGAACCAAACCCCATAAGCGCCGCCGATGCTCACCAACAAACCGTTGCGCTGCGCCAGCGCCGCGTAGCTCAACGCGAATACCGCCACTGCGGCATTGGCGACCATGCTGCCGACCGCGCTCTGCGCGATGAAGCCCGGCGGATGCTCCCAGGCCAGAATGATCATGGCAGCGCCGCCCGCGGTCGGCAGCGCGGCGATCAGCGCGCCAATGAACGGCCCTGAGCGCTCGACCACGATCGAGGCCGCCACCACGATGCCCGCGGTCATGGCGATCTTCAGCAGCAGGCCGGCCAGAAATATTCCCATAATCACATCGCAATGCCGTGGCGGCGCGCGGTCAGCACGGTCAGGCCCCAGGCGACCGACGTCGCCAGCGCCAGTGTGAGGCCGGTGGCGGCGCCCAGCGACTCGGCAGAGAAATGCAGCACCACGCAGGCGAAGGCAAAGCCGACCAGCCCGAGCACGGCATTGGCCATCACCGCGGCACTGGACTTACCGCCGACGCGGCGGTGCAGAATCAGGATGACGCTGATGAGGATGATGGGGAACACCGCCAAGATGCCGCTGCCGCTCGCGCCGATACGGAAACTGAGTGAAACCACCACGCCGACCAGCAGCGCCACCAGCGCGGCGCGCAGCGCAAGATCATACCAATAAGTGCGCACTGGCGGGATGCGCACATGCCGCAATGGGCGCGCCAGCGCGATGCAGGTGGCGAGCACGACAATATTAACGAGGCCGGCCGTGAGCAGGCTCCAGTGCACGACGTGCATGCCCCAAGCCAACACGCACCAGAGCAGTAGGCTGAGCGACAGGCTCACCGTGAGCGAGCGGCGCTGTGCCAGCAGCGCGTAAACGAGCGCGAAGATCACGTTGACATTGTTGATGGCGAGGCTGTTGACAGCGCTTTGCGCAATGAAAGGAGCGCCGTGGTCAAGCGCGAGGAATACATAGACCGGGCCGGCGCCGAGCGGCAGCGTCGCCACCAGCCCGCCGACCAGCGGCCCCGCGCGCTCGGCGGTCACGGTCGCCGCCACCACAAAAACGGCGGTGACGGCCATTTTCACGATGAGCGAAAGGGCGAAGGCGAGATCGGGGGGCATGTATTGCAAACTATGCACCAAGCTTTTCGCTGTTGTCCCGGCCGAGCGTCAGCGAGGGCCGGGACCCATACTTCGCAGTCCCGCGATGGTCCAGTGCCTATGGGTCCCCGCCTTCGCGGGGACGACAGTGGAGAGTCGGTCGTTCGGCTTACGCCGGCGTCAGCACCACGCGGCCGATCACTTTTCCGGCGCGCAACTGGTCCATCGCCGCGTTGACCTCGCTGAGCGGCCTTGTGGTGACCGGAACAGGCGGCAGGCCAGTGCGGCGCACGAGATCGATCAGCTCCGCCATTTCCGTCAAACTGCCCAGGTACGAGCCCTGGATCGTGAGCGCGCGCATCGGGATCGGCGGCAGCGACACCGTCAGCTCGCCGCCGAACAATCCCACGATGATGTATTTGCCGCCCTTGCACAGGCTGTCGTAGCCGACGCGCGCACTTTGCGACGAGCCCACCAGATCGATCACGGCCCAGGCCCCGCCCTTGGTCAAATCGATGATCTGCTGCGCGGCATCGGGCGCCGCCCCGTCGACCACATGCGCAGCACCCGCTTTCTTGGCGACGTCGCGCTTGAGCGGATCGATGTCGACCACGATGGCGGAGTGCCCGCCCAGCTTCTGATGCAAGCCGAGGCACATCAGCCCGAGACCGCCGGCGCCGATGATCACCGTCGGCTCGTCCTTGATCGTCGGCACCTTCTTCAGGGCGCTGTAGGTGGTGATGCCGGAACAGGCCAGCGGCGCGGCGCGTTCCGGGGGTATGTCGCCGATGTCGAACAGATAGCGCGGATGCGGCACCACCAGATAATCGGCATAGCCACCATGGGAGAACACACCGAGGCTCTTCATGCTGCGGCAGAGAAAATCTTCGCCGCGCTCGCACATGGCGCAGGTGCCGCAGCCGATCCACGGATCCGCCAGCCGACGGTCCCCGACCTTGACGCCCAAGTCCCCTAATTTGGCGTCGGGCCCGACCGCCACCACTTCGCCCACGTTCTCGTGGCCGAGCGTCAGCGGCAGCTTCATGCCGCGATCCTGCAGGTTCAGCTTTTTGCCGCCGCCCATGTCGAAATAGCCGTCGGCGATATGCAGGTCGCTGTGGCAGACGCCGGCGGCCAGCACCTTGAGCAGCACTTCGGTACCCTTCGGTTCCGGCGTCGGCTGCTCGTTGAGCTGCAAAGGCTGGCCGCAGACGCAGACCTGGAACATGCGCATTTTCGTTTCCTCCCGGCTTCCGGTCTTGTCAGAATAGCTTGCCCGGCAGGGAACCACAGGCCGCGCCGGCCGTCATCTGCGCCCCGGTAGCCGAATTTTCGGGCAATTTCAGCCCGCCCCTGAATATCTTTGCCGAACCCGTGACTTCCGCGCCCGCCTCCGCTATCCGGTTTGCGTCATGGCCTCCCTCGCCCTCGAATCCGGCACGCACGCGGCGTCCACGCCTCCCGCCCGGCACGCCGGCGACCTGATCGATGCCCGCGCCGTCATCGCGGATCTCGAAAAACTCGCCAAGGCCCATGTCGGCAGCGAGCGCGAATTGCGCACCGGCGTCGCGCAGCGGCTGAAGACAGCGCTCAACCAAGGCCGCGACAAGGCCGAGCAGCTGCTGCTGAAAGACCGCCACGGCCGCCGCTGCGCCGAGCGGCTGTGCCGGATGGAAGACGAGATCATCCGCATCTTGTTCGAGTTCGCGCGCAAGCATCTCTATCCGTCGCAGAACCCGTCCGAGGCCGAGCACATGGCGGTGGTCGCCACCGGCGGCTACGGCCGCGGGCTGCAGGCACCCGGCTCCGACATCGATCTGCTGTTCGTGCTGCCCTACAAGCAGACCGCCTGGGGTGAGTCGATCGCTGAAGCCATCCTCTACTGCCTGTGGGACACCGGGCTCAAGGTCGGCCATGCCACCCGCTCGGTCGACGAATGCATCCGCCAGGCCAAGGCGGACATGACCATCCGCACCGCCATCCTGGAAGCGCGCTTCCTGCTCGGCGACCGCGCGCTGTTCGACGAATTGCAGACTCGCTTCGACAACGAGGTGGTGCGCAACACCGCCCGGCAATTCGCCACCGCCAAGCTCGCCGAGCGCGAGGACCGCGTCCGTCGCAGCGGGAAGTCGCGCTATCTGGTCGAGCCCAACGTCAAGGACGGCAAGGGCGGCTTGCGCGATCTGCACACCTTGTTCTGGATTGCCAAATACGTCTACCGCGTGCGTGAGCCGGACGAGTTGATCAAGCGCGGCGTGTTCGACAAGCAGGAATACCAGCTGTTCCGCCGCTGCGAGGATTTCCTCTGGTCGGTGCGTTGCCACATGCATTTCGTCACCGGCCGCGCCGAAGAGCGGCTTTCCTTCGACATCCAGCGCGAGATCGCGGTGCGGCTCGGTTACACCGAGCACCCGGGCCAGCAGGACGTCGAGCGCTTCATGAAACATTATTTTCTGATCGCCAAGGACGTCGGCGACCTGACCGCCATCCTGTGTGCCGAGCTGGAGGACAGCCACGCCAAGAGCGTGCCGGTGTTAAGCCGCGTGATGGCGCGCATCCGCCCGGTCAAGCGGGTGCGGCTGGCCGGCAGCGAGGACTTCGACGTCGACAAGAACCGCATCACCGTCGCCAACGGCAGCGTGTTCCGCCGCGATCCGGTCAACCTGATCCGCATCTTCCGTCTCGCGCAGAAGCACAATCTGGCGTTCCATCCCGACGCCATGCGCGCGGTGACGCGATCGCTCAAGCTCGTCGACGCCAAGCTGCGCGCCAACGCGGAAGCCAACAAGCTGTTCCTGGAGATTCTCACCTCCAAGCATGACCCGGAAACCGTGCTGCGGCGGATGAACGAATCCGGCGTGCTCGGCAAGTTCGTGCGCGCCTTCGGCAAGATCGTGTCGATGATGCAGTTCAACATGTATCACCACTACACTGTGGACGAGCATCTGGTGCGCTGCATCGGTGTGCTGGCGGACATCGACCAGGGCGGCGGCCACGACACCCCGCTCGCCGACGAGCTGATCCACAAAATCCAGCCGGCGCATCGCAAGGTGATCTACGTCACCATGTTCCTGCACGACATCGCCAAGGGCCAGCCGGAGGATCACTCCATCGCCGGCGCGCGGGTGGCGAAACGCTTTTGCCCGCGGATCGGATTCACCCCCGGCGAAACCGAACTGTGCGCCTGGTTGATAACCAATCACCTCGTCATGTCGAGCGTGGCGCAGTCGCGCGATCTGTCCGACCGCAAGACGATAGAGAACTTCGCCGCCGTGGTGCAGTCGGCCGAGCGGCTGAAGCTACTGACCATTCTCACTACCGCCGACATCAAGGCGGTCGGCCCCGGCGTGTGGAACGGCTGGAAGTCGCAGCTCCTGCGCACGCTCTATTTCGAGACCGAGCCAGTGGTCACCGGCGGTTTCTCCGAGATCAACCGCGCCCAGCGTGTCGCTATGGCGCAGGCCGAATTCCGCGAAGCGATGACGGCATGGCCGCAGGACGTGCTGGAGGCCTATATCGCCAAGCACTATCCGGCCTACTGGCTGAAGGTCGATCTGCCGCACAAGATCGAGCACGCCAACTTCCTGCGCGCGGCCGAAGATGCCGACAAGCACCTGGCGACGACGATCGCCTTCGACGCCGAACGCGCGGTAACTGAGCTCACCGTGATGGCGCCCGACCATCCCTGGCTGCTGTCAATCATCGCCGGCGCCTGCGCCATGGCCGGCGCCAATATCGTGGACGCGCAGATCTACACCACCACCGACGGGCGCGCGCTCGACACCATTTCGCTCTCGCGCGCGTTCGAACGCGACGATGATGAACAGCGCCGCGCCAACAGGATCGCAGACTCGATCGAGAAGGCGTTGCGCGGCGAATTGCGGCTGCCAGACGTGGTGGCCAAGCGCGCGGCGCCCAAGGGCCGCATCCGCGCCTTCGCACTCGAGCCGACCGTCACCATCAACAACCAGTGGTCCCACCGCTACACCATGGTGGAGATCACCGGGCTCGACCGCACCGGCCTTCTGTTCGAGTTGACCGCGACGCTGTCCAAGCTCAACCTCAACATCGCCTCCGCCCATGTCGCCACGTTCGGCGAGCGCGTGGTCGACGTGTTCTACATCACCGACCTGATGGGCGCGCAGATCACTTCGCCGACGCGGCAGGCCGCGATCAAGCGCGCGCTGATCGCGCTGTTTAAGGCGGCGGAAGGAAACGGCAAACAGACCAAGGGCGCGGCGGCCGAGACGCGCGCGAAGTAATGCCGCGCAGGGCGTTGTTTCGGCGGCCGTTCAGGCAACAGCCGCCGGCCTGTTTTGGCGCTACTGCTCGGATTTTCGATTGCGAATGGCCACGATGAACGACCCCGTTTTAAGCAAGTTGGAGCAGCGCCTGGGACGCTTGTATGCAAAACAGCGTCTGGGAATCGAGCGCGATCACGAGGCGCAGATTTTCGGCCAGGGCCTAAATTTCTTCCATATCGAGAACTGGTACTCAACGCATTCGCTTATTCGCAACGCGCTTAAACTATCGGGACTGTATTGGCGCGGGCGACGCAACGCCGCGCGCGTGCAAATCAAGAACAACGACCTTCATTTCCAGAAGTTGCCGAATGCGTTCAATGGCTTCACGCTGCTGCACATCAGTGATTTCCATGCTGACATGAGCGAAGACGCGATGCGGCGTCTGGAAGAAATTCTTCCCGAGCTTGGCTACGACCTGTGTGTCCTGACCGGGGATTATCGCGGTGCCACTTTCGGCCCATTCGATGCCGCGCTCGAACGCATGCGGCCAGTGCTGTCGCGCATCAAGGCGCCGGTCTACGGCGTGCTGGGAAATCACGACACCATTCGCATGGTTCCGGACCTTGAAGCGATGGGAATCCGGATGCTGCTCAATGAATGCGAGCGCATTTCTCGTCAAGATGAGAGCATTTACCTGGCCGGCATCGACGACGCGCATTATTTTCGAGTGGATAACATCGAAAAGGCCGCCACCGACGTTCCGCACGAGGCGTTTTCGATTTTGTTATCGCACACGCCGGAAATCTACCGGCAGGCGGCCCACGCCGGCTTTGATCTGCTTTTGAGCGGCCATACGCACGGCGGCCAAATTTGTTTGCCCGGATCGATTCCCATCACGCTGGATTCGGTCTTGCCCAGAAAGATGGGATCGGGAGCGTGGAAATATCATGAAATGTCCGGCTACACTTCGGCAGGGGCCGGCACTTCGATTGTCACGGTCCGTCTCAACTGCCTTCCGGAAATTACGCTGCATCGCTTGTGGCGTGCTCCGGCACCCGCTCAATAGGGACGATCGCGAAGGCGAAGCCTGAAGAAAAGACGCGACAACAGCAGCTCGACGACGAAAAAGATCGCGCAGCCAGCCGCGATATCGATCACGGACAAAGAAAGCACGGAATAGCAGGCGAGCAGCGGAAACAGCGATTCCGGAATTTGGTCGAGCCCGATCGCTTGGCTGCTGGGGGGCAGACCAAGGCGACGCTTCAAAAAGCTCGAAAACAAGTCCCCGGCCATGGCGGCCACGCCAATCAACAGGCCGATGTGGAATTCCAACCCGAGCAGCGGCGCCGCCAAAGCCGTTACCAGCAGCGCGACGATAATCCCGCGAACCGTCTTGGACGCGCCCAAGAGCGGGCGTCCGTCGACGAACTTGGCGTTGTTATCGAGCGGCCTCGAAAATGTTCTGCCAAAAATTCGCGTCGCGATAATTGGCGAGCCGTTTGCCAGAGCCAGCAGCACCAGCGTCTGTGCGATGGAGACGTAATGCATGCCCTGCAATTTACGCCAAAGTGTATGGCGCCCACCATGACATTATGCGCTGGATCGCCTTCTCAGCTCACGACGCCGTTTCGGATTGCCCCGGATGCGTGCCCGCCCGCTGCGGCAGTAGCAGAACGCAGCCGACAATGAAGGTCGCAATGACCGCCGAGGCAAGTGGACGGCTCAAATGCAGGCCGCCATGGCTTACGGGCTTATCGAGCAGATCGCCGACCGTCGCACCGAGCGGGCGGGTCAAGATGAAGGCGGCCCAGAACAGCGTAACGCGCGACAGGTTGGTCCAGTAATACGCGGCCGCCAGCACTACCAGACCGGCGCCGAACACCAGCGCGCCGCCTTCGTAACCGAGGCCCCCGGTGTCGGCCAGCCAGTCGCCGAGCGCGGTGCCCAGCGTCTGCGACAGCGTGATGGCGGCCCAATAGAATGCTTCCACTTTCGGCGTGTTGACGGTTTCGACCGAGATCGAGCCGAGCGACCAGTACCATATGGCAAGCACAACCATCAGGCCGGCAAACAAAAGCGATGAACCGCCGGTGTAGCCTATCCCTAACGAGCGGTCGGCAAAGTCGGCCATTGTGGTGCCGAATGTCGTGGAGGCCACGATCGTCGCCCAGTAAAGGAAGGGATGAAATTTGTCGGCAATGGTTTGCCAGATCACCAAGGCCACCAGCAGCACAAGGAAGATCGCCGTCCCGTCCAGGTAGCCCCAATGCAACGTCATGCTCACCGTATCGCCGCCGGTCTCGCCTAGCGTCGTTGCGGCGATCTTGATGATCCAGAAGACGAGAGTGACCTCGGGGACCTTGGTCAGAGTCTTTTCGTCCATGGCGGTCATGTCCTGCCAAGATCGCCCCCGTGCCGCGCTTATGGGCGCAATGCGCAGACATTGCGGCGGTTCTACAAATTCCTGATGGTCCTTTCGTATAAGCGGCTCAACGGTCCGATTTTGCGTGCAAATCGCGCCCAACGGCCAAGCCAACAATGGCAGTTCGTAGCCCAGGTGGAGCGAAGCGTAACCCGGGAACGATTGATAGGGTGCCCCGGGTTTCGCGGAGTTCATCCTCGGGCGCACCGAAGGTGCGGCCCCGGGGTCTCCATCCGCGCCACAAGCTAAATAGGGCTTAGTGCCCAGTCACGCGGCGCGCCAGCACGGCCGGATCGCCGGGCGGGTTGTTGCCGCGCCACGCCACGTGCAGGTCCGGCCGCAGCAGCAAAAGGTCATAACCATAAAGATCGCGCACGCGCTCTTCCGCCACGTCGAGCACGGCAAAGGGCGCGCCGTATGCGGCAAAGGCCCGCGACAGCGGTTCCGCATCGGGCGGGCTCTTGCCCAGCCGCAGCAGCGTGTAGCCGTCGCCGATGCGGTCTTGCATCGCGCCGCCGTCGGCCAACCACAGATGCGGCAGCCGCGCCCCCGGCCAAGTGGTCGGCACATAATTCTTGAAGTCGGGCGCAGGCCCGCCCGGCTCTTCGGCGATGATGGGCGAACCGATATAGCGGTAGCCGAGCTCGGCGCCGCGCATCACGTTACCCTTGCGCTGCTCCACGTCGGCGATGCGCGTCAGGTTGGCGCGGGTTGCGGCGCCTTCCGGCGTGTCGTCGCGGATGTTCGGCCGCCAGGCCGCCCGCCAGGTGCGCCGCCCGCGCGCGGCATGGCCGGAGGCCGCCACGTTGCGTTCGCCGATCTGCCGCCGCTCGATCTCGTAGGAGGCGAGCAGGCTGGGCCCGCCCCAGCCCTGCAGCGTCGCGGCCAGCTTCCACGACAGATCGATGGCATCGCCGACGCCGCTGTTCATGCCGAGGCCGCCGGTCGGGATCATCAGGTGCACGGCATCGCCGGCCAGGAATATCCGGCCGCTGCCGTAGCTTTCGGCCAGCAGCAGGTTCTGCTTCCATTGCCCGACATAAAGCATCTCGTATTTCACCGACATGGCGACGGTGCGCTCGAACATCGTCGCCATGTCGGCGTCGCTGTCGACCACCGAATGCAAGGTGAAATGGCGGGTCGAGTCCTGCACGATCAGAAAGGTCGAGTGCTCGTCGGCGACGTGATAATGCCTGCCCTTGCCGATCGGGATGCGCTCGTAGAGATCGTCGCAGCGGTAGAGCGCCTGGCGCAGCTCCATGATATTGGCGTCGCCTTGCAGCTTGATGCCGAGCTGGCGGCGCACCGTGCTTGATCCCCCGTCGCAGCCGACGAGATAGGCGGCGCTCAGCTCTTCGACCGTGCCCGCGCGCCTGACCTTGGCGCGCACGCCGCCCGCGTCTTGCTCGCAGGAGATGAATTCGCAAGCATAGCGCACGTCCACGCAGGAAATTGATTCGGCAACTTCCTTGAGCAGCGGCTCGAGCGTGTATTGCGAGATGAGCTGATAGGGCTCGAGCGGCATGCTGATGTCTTTGCATTTGGCGATCGCGGCCTCCGCCTGCGCCACCGACGGGAAAGGAAGATGCAGGAGCGGCGGCTCGACCAGGGACATGATGATGAACACGTCCATCGGCGCCTCGCGCGGTAGTCCCGCGGCGCGTACTTTTTTGGCGATGCCGAGGCGGCGGTAAATTTCCATGGTGCGGGCGTTGCACCGCTCCATCTTGGGCAGGAACTGCGGGGCGTCTTTCTGCTCGATGAGGATGCAGCGCACGCCCAGCTTGCCGAGCGCGATGGCGAGCGTCAGCCCCACGGGTCCGGCGCCGACGATGAGAACCTGCGCATCCAAGCGTTGCGTCTCCGAAATCCAGGCGAGAAGCGCAAACTATCATGCCGTTAACGCCGGCAAAGGTGTAACGACCGGGGGCAATCTCCCCCTTAACGACCCCTTAAACCAGCCACCTTAGCGTTCGCGTGGGGACCGGCGGCGCCTTCGTCCGCCGGCTGTGTAAGCGGGTCGCGTGATGGCGCAGGGACGGAGACAAGCGGGCGCGCGCCGGGAGCCGGTATTCGACGTGAGCCCGGCGTTACGCGTTAGCGCCGCCGACCGCCCTAGCGGTGGCCCAAAGCCACGAAAACGCCGGCGCAAGCGCAAAGCGCGTAGCCGCAAAGGCTCGCTCATCGGCCGCGTGGCCTATTGGAGCGCGGTGGTCGGCTTGTGGCTCGTCATCGCCGCCATCGGCACGCTGGCCTGGACCGGCGCCCACCTGCCGCCGATCCAGTCGCTGGCAATTCCCAAGCGGCCGCCCTCGATCAGGATCGTGGATTATCAAGGCCATCCGCTCGCCACCCGCGGCGATAGGGGCGGCGCCGTTCTGTCGCTGAAAGAACTGCCGAACTACGTTCCTCAGGCCTTCATCGCCATCGAGGATCGGCGCTTCTACGAGCATTACGGCGTCGACCCTTACGGCATCGCGCGCGCGCTGATCGCCAACGTTTGGCATCGCGGCGTGGCCCAGGGCGGCTCCACCATCACGCAGCAATTGGCGAAAAATCTCTTTCTGACTCAAGAACGTACGATCCACCGCAAGCTGCAGGAATTGCTGCTCGCGCTGTGGCTGGAACGCAATTTTTCGAAAACGCAGATCCTCGAGCTCTATTTGAATCGTGTCTATTTCGGGTCCGGCGCCTACGGCATTGAACAAGCCGCGCAACGCTATTTCGGCAAATCCGCCAAGCAGATAACCCTCGCCGAAGCGGCTTTGCTGGCCGGCCTGGTGCGCGCGCCCTCGCGACTGGCACCCACCCGCAATTTCAATGCGGCTGAGAAAAGAGCCAAGATCGTGCTCAAAGTGATGGCCGGGCTTCACTTCATCAGCAAGAGCAACGAGCGCGTGGCGCTGGCGCAGCCGCCGCGCATCGTGGCGCAGGCCGGCAACGGCGCGATCAATTACGTCGCCGACTGGGTGATGGACGCGCTCAATGACGTGCTCGGCCATGTTGACGAAGACATCACGGTTACGACGACCATTGATGCAGGCCTGCAGGCCAACGCCGAAAAGGCGCTCGACGAGGAACTGGCAAAGAAAGGCGACAAGTTCAAGGTCAGCCAGGGCGCGCTGGTTGCGATGACACCGGACGGCGCAGTGCGCGCCATGGTCGGCGGCCGCAATTACGGGCAAAGCCAGTTCAACCGTGCGGTAGCCGCCAAGCGCCAGCCCGGCTCGGCGTTCAAGCCGTTCGTCTATCTCACCGCGCTGGAGGGCGGCCTGACGCCCGACAGCGTACGCGACGACAAGCCGATCCGGATCAAAGGCTGGCAGCCGGAAAATTACGGCCATGAATATTACGGCCCAGTGACGCTGACCCAAGGCCTTGCGTTGTCGCTCAACACGGTGTCGGTGCGCCTGATCCTGCAATTCGGGCCGCCGGCGGTGATCCGCACCGCGCACCGCTTGGGCATCGCATCGCACCTGGAACCCAATGCCTCGATTGCACTCGGCACCTCGGAAGTCTCGCTGCTCGAATTAACCGGCGCCTATGCGGCCTTTGCCAACGGCGGATTCGCCGACGCGCCGCACGTGATCGAACGCATTACCGCCGGCAACGGCAGACTGCTCTATGCGCGTGATGACCGCTCGCTCGGCCGCGTCATCGATGCGCGTTACGTGGCGATGATGAACGAGATGATGCGGCAGACGCTTCTTATCGGCACCGCGCGGCATGCCACTTTTACCGGCTGGCCGGCGGCCGGCAAGACCGGCACTAGCCAGGATTTCCGCGACGCCTGGTTCATCGGCTACACCGCCCACCTGGTCACCGGTGTCTGGCTCGGCAATGATGACGGCCAGCCCACCAAGCACGTCACCGGTGGCGGCATGCCGGTGGAAATCTGGAGCCGTTTCATGCGCAGCGCGCACCAGGGCGTGCCGGTCGCTGCCCTGCCCGGTGGCGGCGGCTTGTTCTCCGACCTGTTCGGGGCCCGTGCGTCGGCACCGGCTGCGATCACGGTCGGCTCGGCGCCAATGCCACCCTCGGACGTTAGCGCAACGCCGCCCGCACGCAGCGGCACCGCCAGCCTCGACGGCTGGCTGCTCAACAATCTGTTCGGCCGCCGCTGACTCGACCGGGCTAGTGCTTGGCAGCGCGCTCACGCACGGCCCGCGTCGCGATCCATATCAGCAGTGTTGCGCATCCCGCCGCCGCCACACCGCCGGCGAGCGGCCAAGCGCTTTGGCCGAGCAGCACGCCGACGATCGCCCCGCACACAGCCGCCACACTCTGCTGGATAAAGCCAAGCAGCGACGATGCGGCACCCGCCCGCTCCGGAAATGGCGTCATCGCGCCGGCAAACGATTGCGGCAGCACCATGCCCATGCCGGCAAGATAAACCGCCATCGGCAAAACCAAAGAGAGGGCCGAGGTAAAGCCGAGCGCCACCGCCGCCATCATGCCGAGCCCGCCAGCGGCAATGACGACACCGCCGATGCCGATGATGCGGTCGAGGCCAAGCCACCTCGTCAACTGCGCCGATAACATCGAGCCGGTCATGTAGCCGACCGAGCCGACCGCGAAAGCAATGCCGAAGGCGAAGGGCGACAAGCCGTACAGACCTTGCAGCACAAACGATGCGCCGGAAATCCAGGCAAACAAGCCGGCAAAGCTCATAGTCGCGAGCCCGACATATGCGAGATAGGCCGGGTTGCGCCCGACCGCGCGGTAAGACGTGGCGATCGAGGACAGGGAAATCGGCTCGGCCGCGCGTTGCGTCAACGTTTCCGGCAGCAGCCACCAGACGACGCCCGCGCCGGCGAGACCGGCCGCGACCAGAGTGAAAAACACCGAACGCCAGCCGAAGCCGGTCTGCAGGGCGCCGCCAGCGATCGGCGCCAATACTGGCGCTAGCGCCATCACCGCGCCAATAATAGACAGCTCGCGGCCCGCGCGGTCACCGGAATAGAGATCGCGCACTATAGCGCGCGCCAGCACAATGCCGCCGGAGCCTCCCAGCGCCTGTAAGGCGCGAGCGGCGATCAACATTTCGATTGAGGTAGACAGCGCGCATGCCAAGCTTGCGGCAGAATAAAGCGCGATGGTCGCCAGCAGCACCGGCTTGCGGCCATGGCGGTCAGACACCGGGCCATAGACGATTTGCCCGACCGCAAAGCCGATCAGGTAGGAAGAGATGGTAAGTTGGACTTGCGCGGTGGAGGTGTCGAGTACCCGCGCAATGTCCGGCAGCGACGGCAGATACATGTCGGTGGTGAGCGGGCCGAACGCGCTCAGGCCGGCGAGCAGTGCGGTCAGCGCGAAGGTGCCGGGACGCAGCATGGAGACAAATTCCGAAAATAAGCCCGGCACATGGCCGGGCATAGGTTTGACTACATCAAGCGTCGATCGGAGGCTAGCGCCGCTCGACCGGTACTCCGTAACGATGCAAGTTGGAGCCATGCACGTCGAGCCAAGTTTTGGCGCGGGTGACGTGCGGGCAGATGCGCGCGACCAGCCGCCAGAATCGGCGCGAATGATTCATCTCGATCAAATGCGCAACCTCGTGGGCGGCGAGATAGTCGAGCACGAAGGGCGGCGCCAGGATCAGCCGCCAGGAATAGGACAGCACACCGGTGGTCGAGCACGAGCCCCAGCGGCTCGACTGGTCGCGGATCGACACCCGCTTGATCGAAACGCCGAGCCGTTGTGCGGCAAGCCTGCTCGCCGCTTCCAGATCGCGCTTGGCTTCGCGCTTGAGAAAATCATGAATACGCCGCGCCTGATGCGGCGCCGCGCCGGCGACGCAAAGGTTGCGCTCATCGCCGGCGTCCTCGATCCAGACCGTGCCGTGGCTTTCGCGGCGATGCACGATGCGGTGGTCGATGCCGCGCAGCGGCAGCACAATGCCATGCAGGAAGGGCGCCGGTTCCGGCAGCCGGTCGAGCCGCGCCGCGATCCAGGCGCCATGCTTTTGTGCAAAGGCGCGCGCCTCCTTCAGGCTGCCGCGCGGCGGCATGGTGAGCACCACTTCGCGGGTGGCGGAATGGATGCGCAGTGTGTAGCGGCGCGCCTGACGGTGGCGGCGCACGCGCACCAAGTAGACCTCGCGATCGAAGACGATATTGATCGCCGACGGTTCGCTCGGCCGGCGATAAAGCAAGGCGCGCAGCGGCATAACCCCAATCCAACCCGGCATGGGCCGGGAGGAAAGTGTGCCACACCTGCGCGGCGGTGCAGCCCCCTCGTGATCAAATTCGCGATGGCTCAAAGGACTGGGGATGTTGCGCTGATGAGCCACGAGATGTTGGGCCTTTTCATAGTCGAATCAGGGTTCCGGGGCGGGCGACAGGTCCGCGCCAAACGAAAACGGATTATCAACACGAAAGCTAAATGGCAGGACGCAACATCAGCGGCGCGCGGTCCGGCATTATTGGGCCGCCGCCTTGGCGGTGGCGACGCTTGCAGCCGGCTTGCGGGCGCCGTTGCGCGACAGCACGAAGTCGGCGATGCGCGGCGCGATCTCGGAGCGGAAGCGCGAGCCGTTGAATACGCCGTAGTGGCCGACCTCGGGCTGCATATAATGCACCTTGTCGTCGGCGGGAATGTTCGTGCACAGAGCGTGCGCCGCCTCGGTCTGCCCCAGCGCCGAAATATCGTCGTTCTCGCCTTCCACCGTCATCAGCGCGACGCACCGGATAGCAGACGGATCGACTCTTCGGCCGCCATGGGTCATCTCACCTTTCGGCAGCGCGTGGCGGATGAATACGGTATCGACGGTCTGCAGATAAAACTCGGCGGCGAGATCCATAACCGCGAGATATTCGTCATAGAACTCGCGGTGCTTCTGCGCCGAATCGCCGTCGCGCTTGACCAGGTGCAGGAACAGGTCGTGATGCGCCTTGAGGTGGCGGTCGATGTTCATGCTCATGAAGCCGTGTAGCTGCAAAAAGCCCGGGTAAACGTCGCGCATGAATCCGGGATGAGGGAACGGCACTTTGGTGATGACGTGGCTGCGGAACCAATCGAGCCCGCGGTTCTCGGCCAGCGTGTTGACGGCGTTAGGATTGATGCGGGTGTCGATCGGCCCGCCCATCAGCACCATGGAATGCGGCACGTACGGATCGTCTTCCGCTTCCATCAGCGCCACCGCCGCCAGCACCGGTACCGAAGGCTGGCAAACCGCGACCACATGCACGTCGCCGCCAAGCCGGTGCAGGATAGAGATGATGTAGTCGATATAGTCGTCGAGATCGAAACCGCCTTCGCTGAGCGGCACCATGCGCGCGTCAGTCCATTCGGTGAGATAGACGTCGTGATTGGACAGAAACGTTTCCACCGTGCCGCGCAGCAGCGTCGGGTAATGACCCGACATCGGCGCGACGATCAGCAGTTTCGGCTGCGGCCGCCGCGGCACATGCCGAAAAGCACGATCAAAATGCAAAAGCTTGCAGAACGGCCGCTCCCATACGCTGGTCACATGCACCGGCACCCGTTCGCCGCCGACGGTGGTGTGATGGATATTCCATTCCGGGCGGCGGTATCGGCGCGTGGAGCGCTCGAACATTTCCGCCGCTGCCGCCACCGTCTTGCCGTAAGTCGTGTGGGCGAGCGGATTGGCCGGATTCTTGAAGAGCAGACGGGTGGCGTCGGCGAAGGCGCGCGACGGATTGAGCGCGGCCAGGCTCATTTCATAGAGCCAATAGATCGGCGAGACGAACAACGGCCCGGTTTCGCCGGGCAGCGTTGCCGCCCCGTCGAATTCACCGATCGCCGTCGAGTCCATCCCCGGCCCGTGCTGCACTGCGGCAGACTGTCGTTTTTCTGTCATGGGGTCAATATTACAGATAAGTCCTTCGCGCCCGGTTTACAACACGGCGGGACCCATCAACCACTTGAAATTATGATGTTTTCTGCTTATTCGCCGGCCTGCAACAGCGTGCCCTGGACCCGCGCGCTTCCCAGCAGCTTGAGGAAGGCGAATGAGGCTGCCGCAAACAGCACGACGTTGAAGGCGAGCGCCTGCATCATCAGGTCGGCGCGGAACACGTGCTCGATCAAGAGCGCGCGCATGCCCTCGAACACATAGGTCGGCGGCAGCGACCAAGCGACGTATTGCAGCCAAACGGGGAGCACTGTCACCGGGTAATAGACGCAAGTGAGCGGCAGGAACAGAAACATGATGGTCCAGGCCAGGCTCTCGGCGCCCATGCCATTGCGCAACAGAAGCCCGGCGACGAAGATGCCGACCGACCATGAGGTCAGCATCAGATTGACGAAGAAGGCGGCAAGCGCCAGGCCCAGCGTCCACAGATTGAAGCCGAAGAAGGCGATGGCAAGCA